>Ga0209673_1001356_pt1 | contig 24356 bp, 24 predicted proteins | sample AraplaCol_mMS_r2_2_FD_184274 | JGI IMG/M metagenome (GOLD analysis project Ga0209673, IMG submission 184274) | Arabidopsis root microbial communities from North Carolina, USA - plate scrape MF_Col_mMS_r2 (SPAdes) (version 3) | ecosystem: Host-associated > Plants > Roots > Endosphere | place... | reverse complement strand
AGTGCCGCGGCGCCGAGGCGATCGACATGCTGCAGGCGATGAACACCGGCCATGCCGGCTCGATGACGACGGCGCATGCCAATACGCCGCAGGACATGATGACCCGCCTGGAGGTGATGGTGCTGCAGGGCCAGAGTTCACTGCCTGTGATGGCGATCCGCCAGCAGATCGTCGCCGCCGTCGAACTCGTCGTGCAGCTGAACCGCCTGGAAAGCGGGCGGCGCGCGGTGACCGAAATATCCGAGGTGATCGGCATCGATCCGGATACCGGCCTCGTCATCGTCGAGCCGATCTTCCATCTCGTCGGCCGCGCCGGCGGCCAGGCGGTGCATGCCTTCACCGGCTATCTGCCGAGCTTCGTCGCCGAACTCGTCGAGTTCGGCGAAGACGGTGAAATCGAAAAACTCGATATGTTCGTCTGAGAGAAGAGCCATGGATATCAGCATTCTGCAGATTTTTACGGTCGCCCTCGGGGCGGTGACGGCGGGGCTGCTCGTCTGGGGCGCGCCGGTGCGCTGGCCCGCACCCCTTTTGCGCGCCACCGAACGCGATATCGCGCTCGCCAGCGAGGCGGCGCAGGTCTTTGGCCGCGATGCCGTGCCGCCCTATACGATGATCCTCGCCTACGGCATCACGGCAATCGTCGTCTTCCTGTTGATCTCGCTGATCTTCGGGCCGATCTTCGGCATCGTCATCGCCATTCCCGTCGCCTTCTTCCTGCCGAAGGCGGTCATCCGCTATTTCCTGCAGCGGCGCTGGCTGCAGATCGAATCGCAGCTTCCCTATGCCGTCGACCAGATCGTCTCGGCGGTGCGCACCGGCAAGCCGCTCGCCGTCGCCGTCAATGCGGTGGCCGACACCGGCCAGATGCCGGCCTCGCGCGAGTTCGAGCGCATCGCCCGCGAACAGAAGCTCGGCATCGGCCTGGTCGAGGCGCTCGACCGCCACGGCCGCACCGTGCCGAGCCTGCACTTCAAGATGGTCGATGCGGCCCTCGGCCTCTTTGCCCGCCAGGGCGGCGATATTTCCGAGCCGCTGACCGAGATGTCGAAATCCTTCAAGGAGATCTGGAAGCTCGATCAGAAGATCACCACCTCGTCGTCGCAGGCGCGCATGAACTTCCGCGTCGTCAACGGCGGCGCGCTGTTCATGATCCTGATGATCTTCTTCGGCCAGCCGGAGCTGATCGACAAGGTGTTCGGCAACGCCATCGGCATCGTCATCGCCATCGTCGGCGCCATTCTCTATGCCACCGGTTTCTTCTGGATGCGCTCGATGATGAAGGTGTCGGTCTGATGTCGGCGATCCCTCTTGGCCCCCTTGCCATCGTCTTTGCCGGCATCACCGCCGCCCTCTTCGTCTGGTGGATCGGCGATCTGCTCGGTAGCATCCAGGTGGTGCGCCGCTCCCGCGGCGGCGACGGCCCGCCGCCCAATATCGTCGACAGCGTCGGCATGCGCACGCCGGTCGAATTCGTGCTGCTGCATTTCGAGCCGTGGCTGGCCGACTACGGCGCCCAGCTGGAGCAGAAGCTGATCTATGGCGGCCGGCCCTTCGGCGGCGTCACCGGGCGGGAATATATCGCGCTGCTCGTCGTCATGAGCCTCTTCGGCTTCATCCTGCTCGGGGTGCTGTTCGGCATTGCCAGCGGCAGCATCATCGGCGGGCTAGTCGCCGGGCTGATCCTCGGGCTGATCCCCGCCATCTATTTCTGGGTAGTCGCCGACGACAAGATGCAGGACCGCAAGGAGCGCATTTCGCGCGAATTTCCCTATTTCCTCGATCTCGTCGTCATGACCCAGCAGGCGCAGGCGACCCTGCCGGAAAGCCTGAGGCTTTATGCCGAGGCTGCACCCGGCACGGTGATGAGCGAAGAGATCGACCAGACGCTGAAGGACGTGGCGCTCGGCACCGGCATGGTCGAGGCGCTGCAGCGCTTGGAGCGAAGGATGACCGCCGAGGAGGTCATCCGCGTCATCCGCGCGGTGATCCAAGGCGAGGTCGAGGGCAGCAACCGTGTCGAGCTGCTGCGCGAACACGCGCGCGACCTTCGCTTCCGCCGCTGGGAAAAAGCCGACAGGGCCAGTGAAAAGCTGAAAGCCAAGATCGTCATGCCGGCGATGATGATCGTCGTGTCGATCCTGCTTCTGGTGCTGGCGCCGGCAATTGTCGAGATGATGTCGAGTGGGATGTTCTGATCATGGCCTTTTCCTTCTTCCGCGGAAACAAACCAAGCCTGCTGCAGACCGGCCCCGGCGGCCAGAGCCGCAGCCATGCGCTCGACCGGCCCGAAATGTCGATCGGCCGGGCTTCGAACGCCGATATCGTCGTCGACGATCCCTTCCTGGCGCCGATCCATGCGCGCATCGAAAAGCAGACCGACGGCGGCTTCATCATCCGCCGCATGGGGCTGAACCCGATCATGCTGCGCGGCGAGGCGCTGCTGCAGACGGCCTCGCTGAAATCCGGCGACAGCTTTCGTCTCGGCAAGGATGTCGAATTCCAGTTTCTGGAGAAGGCGCCCGCCAAGGAGGCGCCGAAGAAGGAGGCGGCCAAGACTGGTGACGACAAGCCGAAGAAGCCGCTCTTCAAGCAGCCGGCCTTCCTCGCCGGCATGGGTCTCGCCTATCTCGCCATTGTCGGCGTCATCGGCTATGTCATCCTGTCGGACAGCGGCAGCACCGAGGGTGGGCCGACGGCCGAGCGCATCAACGCCGAAGCCGCCCGCATCCCGACCTGCATCAAGAATGCGCGGCGCATGCGCCAGGTCTCCGAAGCAAGCTTCAACGGCGCCGTCGGCGGCCGCGTCGGCCGCGATGGCGACGCCACCTATGCCGCGCTTTCGCTGGCAGCCGAGCCATCGGACGACGCGGCACTGGCAAAGGCTGCCGAACCGATCATCGAGGCGTACAAACGCACCGCACTTGCCGCGCTCGCCTCGGAAAACCGCGGCAACAAGACGCTGGCGCTGAGCCTGTACCAGCAGACCTACGATCTGGTTCCCGACATCAACTGCCCGGCGGCGCGCTTTGCGCTGCAGCGGCGGGCGGCCGTGAAACCGCCGGCGCGGCGATGAGCACGGTCCTGCCGGCTGCACTAAAGCGCGTCACGATCTTTCAGATACGCTTCCTATCGCACACTTTTACGCGACATGCTTTAACATGCACGCCACAGCGGTGGAGCGCGCGGACCTCGGTGCCCATGCTCGACCAAGTCCGATTGATTTGCCGATGAGGTCGTCCGAGCGGGACTGGGGATTTCATCCTGCGCTGACGGCAGTGCGGCCTGTCCGCTGCATGACCAGGATCAATCCGAACATGACGATCGCCAGGCAGCTTAGCGTTGCACAGATAGCCAGCGATGCCGGAATGCCGATCTGAGCCATTGCCAGCGCCAGGACGAACGGCGCAATCGCGGACAGGATCAAGCGGGCCGCCATCATCTGACCCTGCCGCTTGCCATAGCCGTCACTGCCGAACAAATGCAACGGCAGCGTACCGGTGACGATGCTCAGCAAGCCGTTACCCATGCCAAAGATCATCGCGAATATCATGGCGCCGGGCACGGACGGTGCCAGAAGCAGCAGGATTAGCATGCCGCCGGGTATTAGAAGAGCCGCGAACAAGGCCAGATGCAGCGCCGCAAGATTCTTGCCGAAGATCATGTTGATGAGACGGCTGGCGACCTGGGAGGGCCCGAACAGCGTCCCGACCAAGGCAGCCGTGGTGCCGAGGCCGAGGCCAGACAGCAGTGGCACCATATGAACCAGCACCGCCGAGCTGGAAAGCGACATCAGCGAGAACCCCGCTACCATCAACAGGAACCCCAGGCGACGACGCTCTGATGGCAGGATACCCTCGACGCGCGGCGAGGCAATTTTTGCTGTTTTCCGTTGCACTGCTGCGCCGTGAGAAAGCCACGCATGGATCGGCAGGCAGATGAACAGGTTGAGGGCGGCAAATATCACATACACATTCTGCCAGGACATCTGCGCCTGCAGCACTGCCGTGATCGGCCAGAACATTGTCGAGGCGAACCCCGCAATCAGCGTGAGGTAGGCGATGCTGCGCGATGCCACTTCCGGCCGGAGCTGCACGAGAAACGCGAACGCCGCGCCGTACTGCACCAGATTGGCCGCGACCTCGATCGCGATCAGGGCGGCGACAAAGGACGTTCTCCCCGGCGCGTAGGCGCAGGCGAGCAAGGCTGCGGCGGCGACGGCCGAGCCTATGGTCATCACCCGCCCGGCACCAATGCGATCAAAAAGGCCGCCAAGCCACGGCGCCGTCAGCCCGCCGATCAGCAGCGCGACCGAGAGGGCGCCGAAGATCCACTCGGTCGACCACGCGAAATGGGCCGCCATATCAGGCGCCAGAATACTGAAGCTGTAGTAGAGCGTGCCGTAGCCGATATTCTGCGTGATGCCGAGGACAACGATGGCAGTGACCGGGATCCGCCCGCTCATATGGATTTCAGTCTCGTGCGCTGCTCCAGCTTTTCCGCTTCTTCCTTGCGCTCGCTGTAGCGATCCGTGAGATAGGCAGAGGCGTCCCGGGTCAGCAGGGTGAATTTCACCAGCTCCTCGCAGACGTCCACGACGCGATCGTAATATGACGAGGGCTTCATGCGGCCGTCCGTATCGAATTCCTGAAAGGCTTTCGCCACCGAGGACTGATTGGGGATGGTAATCATGCGCATCCAACGGCCGAGGACACGAAGCTGGTTGATCGCGTTGAACGACTGCGAGCCGCCCGACACCTGCATCACCGCCAGCGTCTTGCCCTGGGTCGGCCGCACCGATCCGACCGAAAGCGGGATCCAGTCGATCTGTGCCTTCATGATGCCCGTCATGGCGCCGTGCCGTTCCGGACTGACCCAGACCTGGCGTTCCGACCAGGCAGAGAGATCACGCAATTCCTGTACTTTGGGATGGTTGACCGGTTCCGCGTCTGGAAGTGGCAGGCCAGCGGGATCGAAAATCTTCACTTCGCACCCGAAATGCTTCAGTAGCCGGGCGGCTTCATGAGCCAGCAGGCGGCTATATGATACAGCCCGCAGCGAGCCGTAGAGGATCAGAATGCGCGGCTTGTGGCTAGAAAACGCCGGACGCAATGCGTCGAGATTCGGCTGGCGCAGATGATCGAGGGATGCGCCAGGCAAGTCAGACAATGCGCCTGCCCTCGGCATCGAGAACTTGCTCGCCATCTTCCTTGGTGAACGCCCCCTTGTGGGTGGCCGGCAGAATGTCGAGCACCAGTTCGGAAGGACGCGACAGCCGCGTGCCGATGGGTGTGATCACGAAAGGCCGGTTGATCAGGATCGGGTTTTCAAGCATGGCATCAAGCAGCTGATCGTCGGTCAGCTTCGGATCATCGAGGCCAAGTTCCGCATAAGGCGTGCCCTTCTCGCGGATCGCCTCACGCACGGTAAGGCCGGCATCCGCAATCATTCTGACGAGCTGGTCGCGGCTGGGCGGTGCCTTCACATACTCGATGACTGTGGGCTGAATGCCGGCATTGCGGATCATCTCAAGCGTGTTGCGCGACGTGCCGCAGTCGGGGTTGTGATAAATTGTGACGTCCATGATGTTAGACCCTTTTGATGGTGGTGGCGCTGGTCTGGACGGCGCCGCCGCGCTCATACCAGCCCTTGCTGCGGTTGACGATCCAGACGACCGACAGCATCACCGGCACTTCGATGAGGACGCCGACAACGGTGGCAACCGCCGCCCCGGAGTTGAAGCCGAACAGGCTGATGGCCGCAGCCACCGCCAGTTCGAAAAAGTTGGAGGCGCCGATCAGCGCCGAAGGCCCGGCGACACAGTGCTCCTCCCCGCTCATGCGGTTGAGCAGGTAGGCGAGGCCCGAATTGAAGTAGACCTGGATCAGAATCGGCACGGCCAGCAGCGCAATGACCGCCGGCTGTGCGATGATCTGTTCGCCCTGGAAGCCGAACAGCAGAACCAGGGTTGCGAGAAGTGCCAAAAGGGACACCGGCTGCAGCTTGGCGCCGAGGCGGTCGGCGTCAGTCAGACGGCGCAGCATCTGCGCGACGATCACCGGCAGGACGATGTAGAGCAGGACCGACAGGATCAGCGTGTCCCACGGCACCGTAATGGCGGAGAGACCGAGCAACAGGCCAACGATCGGTGCGAAGGCAACGACCATGATGGTGTCGTTCAGCGCCACCTGAGAGAGCGTGAAGTGCGGCTCGCCTTTGGTCAGGTTCGACCACACGAAGACCATCGCGGTGCACGGCGCGGCCGCAAGAATGATCAGCCCGGCAATGTAGCTATCGATCTGGTCAGCCGGCAGGTAAGGCCGAAACAGATAGCCGACGAACAGCCAGCCGAGCAGCGCCATCGAGAACGGCTTGACGGCCCAGTTGATGAAGAGCGTGACGCCGATCCCGCGCCAATGGCGCCCGACCTGGCTCAGTGACGCAAAGTCGACTTTCAGCAGCATTGGAATGATCATCAGCCAGATCAGCACTGCGACCGGCAGATTGACCTTGGCGACTTCGGCTGCGCCGATCGCCTGGAAGACGCTGGGCAGGACATGACCGAGAGCGACGCCGACGACAATGCACAGGAAGACCCAGATCGTGAGGTAACGTTCAAAACTAGACATGGATTTTACCCTTGGACTATCTTGGCCAGCAGCGCCGCCGAAGCCGGGCACAGGCTTGCAGCCTGGCGGGTTTGCAGGATCGCCGCAGGAGCCGTCGCACGATCCACCTTGGCGAAACCGAAGCGCTCGAAAAACGAGGTTGCCGAATCCGTCAGCAAATAGACCGTGTTGGCACCGCCACGCGCAGCCTGGGTAAGCAACTGCCGGGTGATGGCTTCGCCATAACCGTGCCCGCGCTGCTGTGGCAGGACCACCAGCGAACGCAGGAGCGCGCAGCTGCCGTAGTCTTCCAGGCCCCCATAGCCGACGGTCGCGTTCCGATCCGTGAACCGGAAGAAGCTGCGGCCGTCTTCGTCGAGGTCATCGATTGGAAGTTTGGCGGCCTGCAGGGCCGTCCGCAGATCCTCATCTGCGCCGCTCACCGGTCTTCGATCCAGCTCCCAGCTCATGCGACGTCGCCCCGGCTACTGGTCGTGCCCTCCATCGTGCCGATGGCGCGCAGCTGTGTTTCAAGCGCCAGCTTGTCAATTGATGCGAGCGGAAGGCCACGAATGCGACAATGCGGTTCTTGAGGAAACGCGCGGCTTGTGAGAAGGCCTGGCCTTTCTCGATCAGCGTACCTTCGACGGCCGCCGGATCCTCGATACCCCAGTGCGCCGTCATCGGGTGGCCGATCCACACGGGGCATGCCTCGCCCGCGGCGTTGTCGCAGACGGTGAAGATGAAATCCATCTGCGGCGCGCCGGCTTCGGCAAACTCGTCCCAGCTCTTCGAACTGAACCCGGTGCTTTCGTAGCCAAGGGCGCGCAGCGTATCCAGCGCCAACGGGTGGACTTCACCTTTGGGCCGGCTTCCCGCCGAGTAGGCGTTGAAGCGACCCTTGCCTTCGCGGTTGAGGATGGATTCGGCCAGGATCGAGCGGGCGGAATTGCCCGTGCAGAGGAAAAGGACGTTATAAACGCGATCGGCGGTCATAGCAGGTTTTCTTTCGGAGCTGGGGCGCAGCAAGCGGCGACTTCGGCGACCGGCGCGCAGATCTCGGGATGGCCGCCGCAGCAGTCTTCCATCAAGAAGCGGATGAGCGCGCCGAGGCCTTCGTAGTTGGCGGTGTAGATGATCGAGCGGGATTCCCGCTGTTGGTTGATAAGTCCTGCTCGCTCCAGTTCCTTCAGATGGAACGAGACGTTGGAGGCGGAAACCTCCGCCTTCTCAGCGATAGCGCCGGCAGGCATCCCATTCGGCCCGGCGACGACAAGCATGCGCACGATGTGCAGCCGGGTTTCCTGCGACAGTGCCGCAAATGACATGAGGGCTTGACGTTCTTCCATATTTCTACAATCCTTGAAATATTGAAACAGGAGTAGCCGAAATGAATGCGATCGACAAGCCCCTTCTCGAGACCGACATCAGCCTGGGTCACCTGCTAGAGACGATCGACGGCGTCCGTGAACTGTCGCTGATCTTCTCCTATAACGGCCGACCGGTGAAATCCGGTTACCATGTCACTGAGGTCAAGGCCGGGCAGTTCGCCGCGCTTGACTGCGGTGCCAACCCCGAAGCCTGGTCGGAAATCTTCGTGCAGCTTTGGGATCTCGACGAGGAAAATCGTAGGCACATGGCGGCCGGCAAGTTTGCGGCGATCATTCGCAAGGTGTCGGAGCACGTACTGCTCGATGGTTCTGCCAAGCTGACCTTCGAAGTCAGCGACGGCATCCGGCCGATGCAGCTTTATTGTGCCTCGATGCCGACCGTGCAGGGCGGTGCTCTGCATGTCGAGCTGACGCCGCGTCCGGCAAGCTGCAAACCCCGCGACCGATGGCTGAAAGAAGAAAACCGCAAGTCATCTGCCTGCTGTGGCCCGTCAACGGCACAAAGCGCCTGCTGCGGCTAAGCCGCCGTTGTCGGAAGATCCGGCGACTAAGCCGGCAAGTTCACGGGGAGAAAAGCAGTCGCTACGGAGGGCCGCTCGCCGGCACCGGGGCGCGGTGCGTTGCCGGGCTGTTGTATGGCTGGCCGAGAGGCCTCGTTTCCCCCGCCACGCATTGCGGCAGTCGCACAGGTTTGGTTTGCCAGCGCTTAGGGCTTGGTGCATGCTGGGAAGCCGGCGAGCGGCATGGTCTCTATCAAGCGGTTGCGCTCGATGGCGATGCAGCCTGTGTGGCGGCCGAGCCGTCGGACGACGCCGCGCTGGCAAAGGCCCTCGAACCGATCGTCGAGGCGTACAAACGCACCGCACTTGCAGCACTCGCCTCGGAAAACCGCGGCAACAAACGCTGGCGCAGACGCTTTACCAGCAGACCTATGATCTGGTTCTCGACATCAACTGCCCGGCGGCGCGCTTTGCGCTGCAGCGGCGGGCGGCTGTGAAGCCGCCTGCCAAGCGTTGACAGCCGGTCCCGTGTCGCTGCTAGGAACCTCGCGCGCCGCTGACCACTGTCGGCCTAAGCAGATGTTGCCACCAAATCCCAAGCGGTAGAGCTTGACCTCGGCGCAAGTGAAAAACGCGGCATGCTCGCACACCGTTTGGAGTCAGTGTATGATCTCCGCCGAAGGGAGATGGGGGGTGCCAACGGGTCAGGCCAAACGCAGGCTTTGCGCTATTTTCGCCGCCGATGTGGCTGGCTATAGCCGCCTTGTGGGTATTGATGAGGAGGGCACCCTTTCCCGGCTGACCATGCATCGCCGCGACGTTCTTGATCCGGTTATCCTGAGGAATGGCGGCGGTATTGTCAAAACCACTGGTGATGGATTGCTCGCACAGTTCGCGAGCGTCATTGATGCAGTTCGATGCGCGGTCGAAGTGCAAACTCTTATGGCCAGTCGCAACGCCAGCGAGGCCGAGGGTATGCGCATGGATTTCCGTATCGGCATCAATGTCGGAGATATCCTGGAGCAAGATGGTGACATTTTCGGTGACGGCGTCAACATCACCGCACGGCTCGAAGGCATAGCCGAACCCGGCGGTATCTGCGTTTCGGCCCGCGTGCGGGACGATGCGGCGGGGAAAGTTGACTATGCCTTCGACGATATGGGTGAGCAGGCACTGAAGAACATCGAGCATCCGGTCCGCGCTTTCAGGGTGCGGGTTGTGAACCCTCCCACAGTCGGCCCATCCGGGCAGGCCACGTCACTCGGCAAACCGTCGATTGCTGTTCTGCCATTCCAGAACATGAGCGGCGACCCGGAACAGGAGTATTTTGGTGATGGCATAACCGAAGACATCATCACCGCCTTGTCGAAGGCGCGAGGCGTCCTCGTCATCGCGCGCAATTCGACCTTCGCTTTCAAGGGCAAGGCAGTGAGCAGCCGTCAGGTCGCTCGTGAACTTGGCGTTCGCTACGTCCTGGGAGGCAGCGTTCGCAAGGCAGGGGATCGTCTACGGGTCACTGGTCACCTTGCTGACGCGACCAGCGACAACCACATTTGGGCGGAGCACTACGATCGGCCTATCTCCGACATCTTTGCGCTGCAGGACGAGATCACCGCCAATGTTGCCGCAGCGATTGAGCCACAGCTCTACGCCGCCGAGAACCTTCGCCTGCAGAGCAAGCCGCCGGAGAGCCTCGACGCCTGGGGCTGTGTCGTGCGAGCAATGCCCTATATCTGGACATGGGTTTCGCAAAAAGACGACACGGGGATAGCACTGCTGAAGCGGGCTATCGAACTTGACCCCGGTTATGCGCGGGCGCGTAGTCTGCTCGCTTGGATTTTCGCCACGCGGGTTGCACTCGGCAATATGGATTTCGAGCGCGGCGTATCTGACGGATTGATTCTTGCCCAACGGGCGATCGACCTCGATCCAGACGATCCCTGGGGACATCTGGCCGCCGCCTATATCTTTACCTTTACGCGGCGCTTCGGCCCAGCAGTTGAAGAACTCAATGAATCTTTGCAACGCAACCCGTGCTTCGCACTGGCGCGCGTCATTTTGGCCGTCACCTACGCTTATGCAGGGCTTGCGGAAGAGGGTTATCGCCAGCTGGAAATCGCGAGTCGACTGAGCCCCCGCGACTTCGCGCAGCCCGCGAATTTATCGATCGAAGGCCTATGCCATCTGATTGCGGGCCGCTACGCCGACGCGGTTACTGCCGAGCGGCGTGCTGTTCAACTACGGCCCGACTTCGGTACTGCCTGGCGGACGCTGACGGCAGCCGCGGGCCTCACTGGTGATTTGGAAGTTGCACGACAGGGTCTCGCCGAGTGCAAGCGCCTGCAGCCAAACCTCAGCATCGCCTGGGTCGAGAAATACCACCCGCTAATCCGAGCGGAGGACCGCGCCAGATACATCGAGGGTTTGCGACTGGCGGGCCTGGAGTAAGTCAGGCTCGGCAATTATTGGGGCGCGGCATCCTCCAACGTCCCTCATGCTTGAGATGCGCAGCCCGAAAGGGCGAAGCCTCGAAGCAAGCAGCAACGCTGCTTCTTGCGTGTATCAACGCCTGACCCGCCCTCCATTCGAGGCCCTGCGGGACACCTCAGGATGGGGCTCTCTTGGAGTGGCGCGCGGCCGTCGTCGATATGGGGGATCTGTGCCGGCCGCATCGCTCTGGCGAAGTGGAGAATGACGCGGGCATCGACCTGATCGGTCTTGGCCAGACGGCCGCTGGCCCTGGCGAAATCGCGGATCTGGCGGGGATTGACGACGGCGACAGGAATATCGGCGGCCATCAGCGCCCTGACGGTCGCCATCTCGTAACCGCCGGTGGCTTCGACGACGACAAGCTCTGCGCCGGCTATCGCCGTCGCGAGCGCGGCCCGGCCTGCTGCATCGTTGTCGAAGCGGACAACGGTGCGTTTGCCTTCGACAGCAACGTCGAGATGGGCCTTCGAAACATCGATACCGACCATGAAAGTTTTGGGGGCATGCATGGGGTGCTCCTCCTTGCAACGCGGGCTCAAGGCCCAACCAACCGTTCGAGCGAAGACATGGCGACGGAGATGCTCGCTGAGGCGCGAGTTCAAAACCCTAGGATGACACGCATCCCCGCCGCACAGCCGCATTATACAGCAACGGCAACGTACAAGGATGAGGCTCTCGTGGAGGCCGGCGCTGCGTTTCCCACCCCCGTAATTTGTGGAACATCTGGCATCCGCGCTGCGACCCTGTCATAAATTGATGTCATCGAGGGAGGCAGGATGATGCAGAAGAATGCGCCGGACTTCAGCCTTGAGGGCAAGGTGACTTTGGTGACGGGAGCGAGCCGTGGGATCGGTCGAGCTTGCGCGCTTGCCTGTGCCGCAGCGGGCTCCGATATTGTTCTGGGGGTCCGCGATGTCGCGGCGTCGGCGGGACTGGTTGCCGAACTCGAGGGGCTGGGGCGAAAAATTCTCGCTGTTGAACTGGATATTCCCAACAAGGCCCATATCGCCCAAGCTGTCGATGCAGCGCTTGGTACATTCGGCCGGATCGACGTCCTCATCAACAATGTCGGTGTGGCTCCCGGCAATCTTGCGGAACTCGTTGAGGAGAAGGACCTTGACGAGATCCTCGATGTCAACATCAAGGGCACCTTTCTGATGACGCAGGCAGTGGGGCGTCAGATGATCAAGCGCAATGGCGGCCGGATCATCAACATCAGCTCGCAGGCCGGCACCGTGGCGCTGCGCGGCGAGGCGATCTATTGCATGAGCAAGGCGGCAATCAATCACCTGACGCGCTGCCTTGCCGCCGAATGGGCAGCCTATAATATCACCGTGAACACCGTATCGCCGACCTTCATCCACACCGATGGTACAGCACCTTTTCTCTCCGATGCCGACAATCGCAAAGCGACGCTCGATCACATTCCACTCGGCCGGATCGGTGAAACCGATGATGTGGTGGGTGCCGTCGTCTTCCTGGCATCGCCGGCTGCGAGCCTGATTACCGGCGCCAACCTGCTGGTGGACGGTGGATGGTCCGTCGCCTGAGGCCGAGGCTGCTGTGGTGCAAGTCTTATCCGGACGATAACGACAATTTCCCAGATTGGGATCACCTTCCATCACCGGCAAATGCGATGGCTATCCGCGATTTCTATCGGTATGACCTGGAGAACAATGGGTGTGCCCGCTTCGGGCACTTTCCGCCGAGACAATTCGTCGCTTTCGGCCCAAGGAAGCCATCCAAGGTTGGATCACTTAAAGACTGCTTCGCGCCTAAAAGCGGAAGTTCGTCCCGCGCACGCGAAATACGCTTGCTCGACAGCAATGACGAAATGACCCCATGTTCGGCATGAGGTCAAATCGGTCCTCCTTGAGGTGTATGGCCGGCTCGTAGACCTTCTCAAGCAATGCCGATGCGGCGCGTGACTTGGCCGTTGCTTTCCCAGTAAGTATGTTTCTTGGTAATCCAGGGATCATCCATGGCAGGCTGAATTTGTCCCGCCATGTCAGTGGCGCGCGAGGTGACCGTGTGCTCGCCCTTTGATGGGTCTTTCCAGTCGAGATACCACACCTTCCAAGCGAATTCAGCTTCTTCACCATGGTCGATCGTCGCTTCAAGCCATGGGCCATCATCAACCTTCACTTCGACCTTGGCGATTGGAGCGCCCCACGCTGCACCGCTGATCCGGTATCCGGCATCGCTACGCGTCACTCTGGCAGGCGCGGACTTCAGCAACGCACGGCCGACCGAGGTCTCGGCCCACACGGTCTCACCATTGTGCTCTTCTTCGCGGATGGTGACATAGTCTCGTCCCATCAACAGACTCATGAAGCGCGTGTTGCGTATCTCGATGCGCTTGAGCCACTTGACGTTGGCTATGCCATACCAGCCGGGTGCGATGAGCCGCACCGGGGAACCGTTGGGTGGCGGCAGGGCGACCCCATTCATCTCGTAGCAGAGGATGTTATTGGGGCTCATCGCATCGGCGAGCGACATGCTGCGGGCGAAATTCTGATGCATCTTGACGTCGCGATTATCGTCCTTGAGAGCGATGTCGCCGACATCAGTGCCCCAAAAAACAACTTCGATGCCGTTTTCCTTCACGCCTGCCTCTTCAAGTATGGCGGCGAGCGGTGTGCCAGCCCAGCGGGCATTGCCAATGCCGCCGGTAAAAAATGGAAAACCGTGATTGCCCGAACATTCCACCGTGAAAACCACCTCCTGGCGCGGCCGTGCCTTGAGGTCGGCAAGCGACAGGCTTAGAGGCTTCTTCACTAACCCATCGATTTCCAGTTTCCAGGCATTCGCATCAATGGTTGGCCGATCAAAATGGGCGATGCTGAAGAACTTCTCATTTGGTGTCACCCATGAATCCATATCCTCCCAGACAAGCTGGCTCTGGATGACCGCCGGAACGGGATTGGGCTGCGGCTGGTCTAGCCACGGGATCACGGTCTCACCCGCCCGACTTGGAAAGGCTTGGGCAAACTGTGAAGTGAAGACCGCCAGTGCGGCGACGGCTGCGCTGCCTTGAACGATGAATTCGCGGCGTGCAAGATCATACATGATGGTTTCTCCTCCAGTGTGAAAGGCTGATTTCTCCTCCAGGCATAAAAGTCACAGCGGCCGGAATCGCACAAAGGAGAGGCCGGCCGAGGCGGGCAGTCTTGAGAGCGCTCGGAACGAGGCGAGTTAGAAGCACGCCATGTCTTAAGGCGGCGCCTCCCGCTCTCAGTCGCTGGCTCCATCAGGTCCCAGCCAGCGACCTGCAAACGTACGCCTTATGTGCGTTCGTGGCGAGGGCAAACATCAGGATTCGCTAATGAACGCCCGATAGCTACAGTCAAAGATAGACGTATCCGCCGATAGCGGTCTTGCCGTTCGGTGAGAGAACGCTCGTTTGTTGCTAAACTTCCCGACCGGGAAGACGACCGACGGTATGAGCACCAGCTATTCTGGAGAGCCGCCTGGTTACATCACCGATCTCGCCACCACTCGCCCCTGCGCCGCAGCACACTGCAAGACGCCCTCCCGCGCGCAGCGGGTTCATTCTTCGGCCACAAATCGGTCACCCCTCGAGCGAGAGCCACATCCGCTTCTGGCGCGTAAAGCGGAAATTGCCCGCAGCCGCCTGTGGCGTGTAGTGGCCATAGCCCCGCAATGCCACTTGATCCCGAATCTCGAAATGATGCCGCCCCGGTGTATGCGGCATTCCGCTTTCCCGTTCCGCTCTCAACCCTTCGGATCGTTCACGCAATTCGGCGGTAATCCGGAAGATGCCGCCGCCGGACGTGCTCCAGCGAATAACTTCCTGCCGGCACTGTCTCGAAGGCAAATGTCCACGAAGCCGTGCGCCGACAGCGCCTCGAGATCAGAAAAGATCGACTTGTAGGCTGAGAGCGCGAGCTTATAGGCCTCCGCACTGTAACGGCCGTCGGCCTCGACCGAGCTTCACTAGCCAAACCGTTCCACCAGGAAATCGATCACCGTCCGCAGCATCGCTGTCGGCCGGCGGTTCGGCGCGTAGACGAGGGACATCGGAACAGGCTTGTAGGACCATTCCGGCAGCACCTGCTCGAGCCGTCCCTCGGCGATATCGGTGGCGAGCAGCAGTTCCGGCTGGAGAACGATTCCTGCGCCGCTGAGCGCGGCCATGCGAAGGGCTGCCCCCTGGTTGGTGGAGAATTTTCCGGAGATTAACACGTCACGCAGTTCGCCTCCCGGCCCGACCAGATGCCAGCGATCCTGCATACGCCAATAGGAATGGCCGAGGCAGAGATGGTTGGTCAGTGCCTCGGGCGAAGCCGGCCGGCCATGGCGGGCAAGGTAATCCGGCGAAGCAGCGAGAATCCGCCGGTAGGGCGTGAGCGGGCGGGCGACCAGGCTGTCGTCGGAGAGCGGGCCGATGTGGATGCCGAGTTCGAAGCCCTCGCCGACGAGCTCATGGACATTGTTGTCGAGCGACAGCTCGATGCTGACGTCGGGATAGGCGTTCTGGTAATCGATCAGCGCCGGCACCAGGATCTGCGTCCCGAAGCTGACGGGTGCCACCACGCGAAGCCGGCCGCGCGGCGCCGATTGCAGCTCGCTCGCCGAAGCCTCGGCCAGCGCCACTTCGGACAGCGCGCGTTTGCAGCGCTCGTAATAGAGCTGGCCGACCTCCGTCAGTTGATGGCGGCGCGTGGTGCGATGGATCAGCTTCGACCCCAGCCGGGTCTCGATGGTCTTAATGTGCTTGGCGACCATGGCAGGCGACACTTGCGCGATCTCCGCGGCCGCCGCGAAACTGCCGTTGTCGATGACCCGGACGAACATCGCCATGCCGGCCAGCTTGTCCATGATTGCCTACCTGTAGGTTTCGAATGACGATACCCAGAGCTTATTTATCAACCTCAGCATTTGCAACATAGTGGTCACGTCCGAGCCAAGGCGATGGACATTGCCGACATGACCAAGGAGAAAACATGCCTATTCTTCACCTGCAGATGCATCCCGGCCGTACCGACGATCAGAAACGCGCCTTCGCCCGCGAAGCGACCAAGGCCGCCGTCGAAACGCTGGCATGCCCGCCGGAATCGGTGGAAATCCTGATAACAGAGATCGCCAAGGATTCCTGGGCGGTCGGCGGCAAGCTGAAATCCGAGGCCTGATTGACGACCCGCAGCATCGAAGGCTCGAGCTGCGGGACGCCACCATGCTATTGGACAGGGAGCCGGCACGCGGCTTCCGTGTTGACCGCGTCGGGCGACCGGTTGACCTACTGGCTGCCGCGAATCCACCGCCCGCAAGCTGGGGGCACCTGGCTTCGCCCGGACTTAGGCTTTCGGCGCATCTGAGCCATGGCGGAGTTATCCCCTAAGCGGACATTTAGCTACTGTCGCTTGAAGTGATATGTCAAGCCCGCTGTCAGTGCCGCCAGCAGCCTGGCACCAATGCGCGAGTTGAAGAAGGCGGCCGGTCCTACGAGGTAATAGCCCCTGTCAGAGACGAGAGGTTCGTCGTCCAGTGTGACTAACAGTCCATTGGCGAGCAACTCATCGATGACACCCTTCCATCCGAGCGCTATGCCGTGGCCCATGAGCGTCTCGTGGATTGCGATGCCGTGATTTGTCACCTCAATTCCACCGTCGATGACGGCGGAGCCCGGAGCACGCGCCTCGCGCCAGTCTTGCCAGCTGAACCACCTTTGATCGCGGTCCTCCAAGTGAATAAGCGGACCATTCTCAAGTAGCGCTGATCGTGGCTGGTCCAGCAGTCGACAGGCGAGTGACGGCGCGGCGACTGGCACTACCACTTCCGGCATGAGCAGGTGACTTGTCTGGCCCGCCCAGTGTCCATCACCAAAGAGAATGGCACAATCGACATCATTGAGGGGAATGTCGCTGTCGCGTTCCGCCGTCGTCACCCTGACAGCAAGGTCGGGTTCGCTCTGCTTCAACTTCGAGAGCCTGGGCATCAGCCAGAACATTGCGATACCGGGATAGGTCGAGAGAGTAAGGCCGGGTTTGCGGGCTTTCTGCCGCAAGGCACCCGTAGCACGAGAGATATCCTCTAGTGCAACGGATATTCGGTTGTAATACGCCATACCCTCAGGCGTCGGGGTCGCAACCGTGGCATTGCGGTCGAACAGCCTTAGACCGATATCTTTCTCCAATGTCTGAATCTGATGGCTGACTGCCGGTTGGCCAACATTCATTTCGCTGGCAGCCTTCGTGAAGCTGCGCAGGCGCACGCAGCTTTCGAACACTCGGAGCGCTTTTAGAGGCGGGAGGTCTCGCATTGTTTATGCTCCAATCCGGGGACCGGCTACTTTAACAAACTCATCGAAAAAAGTAATGACCCCATGAAACTTTCCGGCCTTTTCGGAGGTGGCCGTTTCGTGCGATCCAGAGCGCATGGAGAGACGCGTTTGCGACGGCAGGATGGGAAGAATGGACGACCGGACTTTCGATTACATCGTCATTGGCGGCGGCACTGCCGGATGCCTGCTCGCCAACCGCTTGAGCCGCGATCCGTCGCGCCGCGTCCTCCTTCTGGAAGCAGGCAAGAAGGACAACTATCCCTGGATACACATCCCCGTCGGCTATCTTTATTGCATCGGCAATCCGCGCACCGACTGGCTCTACAAAACGGCTCCCGATCCGGGTCTGAACGGCCGTTCACTGCGCTATCCCAGAGGCAAGACGCTTGGTGGAAGCTCATCGATCAATGGAATGATCTATATGCGGGGACAGGCACGGGACTACGATGCCTGGGCTGCAGAAACTGGAGACGCCAGCTGGTCATGGGATCAGGTTCTGCCCTATTTCAAGGCCCATGAAGACCATTACCGCATGGATGGCGGCGCGGACCCCGAAACGGGCGGCAACAGCCGATTTTCCGACACGCATGGTCACGGTGGTGAATGGCGGATCGAAATGCAGCGCCTTCGCTGGGATGTGCTGGAGGCCTTTGCCGATGCTGCAGGTGAAGCAGGGTTTCCAAGAACCGACGATTTCAACAGCGGCGACAACGAGGGTGTCGGATATTTCGAAGTCAATCAGCGATCCGGCTGGCGCTGGAATGCCTCCAAGGCTTTCCTCCGCCCCGTACGCAAACGGGCCAATCTGACGATCCTGACCGAGGCGCATGTCGAACGCCTTGTGATCGATGCCAAGGCAGCCGGAAGGAAGGTCTGCAAAGGTGTGACGGTTCGTCATCGCGGGCAAAAGGTCGAGTATGCGTCCCGCCGTGACGTCATCCTCTCGGCGGGAGCCGTCGGCTCTCCACAAATCCTGCAACTGTCCGGCATCGGGCCGGTGCGCTGCTGCGCAAGCACGGCATCGATGTCGCTATCGAGTTGCCGGGAGTTGGAGAGAACCTTCAGGATCACCTTCAGATTCGCGCCGTCTACAAGCTCACCGGCGCACGGACGCTGAACACGCTGGCAAATTCCATAGTGGGCAAGGCGATGATCGGGCTCGAATATGCACTGAAGAGAACGGGACCGATGAGCATGTCGCCGTCGCAGCTGGGTGCCTTTACCCGGTCCGATCCGTCTCAAGCGCATGCTAATGTGGAATACCATGTGCAGCCATTGAGCCTCGATGCCTTTGGAGAACCGTTGCATGGATTTCCGGCCCTGACCGCCAGTGTCTGCAATCTCAATCCCACGAGCCGCGGCAGCGTTCGGATCACCTCAGCACGGATGGAAGACGCTCCGGAGATCGCGCCCAATTATCTGGCGACGGCAGAGGACCGGAAGGTGGCCGTGGACAGCCTGAGACAGGTTCGCGTCATCGCCAGCATGCCAGCACTACAAAAATATAGGCCGCAGGAATGGAAGCCCGGACCGCAATTCCAGGATTATGACGAACTGGTCAAGCTCGCGGGTGACATTGCCAACACGATCTTCCACCCTGTGGGTACGGCGAAAATGGGCTCGGACAGCGATCCGATGGCCGTCGTGGACAACCGTCTGAAGGTACGCGGTATCGACGGACTACGCGTGGTCGATGCCAGCGTCATGCCCACCATCGTCAGTGGCAACACCAATTCGCCGACACTGATGATCGCCGAGAAGGCGGCGTCCATGATCCTGGAGGACGCCCGCAAAGTGGTGGCGTCCTGAAACTCGGCCCTGTTTGCATAATGAAGCGAGACAAAACCATGAACCGTCAAGCGCTGCCCTTCCACGGCATCAAGGTCGTCGATTTCGGCCAGTATATTGCAGGTCCCGCCGTTGCCATGATTTTTGGTGATTTCGGCGCGACGGTCGTTCACGTCGATCCACTGTCCGGTCCGCTGTGGGACAATCCGGCGAACGCGACATTGAACCGAAACAAGCTTCTCGTGAAGCTCGACCTCAAGTCCGATGAGGGCCGTCAGCAGGCGCTGGCGCTGGTGGCTGAGGCCGATCTGGTCATCGAAAATTTCAGGCCCGGCGTGATGAAGCGGCTCGGAATCGACTTCACCGCCTTGCGTGCGGCGAGACCCGATCTGATCACCGTGTCGATCCCAGGGTTCGCATCCGACGACGAGCTGCGGCGCGACTGGCGTGCGTTCGAGGCGGTCATTGCAGCCTCATCCGGCGTCTTTACCGACATGGGGCTGAACCGCGTACTTATGGGCGTGAACCCGTCGTTCTCTCCCCTCCCGCTCTCATCGGCCTACGGAACGATGATCGCTGTTTCGGCAGCCGCCATGGCGCTGCAGGCCCGACAGGGTACCGGCAGAGGCGACCATATTGAAGTCCCGCTGGCGAGCGCCGTGATGGAGGGGCTAACCTACAACTCCATCAAGATCGAGGACTATCCACTCCGCTACCAAACGCAGCGCGAGCAGGAGATCGAACGCCGCCGGGCTGCTGGGCTGGCGATGGATGTGTCGTATGACGATCTCCAGGCCTTTCTCGATCCGTTTTACCGGAGCTACCCATGCAAGGACGGTCGAAGCTTCTACGTCGTCTGCCCGAGCCACAAGCAGCATGCCAAACGCTGTCTCAAAACCCTCGGCATCTATGACGAACTAATCGCCGAAGGTCTACGGGAAGAACCGGACACCTATCTGCCAGTTGACGAATGGACTTCAGACGTGTCGCTGGGCGTGTATCCCCTACCGAAATTCTGGGCCGACAAGATCACGGCTAGAATGAAGGGCGTCTTCGTGACGCGGACGGCGGCGGAATGGGAAAAAATATTTGGCGAGGGCCAGTTTCCGGGCGCACCGCATCGATGGCTTAAAGAGTGGATCGGCGATGAGCATGCCAAAGCGGCCGGACTGATGATCGAAGTCGACGACCCGGTCTATGGCCGCATGACGCAGCCGGGGCCGATGGCGTGGCTTGAGGAAAGCGGTGAAGCGATGCTGACACCGTCCCCGCGTCGGGATGTTGCGTTTCCTGCGGCGCTGGCGGCATTGAGGGACATCGAGCCGACCCATCCGGACCCAATGCCAGTACCTGCTGATAAAGCGGGCTGGCTGGAAGGTGTCAGGGTACTCGACCTTTGCAACGTGATTGCAGGGCCGCACTCGGTCTCCTATCTCTCGCGTTTTGGTGCCGACGTCATCAAGATCGATCCCGCTACGCCGTTCTTCGATTGCTGGAACACGGTGATCTTCGGCATGACCCACATGCGGGGAAAGCAATCGGTTCTTCTGGATATAGGCTCAGCCGACGGCCGCAAGGTATTCGAAGCGCTTGTCCGGTCCGTGGACATCATCGTGTGGAACGCGACAGACCGGCAGGTAAAGTCCATGGGACTGGACGCCGAAGGCCTCCGCAGTCTCAACCCCGATGCCATTTTTTGCCAGCTTGATTGCTTTGGCGGCGTGCGTCGCGGGCCGCGCACCGATTACCTCGGCTATGACGATCTCGTGCAGGCGGCAACGGGCATCATGTTGCGTTTCGGCGGCTCGATGCAGACGCCGGAAGAACATGCCCATGTCGGCACAATCGACGTGATGTGTGGTTTCGGTGCGGCGCTCGCGGTTGCTGCGGCCCTCTACCAGAAGCGCAAGTCCGGGAAGGCTGGACGAGCGCGGACGTCGCTCTCCGCACTCAGCGCTCTCGCCCAGATGCCGTTTTGTTACGATTATGCCGGACGAGCGGAGTTCAACGAACCGTCCGGACCTGCAGCACGCGGCTATGATGCCTTGCATCAGCTCTACCAGGCAAAGGATGCCTGGATCGTGATTGCCGCCTCACGGAAAGACCTGACCCGTTTTCAGCATGTGGCCGGGCTCGAAATGCTACCTGGCCTGCCGAGCGGCGAATGGGAACGAACGCTTGAGACCGTCATTCCGACCGTTTCTGCGGCCATATGGATCGAGCGCTTCCATGCCGCAGATATCGGCGCGTCGATCTGCAATAACATTGAGACAATTCGCGCCTCGTCGACCCGGTCAGCTGACGGTCAGCCGGGAATTGATCGCGGCACTTACTCCTTCTCGACCTACAAAGACCATCCAAGCGGTCATGTGGTCACGTATCTCGATCCCTATGGTGTCAGACCGGCGGATGCAAAAGTCTTTGCGTTGCCGCCAGCAGAAAAGTACGGAGGGTCGACGCGACAGATATTGTTGGCACTGGGCTATAGCGAAACAGACATTGGCCAGTTGTTCGCAAGCGGGGACGTCAGCGAGAGCTGGAGCCGGGAATATCTTCCGAGCTGAACGGAGCATCAGTAATGCTCACCACTTGTTTGTATGACCAGTTCTGGCCGCTTGTGGCGCGAAGGGGAAAACCGCAGTCGGTCCAGAGCGGCCATGCTTCGATTGCGCGCGGGCGTGGACCATGAACTTGGGGCAGCCGGACGGTTCGCACGATCGCTTCGCCCGGCCTACGGAAGTTCAATTTCGCCGTCCACCACGTGGTTGAGGCCGGTGCCTTCCGCCGTTAGCGTCATGCGGACCTTCAACGTCTTGCCGCCGAACTGCCCCTTGCGCACAGTCTCCTCGATCTTGCGCTGCGAGGTGACGCCGACTTCCTTCAGGAACTTGCGGATCGACATGTTGAAGGCGTCTTCGCTCATGGCGGAACTCCTCTGTGTGCGGAAGGGATGTTAATGGAAGGTAAATCGTCAAGGAAGCAGCAATGACGCCACATGCCCCAGAATCTGACGTAAAAAATTTCGGCTACCTAGATGGGCGTTAGGGGCCGCTTCGGGTCGAGGCGCGACATTTGCGACATCAGTGGCAAGGCGACAGCGACAGTTGACCGCTCCCGGCCCGAAAGCAGACATCGTCGACGAACACGCTGTAGGTCGCAAATGCACCAGAGAACTTGATCTCAGCCGAGATCGCTCTGGGCAGAAGTTCCCCTGTCTCTGTCTTCCTGCTATCGTGGAGATGGGGGACGGCTCTATGAGCGAGAATCGCAAGCTGGCCGCAATTCTGGCCGCGGACGTAGTCGGATACAGCCGGCTCGCCAGCGAGGACGAAGATCGCACCCTGGCAAGGTTGCGGGCACTGCGCAGCGACCTGATCGATCCAACCATCGCAGTGCACAACGGCCGTGTCATCAAGCGCACTGGTGACGGAGCGCTGGTCGAATTCCGCAGCGTTGTCGATGCCGTGCGCTGCGCCATCGAGGTGCAGAACGGCATGGTCGAGCGCAACGCCGGCGTTCAGCAGGATCGGCGCATCGAGTTCCGGATCGGCATCCATCTGGGGGACGTCGTAGAGGAATTCGATGGCGACCTGATGGGCGACGGCGTCAACATCGCCTCGCGTCTCGAGGGTATCGCGGCCCCCGGCGCTATTTGCCTGTCCGAGGACGCCTATCGCCAAGTCAGGGCGAGACTCGATCTCTCCGTCAGCGATCTCGGCAACACGCAACTCAAGAACATTGCCGAGCCGATCAGGATCTATTCGCTCCAGGTCGGCACCGCCGCGGAGGTAAAGCCAGGAGTGACCGCCGCCGCCGTTGCTCGTGCGCCGGCCGCATTGCCGTTGGACCTCTCGATTGCCGTGCTGCCATTCGTCAACATGAGCGGCGATGCCGAGCAGGAGTACTTCGCTGACGGCATCTCGGAAGACATCATCACAGCTCTATCGAAGCTGTCGCAGCTGTTTGTCATCGCTCGCAACTCGTCGTTTACCTTCAAGGGCCGGAATGTGAACGTGCAGGAAGTGGGCGACAGTCTCAAAGTGCGCTACGTGCTGGAAGGAAGCGTTCGCAAATCCGGCAACAAGGTGAGGATCACCGCGCAGCTGATTGATGCCACCACCGGCGGGCATCAATGGGCGGAGCGTTTCGATCGCGACCTGACCGATATCTTCGCAGTGCAGGATGACGTCACGCAGCAGATCGTCGGCGCTCTGGAACTCAAGCTGACGGCCGGGGACCACCTGCGGCTCGCGACCGAGCAGACTCAAAATCTGGAAGCCTATGACTGCTTCCTGCGGGGCCGTGAACACATGTGGCAGCTGACGAGAGAGCAGAACATTCAGGGCCGGCAATTGCTGCAGCGCGCCGGCGATCTGGACCCGAAATTCGCCCCGGCGCACGCGTTCCTCGCCGTCACGCACGGGCTGGCCTACGTTAACCAGTGGAGCCGATCGCCGTCGAAATCGCTGGAACAGGCGACCGAGGCTGCGACGCTGGCGGTGGCGCTCGACGATCGGTATCCGTACGCACATTGGGCGCTGGCCGTCGTCAACTTGTACCTGCGACGACTTGACGTGGCCATCCGCGAGGCTGAACGCGCGATTGCGCTTGCTCCCAATCTTGTCGAGGGCCACGAGAGCCTCGGAAACGCGCTGCACTATGCGGGCAGATCCGACGAGGCCCTCGTCTGCTTCGAGCGGGCGATCGCCCTGAATCCATATTATCCAGACATTTTTCTGCACTTCCATGCGCAGGCGATGTTCCAGTTGGGCAGGTACGAGGAGGCCGTTGTCTTCCTGAAGCGACGACTAGTCCGCAATCCAGCCACCGACATCTCACGTGTGTTGCTGGCGGCGAGCTATGGTCACTTGGGCTGCTTGGCGGAGGCTCGCGGGCAGTGGGAGGAAGTGTTCCGGATCAATCCCGATTATTCCCTGGAGCACAGGCGCAAAGTGCTGCCCTACAAGAACCCCGCCGATTTCGAGCGCATTGTGGATGGACTGCGCAAAGCTGGCCTCACCGAGTGATTGCATTCCATCGCCGGCAGTCGTCCCACAGCTTCCGTAGGCTCCACAAAATCCGAGGCCTGAGAGACGTCCCGCATCACTCAGGCAGGCCGGCCTTTCGGAAGCCGTCGACAAAGTGGTCTCGTACAGATGCATCGCGCAGCGGCTGGGAGCTGAGCCAATGGCCGATCGTGAAATGAGGGTGGGCGATCAGGAACAATTCTGCTTCTTGCCGCGCCTCCTCACCGTGGCCCAACTGCGCAAGCGCA
>Ga0209673_1001351_pt1 | contig 24448 bp, 26 predicted proteins | sample AraplaCol_mMS_r2_2_FD_184274 | JGI IMG/M metagenome (GOLD analysis project Ga0209673, IMG submission 184274) | Arabidopsis root microbial communities from North Carolina, USA - plate scrape MF_Col_mMS_r2 (SPAdes) (version 3) | ecosystem: Host-associated > Plants > Roots > Endosphere | place... | reverse complement strand
ACCCTAAACCCTAAACCCTAAACCCTAAACCCTAAACCCTAAACCCTAAACCCTAAACCCTAAACCCTAAACCCTAAACCCTAAAACCCTAAAACCCTAAAACCCTAAAACCCTAAAACCCTAAAATCCTTTGGTGGTCAATAGAGCCACGCGCTCTCCCTGTCGCTCTAACAGGGCGTTCGTCGCCACAGTAGTCCCCATGCGGATGGACTCTACGTCGAAGAGATCTAATGGTTGATTTCGAGGGATCTCTGTTCTTCGAAAAACTTCGAGAACACGGCGGATTCCCTCCGTGGGGGCATCATTGTAGTTGCTAGGGTCAACTGAAAGTAACTTGAACACAAGGTCTTCTTGGGTAGAGCTTGGGGTGTATGCATGTACATCCGTGAACGTGCCACCTCGATCTAAGAAATGTCATGTGGTGAGTTCCAAGGTTCTCACGTCTTTGCCGCAGCACTCACCTATCGAAATCCGAATGCTAGAGGTGTCTAGAGTCTCCATTGAAGATGAGAACGAGCCAAAGTCACCCATTGTTGCATTAAAGCGTTATTCAACGGTTTCTTGAAGGTTGTGCAGATGGCCTTAGGTCATGGGCGACAATTTATATATACCAATTCTGCTTCCTAAACCAGCTGGTTTAGGTCCACCGTTTTCGGTTTAGATTGGATCAACTGGCCTCTCGGCTAAGTGAGTTTGAGTTAAATTTAAGTTTCGGCCTGCCACCCCGGGGCACAATAGGTGAGATAAGGAATTCGGGTTGGTTCCCCGAAAGGTACCAAATCCTGGGGGAGGAGGAGGAGGCGCAAGATAACGCGGGGAAGGAACTTATCCACTTTATCACACATTATTGCTACTGAGATATGGGGAGGCGATACGGTGTCCGGTTCTCTTATAGATAGAAGAAGGCGAAAATCTATAAAGTCAGTCGATAACGAGGGTTTGCTCTAGACATCCTGAATGCTTAGCACTCCCTTTACGGTCATCTCTGATAGAATATTGTGAACGTATTTTCCTGATTGTGAATCCTGTGCACAAATATCTTCGCAACAACCCAATTCTCATTATCATGATAGAAACAAAACTTCCGCACGAGGCTCCCATAACCGATTCACCCCATGATAAGGAGAATGTGTTGGCCACAGAATGGGATGGCGAGTCTCAGCAAACTGACAATAACATGATCACCGTCGATGGAGTCACCGAAAAGAGGGTCCTGGCGAAGCTCGATATATTCATAACTCCAGTTCTTTTCATCGTCTATCTATCCTGTTTCATCGATCGAGCCAATATTGGTAAGCGAGGACATGAATGCTGCTTATCTTGATCTTTTTGACTCGTACTTAGGCAATGTCAAAGTCGCCGGTATGCCTGAAGCAATCGGCGCAAGTAAGGAACAATTTTCGACCGCTGTGTCTCTCTTCTTCGTTACCTACGTTTTGATTGAAATTCCCGCAATTTTAATCGTCAAACGATTTAGCCCTCGACTCATCCTTACTGGTCTTTCCGTAATTTGGTCAGCTGCAACTATCGCAAATGGACTGATTCACAGTGTCGGCGGCCTTTACGCTTGTCGGTTGGTGTTGGGAGCCTGCGAAGGCGGGCTTTTTCCTTCGCTGAACATGTACCTCACTTTGGTCTACAAGCGAGACGAAATGGCAAAACGAGTATCCTACTTGGTATCTTGCACAGCCTTGTCGGGTGCTTTCGGCGGCTTATTGGCCTATGCTCTGCTTCAGATGGATGGTGTCGGAGGATATTCGGGATGGAGGTGCGTTTTCATGATTGCAAACCATCTGTTTCCATGTCGCTAATTCGATGCCTCAAATAGATGGGTTTATTTGATCGAAGGTGCCCTCAGTATTGTCTGTGGTCTCGCGATCTTCTTCGGCCTCCCTAAAGATCCTCGTAAGGCATATTTCCTCAACAAAGAAGAACGGATGATCATGGACATTCGACATGAGCAACGCCTTTCGTATATGGGGAGCGAGGAGTTTGATTGGGGTGAAATTAAGATTGCTTTCCTTGATCCCAAGGTCTGGTTATGGTATGTCCGTTAATTCTGAAGTCTTTCAAGCCCTGCACGAAGTACTAAGCTTTTTCTGTTCAGTGCCTGGACTCAGTTCTGCCAAAATATCCTGACCAATGGATTTGGCACATTCCTCCCATCCATTCTGAATGGAATGGGCTACGACCAGCTAGCTAGTAATTACTTGACAATTCCAGTTTACTGTTTCGGTGCTCTGGGATTTTTCACCTTCGCGTTTTTCTCTGACCGGTATCATCGCGCTGGGCCTGTGCGTTTGTTTGACTTGAGACTCCCCGAAAATAAGATGCTGACACATTATACAGTATATTCTCATCAGTAACACTTTTGGAATAATCGGATACGCCCTTCTTCTTGCCGTTAAGAATGATGCAGTCAAGTATTTTGCATGCTTTGTCTGCACCATTGCAGTCTACAATGGCACTGGTCTCAACCTTGCATGGCTCAATGTCAACATAGCTCCTCAATATCGTCGAGCAACGGCAATTGGCATACAGCAGACTATTGGAAATTCAGCTGGGGCTGTCGCCGGTCAGGTATACCGAACATCACCATATTATCTTGGAAATGGATTTTCTATTGGCTGCATAGTGGTTGCTCAAATTCTCGTGACCTTGCATATGTTTTACCTTCGTCAGAAAAACAAGCTTAAAGAGCGAGTTATCGCCGGTGAGATGGAAGATGAACGCCGCATTAACACAGGCGACTGTGATATTCACTTCAAATACCGTATCTAGACCTATGCTCTTCTTACGCGGTTGAAGCGGAATAGCTTCGTGTCGAATCCACTACGCGTGGTGGGTCATACGAATCGTACGACGAAAAGCGGACAAATGAAGTCGAGCGATATCAAACTGAGCCGAACTTTGAAATTATTTAATGAGGTAGCTGAACTGATATAATTTGAAGCCTGAAAACACGTAATTACAGAAAGTCATTGGGAAATTAGAAAAAGAAAATCCATTAGAGTCGACTATTCGAAGTGGTAGAGCTATTGCTGGGGATATTTATCTTTAATAGCCTCTCGACATTCGACTTCAACAATGTACATCTATCTGCAGGCTTTGTCGAGTAATCATTGAACGACTTTTTCATCGCTATTAAAAAGTCGAGTTCTTGTTGGCGTATTCCTGAAGCAACGCATCCTCTGGTAGAAATTGTATTTGCGACACCCTAAATGTTGTCACTACAGGATGGAGTGCAGTTATCCTCCAATTGAGATGTGTTAATGAGGGCGATTCAATATTCGCGCACTCGTCACTCGTTACGGATTTAGCCTCTTCCGACATTCTTCCCAGCTGTCCCAAATTGAGACGCATTTCCTGCTTTGATTTGGAAACCTTGTGCAACTCTCTTGCAAAATTTTCATTTTGTCTTTGCTCTTCTCTTGTCACAGCCGGGTGTCAAATCCAGTAAAGCAGCCCCTATGCACGAATACTTTTAGCTTCCAAAGGAGCGATGAAGATTATATTGAATGGGATGCATGGTTTGTGCCGGAGGCGCTTCAGCGTAATAAAAGTATGTGGCGGCCTGGAGGAAGGGGTTTGAAGGGCGCTTCCAGCGTGTTTTAATTAGAATCTCGCGTGGATTGGAACGGTGGTTGTATGTCCAACGATGACTCCAAAGAGATCAAGGAATCTTTTTCATCTAATGGAACTTTCCAGCCCAAGCATGGGTGAGTAGCGCTTCCACAGTCATGAGACGAAACTCAGGATACCTATCATTAAGCCTACCCTCCAAGGGAAGCCGACATGCTTCACTGATATAACTTTGTCTGAGTGTCGACGTCAAGGCCTTCATTTCATCCGTGGAGACCTCTTCTGGCCGCCAGAGTAGTGTAGACTGGCCCTTCGCCAATTTTCTATCGGGATCATAAATAACGTCGAACTTAGTGCCTGTGTTCTCGATTAGTGCACAATTCTCTGGCAGCAATGGCAAGGCACATACCTCGGATGTTCTCGGCAGCAGCGACGAGTCAACAGCGACGAGCTCATTGAAGGATATGTCAGAGCCGGGCAGATACCCATGTTCAGGCCACCTTCTTTTCGTCGAGAAGCTTCACGATAACTCGCGCAAGATCCAAGCTATAGGTAACAGTAAATTTCTTATCTCCTGTTCCAGGAATCACGGCCTTTCCGTTCGCCATGTCGATGCCCCAAGTGAAAGGGCTAAGGTGGCTGTGGATATGAGGCATCCCCTAGTAGTCGGAGAAAAAATCGATTGAGATACGGATGCACTCGAGGTTCGACTTTTCCAAAGCCAACGCGTTGGGAATCCAGTCCCCAATGCCCGGGCCGGATTCTGGGTCACTATTGGTGCGTGTAAGCATGCTATATCAATCATGGCTATCTCCGCATCTGGGTGAGATGTACTTCTCGTCAATGTTCGCGACAAATTCACTTGGGATGATTCGCCGAGTCGCTCGGGACTTTTCAGCCGCAGCAATTAGATTTAGCTGTGCCTGACAGCCAGCTTGGTTTTCCAGATTCAATGTCGAAATTATGGTATCAATGCCATGGTATTCTAATATTTTAGCCAGACCATCCACATCATCATAATCGACAGCATTGAACTTGGGAGCTTCAGACCATGCCTTGGCAGGAACCTGCTCAATGCCCCATAGCGTATCAGTCTGGTTTTTTGTCTGAGTGTTTTCTGTGGATTGCGGTGGACTCATACCTTTCGGCCGAAGATGAAAGTCTTGTGTTTACTGCCTTTGGGCTGGAGCGGCTCAACGACAGTTTTACCCAATCCACCAGCTCCTCCTGCAACAGCGACGGTGACCATGACTATGAATGGTTGAAGAGCTGATGATTGACAAGGGGAAAGCTGTTCTTCTGTCTGAATTATAGTTGGGTTCAAGCCAAATCTCGAAGATATCATTATCCATTATATAGCTCACCACTAGACCCTACCAGGTTAATATTGAAGTATATTCGGTTCCCGTGAACGCCATTGCGAGTAGTTTGGTCCGAGATTCGTCGACAATTAGTCCGTTTTACTGTATATCTGCCAAGGGATCATTTCCCATCTCAGACACATCTTGGTCCACTCCAATAATCGGAGTCGGATCGTCTGCCAACTGGCCCATTCATCAAGCCTGTCGCGGAGTCTTGGCAAAGTCCGAAGGCGAGCGCCTGAAAGTGCGAGTTCTACCAAGACTCCATGAGGATACACCTAGATGTCCAAGTGGGCGCTCAAAATTTGTATGTAGTGCATACATAGCATATTTTTCCTGGAATAGTAGCGAGTCGAAACAAATGCGGACATGGAATCATGCCGAAATGCGGTTATTTCTGCCGTTCAATCGAAGATATGGCGATAGAAATTGGCTGCCTTGGCCCGTGTAGCACAAGAATTAGAGTATAAAGGACAGTACCTGCCATTTCCACGCATGTACTAGACGATGGTCAAAGAAGAGCATTGCCCTAGATCATCTATTTCTTTTCCTTGCCTTCGACGTGAGCGAAAACAGTATACACAATGGTCATCCCGGAAGATGCCATCGAAAAGTATGCTACCGAAAAGACGAAGCGGCTCCGCCCTGAACAAGTTGCTCAATATATCGACTTTGGGGACCCGACGCTTGTTAGGATGGATACAGACCCCTACGTCGATTATGACAGTCTGGCAGCCAAGGGGTTCCCGCTCAGAGACGGATCTGATATGAAGTTTCTCATCGCTGGCGCGGGAATGTTGGGCCTAATTACCGCTCATCGCTTGGTGTACGAAGCTGGCATCAGCAGCAAAGACATTATGATTGTCGACAAAGCTGGAGCTTTTGGCGGCACTTGGTACTGGAACCGATATCCAGGAGTGGCGTGCGATATTGAAGGATCTTGTTATGTACCTTTGCTGGAAGAAACTGGCTATATACCCAAGCAACGATAATGAATACAATGTCTTATTCCGACTGTGTCTTTCATAATGCTGACTTGCTGGAGCTGTCATGGCCATGAAATTAGGGAGCAACTTGAGAGAATTGCTCATAATTCGAATATCCAAGGTCAGTTCTGTACCAGCATCACTGACCAGAGATGGGACGATGAGGCAAAACGTTGGGTTTGACTCTGGACCATAAGCTGAGCCCCGATCAAGAGCCAGAGAAGCTCACCGTTAGAGCACAATCTTTGCTTCTGGCCGGTGGTATACAAACGTCCCCCCATGTATTGAAAAGCTTAAGACCGCATGTGGCAAAGCCGACCTTTGGACCGACAACCATGCATCAGTCTTCAACCCAATAGATGTATCGTACGCTCTGTGAGAGCAAAAATAAAATAAAAATAAAAACAAAAAACGCTGAGAGGCTTGTGGGCAACTGGCAGGTCTTGATAAATGAATTCCGCGTCGCTAATGGTCTATAGCTACACATATATACTCTATTTTTTGATCGTGGTTTGCGAGATCTGTATAAACACTCCGCTTCGACATATTCGCAATTTTCGCATCGAGGAACAGCTCGATTGCATCGGATCTAGCAATCTACTAGGTCTGTTGAATGGTTACACTTCAATTGCGAAGATTTTTTACCTTTTTAGATTCGCAGCGACCGCACTAAAAATTATATCAGGATTGTGTATTTGGTCTGACCTTGAAGAACTTACGGCAATTCTTTTCGTTCCGTATTGGCTACTCATCCTCCTGCGTCTCTTGTCGTTTAGGGCTAGAAGGTGTCATGGAGAAAAAGGGTAAGGATCCCAAAATTGAATAGCAGAGTCCCAGAGTCCGAAAATCCGTGGAGCAGTCACATTGATACCTACACTAGTCGTCATGATTGACTGGAGGTTCAAAATCCCCGAAAGTCCGTGGAAAAGTCCGATAGAAATTTCTAAGTTTATATTGGTTGTCATGATTGGGTGGAGGTTCAGAAATCCCGAGAGTTCTGGACCTTGAGCCGCGCCATTTGATAGTCCAAAGAAAAGAATTCAGGACCGGATATAATACAATTAGTATAATACTGTTATTCAGTATGGATTAGGCATTCAAAAACAGCTTCGATTTCCCACAAATTCACTCTTAATGACACCAAATACTGTAAATGGGACGTAATCCAATGTTCTAGAAAATCCACTTCTCATGAATGTACAGATGTATTCTCCACACTTGATTCTTGGTCTGCGAGCTAACATAGGATGATGGCCGATTAACGGGGAGACAATTTATTGACTCGTTGCCTAATTTTGCATTTACAGCGAGGAGTCTGTTGTGTACAGGCTCCTCTTTTAAACGTCTATAAAAAGCATAACTTTCTGCTGGATATAATAAACAACTCAGGAACTTTTACAATGATCATGCAGGGATCTATCCAAAACAACCTAGACGATGGATCCCAGATGTCTGAGCTTCGCCTCGATATTCCACCTCCACCTCCACCCCCGGCTCCTGCAACTACGGCTCTACGAACAATAAAAACTGATTCTAATGTTTCGAACTCGAAAATTGAAACACAAAGTCCAGCTTTCGTAATTTTAGGAAACACGAGCCAGGACATTGAATATATTTTTCGAAGAGATCTCGTCAAAGATAGAAATCTTTCTTTGCGCACTTTGATCGGCCACTATTTGAGAACTCCTCAATCCAGCAACTGGACGGCTAAAGAGCTTGACCAGATATTGGGTCGACTGCGCTGTCTTCATTACGCTATACAGAACTACAATTCTGGGCTGAGCACAAATACACCGGTGTTTCTTCAGTATTGGCAACCTCATACTTTGAACCTGCTTTCCGGGTTTGGCTTTCACCCTGGGTCTGATCAAACACCAATATTCATCGAAGGACTCGAATAGCTGATTTCTCATCTGGAGAAAATCTTTGAACAGCAAATATCCACGTCAAATTCGCTTCTCAAAGATGTACTTATTTCTTTTGATTCTCTGCACGAAGTTTTCCGCCCTGAATCGCCAGTGAAAGCTGTGACTGGAGCTGACTCAATTTGTGTCTATAGGACCATAGACTCATTTTTTGAAGAGCGAAAGTCCATTTCTGGCCATCAGAAGAGTCTCCATATGACGATGGAATGTGTTGTCCTTGTTGGTGAACATTTTTCTGTGTCAAGTTTTTCAGAGATCATACCGGCATGGGGGGGGTCCTTGTCATCAAAAGCTGTCCGAATTCAAGTATCAACCCCTTTCTAATGAGGAGCGAGAGATTTTCCAGCTCAGAGGCGAGTCCTGCATCCAGCTTGGATATGGTGGTGTGAGATATTTGGCATACGCATCCAACACTTCCTGCCCTCATGTTGTCCAATCCCAAGGGAGAAGTTCTCTGATGTCCAAAGCGAAATGAAGCTGGCCATCTCTCGGCAGTGGTCGAATGATGATTGATATGATACGCGGTCCTTCTCTAGGCCACTTTCCTTGCCTGAGTGTTGATGAGGCATCTCTCTCAATTATGAAATTGATTGGCCGGTATCAACAATGGCTCTCAAAGTATTGGCACCCGAGACAAAAGGACTGCACTGATTTTACTGCCTGGGAGACAGTTCGTCCAGAACTCGTTATTTTCTGTTGGCCAGCTTTAGTTGGGTTCAGCTTTTCAGCAAAATCCTGGGGACATGTCCTAGTCGAGGGACTTTCGCCAATCCAATTTTCCGATCAAGCATTCGATCGTTTGGTGCTATCGCAAGAGCGCAAGCAAATAATTCGTGCGTTAGTTCAGCAAGGGACGACGCCTCACAATCAAGATCTCATTACCAGCAAGCAAGGGGGGCTGATCTTTCTCCTTCACGGGCCTCCCGGAGTTGGGAAGACATTGACAGCAGAAGCAGTCGCCGAAGTGCTCCATCGCCCATTGTACTATGTCACTATGTCACTATGGGAGAACTGGGAACATGTCCAGCCGACCTTGAAGCACGGCTCAGTGATGTCTTGGATTTGTGTGCTGAATGGAACGCCCTTGCTATACTCGACGAAGCGGACGTGTTCTTGGACGTTCGAAGTAATTCGGATCCTGTTCGCAATGCAATGGTTTGTGTCATGCTACGGAGTTTGGAGTATCATCCGGGTATCTTGTTCCTCACAACAAATCGAGTACGGACTATTGACCCTGCATTTGAAAGTAGGGTCACGATTGCACTTCGTTATCAATCACTGGATCGTGATGGAAGGCGCAAAATTTGGAGCAATCAGCTCGACAGCATCGATAGACCCATCTCCCCCGACGTCGATGTCAATGTATTGGGGAATCATTTGTTGAATGGACGGCAAATAAAAAATGCTGTTCGATTGTCTCTCAATTTGGCCGCTGATCAGCAGTCGCCGGTTACGCAAGAGATGTTACTCAACGTACTGGGGGTTATTTCACTTGGTCGTCAAAATATGGAAGAAGACGAAACATGGGATCGATAGTTTGAAAATTAGAATAAAACTATCATCACATTTCTCTAAATCACTTGAAATTTGGTAGAATTCTGGTTTCAGCGTAGTCAATTTTTCACCATCTCTCTTCTCATAAATTATATGATTTCCTAGTTCGACCCTTTCATGGTGACAGCAACCAACTTTGAAATGCGGTATGGCCGCCAGACCGCATTTTGAGAATAGGGTTAGATGCGGTAGGCACAACTACTAGTTGTACGATTCTGCCCTAAGATATGGTTTGAAATTGGATATATCAAATATATTCTAAGGAGAGGTGGATATATATCCAACTCTCCATTCCATCTCTCTCTTCTATCTCTACTACTAGTACCTACTAGTAGTAGAGATAATAAGTCTAAATCACAATGCTACTAACATTGTGATTTTGCTTTTGCTAATATTGTAATCTAGGCTTCGCTAATACTGCGATATAGGGCTTGTCAACATTATTATCTAGGTTTTGCCAACCTATTGTTGTTTTGCTGCGTGTTGTGTGCTGGTGTTTAACGCGTAGGTAAGCGTTATATTTTGTACGCGTGGTGGGGTGTTTTACCCTCTTTATGTTATTTTACTTTATTGATTGTAAAGATAGTGAATTTTGGTAGCTATTGAATATTACTAGATATACAAATACTAGTTTGTTGAACACCATATTCTGCAGGATACGGGCAAATGCAGTAGGATTGAAATTCCATATCCGTCTTGATATAGTCAGGAATACGGTATTTTAGAATAAAAGGATTAACCCTGCGGGCCACATGGTATATCATCTTTCAACATAGCACCTTATATATTTTAAATATAGTATGAGATACCGTATCTAAAAGTGCGTGTAGAAGACATGGTTCTACACGATTTTTTGGGGCAAGTCTACTCAGGGATGAAATCGTTTCACCCCTCAATAGGCTTGTCTAGAGATGATCAGGGCCGGTTAGTTCTAGAATAGATGCTTCGTTCAAAAACAGAAGATAAATTGTATGCAACGAAATCATTCACATAACCCCGATTTGACAATATACACCATGCACAATAAAGAATCTCATGGAGCAGACCGCAACAGGTCGCTAGTCCACAGGATGAGCGGACTCTAGGCTCCTCGTTAACGAATGAGACGTGATTGGTCTCGACAACAACAGAATTTCGTTTATGCATAATGAAGATGTGCATGGTTCATTCACGGCTTGTAGAAAAATTGGAACAATGGTGATAACAAATACATCATGCCATGAGTAGCTTACGTGGTTCGCTAGAATGCGGAAGATAACTCGACAATAGAAGAGACAATCCCTCTGTCAGCTAGGAGAAATAGCGATAATAGACATCAGTCAACAAGTTCCTTAGGCAAGTCGGAGACGCCCCTGAGACCAATAGTTGCGGCCCCGGTCCCATAATTCGGGGATGCTGTAGGCCCAATAAGCCATCAAACCAGCAAGAAATCCGATGGCATCGTTTTTGAATCCAAGAAGTCCACCGACTGTGACCATCATTACTGTCCAACGGCGTTTGCGCTCTTCGTCAGTCAGAACAGGCCCTAGATGCTGATCTGCATTGCCCAATACACCCCCTCCGGCCTGGCCAAGATCCCGAGCACCGGAAGTGTTCAGGCTTTCGCCCACCATGACCAATTCAAGGCCAGCTGCAATCACCATGACGCCAAGGAATGCACCAGGAAAGTGCTTGAGGAGATCGACCAGAGTCTCACCAAAGAACAAGCCTATAGCTAATTTGAGAACCCCCAGGAAGATTACACTTGCACCGGAACGTGCGCCAAAATAGTATTGAGCAGCAAGACCACCCGATCCATGACAGACTGGCATAGCGCCGAACCAACAGCCCAGGAGGTTCATTCCAGCAACGCTGAGCCCGATATGGGTGATGGATGGAGTGCGAACATCGGAATGGAATAAATCATGGGCCAAATGAACAACTGCGACAATTGAGTTGAGTGTGGTAAGAGGAATCTGTCCAATACCAGCATCAATCGCGCCTACACGCCATTGATGGGGACTCGGTACTGTCAACCACGGGTGCCAAATATGAAAATAGGGCAAATGCACTGCCAAGGCGGTTCTAATAATGGCGAAGACTAGTCCGATCACTAGAACGATCAGGGCGTATGGTACTTTGCGATATACGTTCGTAATTGCGAGAAAGAAAAAAGCAGCAATGGCCCAGATGCGGTTGTCCGCCCATGAAGGGCTAATCCATCCAAGAGGCCGAAGTATAGTCCCACAAGCCGAGATGACAAGAGATAGACCAGCACCAACCTGGATTCCCTTAATAACTGGAATTGGAATGACATTCGAAAACCAACGCAATAGTCCAGTGAGACTGAAAATAAGAATACAGGCACCCACAAAGATACCGGCGGCTGCGACAGAACCAGGTGAGAAGGTTCGGGCTATGGCGACAGCTGCGATGGCTTTCATCGGCTGCACTGGTAATGGAATTCCGAAGAATAACCCAGTAAGAATATTATAAACACCTGAAAAGACCAAAGTACTTCCCAGTGACACTGTACCGTTGGCGGCCAGAGCAATAGCGATAGGAAGAAAAGTCCCGAGGTCACCTAATGAACCCGAGATTTCCGAGACATAATGATGCCGAAAGGTGTAAATATTATAACGAGCAATCTCTCGTAGAGAAGAAGGAGTCATGGTAACAATTCCTGCTGTAATACACGAGTGTGACCTGAACTCACTGGGAAATCGAGGAAATATCAAACTGATGACCGGTAGGTGGTAGTATATTATCAGGAATTCCACCACATCAACCCCGCAGAGCAAACACCCGCACTCGCCCGCAATTTGAACTACTGGGTGAAAGCTGGTTCACAAAGGATTCATCAGACTAATCAAATTGTCCGCTGGTTTATCCTCCAATCCAAGAATGAATGAGTCGGTTGATTTGTTAATGTTTCTGTAGCTTTCGGGCAGCAAACAAGTTGATTTTCTCATAGAATGACAGTCATGCCTAATTGCTGCCTGGCGGATCGGGCATCAAGAAACTCAAGCGGAAGAACAGTATTTCCGATACAAATCGAGCAAACACTGCAAACAGAACGACAGGAACAAACAAGACAAACACAAAACCGATGACGCTGTTCCTGCCTGAGGCTTCCAAATGATGTCTGCTGCTCGTCCGAACGCCGTAACGCCGCAAGACCAACTTCCGCGGCGATTAGTTCCAACCAACATATTAAACACGCATTGGATGCGGTTGACTCACTGGATTCCTGTTGGATCTGGCTTAGTGATTGTATGTTGCTGACGTTGCAGTATATCGTCTCGAACAATCCCCGATCTCTGCGACATCCATTGGATAGTGTACGCACCTCAGCTTGTCTGTCGCGACGATCATTCTCGTTTGGAGGGATACTATGAGCATACAATTTCTAGCGCCTTCTGATATCGATCTTCGCTTGGTTTCTTCATTCACAAATCCCTGTTCGGCATGCTGGACAGCGATAGGCGGGAGGCATCAACGGCCGCGACGGAGCCCCAAGATCACGCAGCTGGTGTGGAGGATATTGAGAACCCGGGCCTTGACATAATTTCACTTTCCCGAGCAGTGAAAGCCCGAAAGGCAGAATATACCCAACGCCGGACAGTGCGGGTCAAGGTTGGAACGTGGAACGTGGCTGGCATCTCCAACACCGAGCATGATATTGGCAAATGGTTCGTCAGTGGCCAGGGCGTATGTGAGAGGTTCTCGGGCTTGAATGGAACACAATTCGAACAAGCCACTTCCAATAGTGGCTCGAAACCGACAACCGAGGAGTCGAATCAAGATAAACCCTTTCAATACAGCCCTGAAGAGGTGGATCTATATGTACTCGGATTGCAAGAGGTTGTTGACATTTCCTCTGCCACTGGGGCATTTTTCACTGATCCTGGTCCTTCGAAACGGTGGAAGGATGCCGTGCACAAAGCATTGCCACCGGGATATCAGTTAGTCGAGGATGTCCAACTGACCGGTTTATTACTACTTATCTACGCCTCACCAGCAATTACAGATAGCATTTCAGCGATCAGCAGTACATCCGTTGGAACAGGTCTAATGGGATATATGGGTAATAAAGGTGGCGTTGCGACTCGCTTAGTTCTCGGCGAAACAACTCGTTTGGTTTTCGTCAATTCACACTTGGCTGCCGGCTCCGATAAAGGCAGTCTAGAACGGCGCAATTGGGATGCCTCTCAGATTTCATCCCGGGCCAAGTTCGAACCTATCGATCCAGAGCCAAACGGACAACAGACGGCTGATAACCTCGGGGACGAGGATTTTACGTTTTGGTTTGGGGACCTGAATTACCGGCTTGATGATATACCCGATGATGATGTACGACAGGTCCTTGCGCGCCATACACTTAATGAATATGACTCTTTGCGCCTGGAAAAGAAACAGATGAGAGGTCGTCGACCTTCATTGACCGGGTCTGAAGGAAGTTCATCGTCCTCGTCGTCGAACCCGGATGACGAAAAACCCGAGCCTGTTACAGACGAGGAAATCGATCCGCACAATGACCCTGCATCCTTACAAACAACTATATCATCTCTGATCGTCCACGATCAGCTTCGTATTCAACAGAGAAAGGGGACAGCGTTCCATGAGGGGTGGCGTGAGGGTCGGATCACATTTTTGCCAACATATAAGTACGATGTTGGAAGTGTGGCAACGTTCGACTCGAGCGAGAAGCATCGTGGGCCAAGTTGGTGTGATCGCATTTTGTATCGTTCACGGCGGGATAAAATCAAGCATGAGCAGCTTGATCGTGAAGCCGAAGAAGCTCGCAAGCGGGATAAGGAGATGCAAGCGCGCGGCTTGGACAAAGCTGTCGCGGATGACAATGTTTTATTTGATTATGACCCCGAGCTTGATGGTATGGATGGCAATGCCGAAACAGAAGACTATAATTCAGAGGAAGATAAGGACGAAAATGGTTCTGTTTCGTCCGATGATTCCTCGCCAGACCCGATATTATTGAACCATTATATCTCCCACCAGGGAGTTCTTTCCTCGGATCACAAACCTTTAGATGCCATGTTCACACTGACATTCGATGCTGTCAACGCAAATTTGAAAGCCAAGGTCCACCAAGAAGTTGTCCGTGAGATTGACAAAGCTGAGAATGAAGCTCGACCTGGTTTAACTGTGGTCGTGGATACCCATCATGATGAGAAACGCATACATACAGATCCAGATACAGTGGATTTCGGTGATGTTCCTTTCGACGTACCTATTCATCGATCCCTCACCATTGCAAATACCAGTGGCACCGAGGCCAATTTCACGTTTGCTGAAAAACCAACCTTTCATGACGATCCAAAAGCCGAATCTCCGGATTGGCTTGACGTTCGAGTTGAAAGAGCGAACGACAGCCAGCATGAGCAATCGACTACCCCGGTTAGCAGCCACACTTTGCTTCCTGGGGAGGTTGCCAATGTCGATGTCACTGTTCACGTTCGCTGCATCGAGCATGTTCGTCTCTTGAACCTCAAAAAGGTCAAACTGGAGGATATCCTGGTTCTTCATGTAGACCGCGGTCGAGATCATTTTATCTCTGTCTGTGGGAACTGGCTACCAACATGCTTTGGTTGCAGCGTTGATGAGCTGACACGAATGCCGGAGGCTGGTGCCCGCAGCCTTGCAAGTGTTGACAAGCCATTTGCTTCAAAGACAAACACAGAGGTCCGATTGTCTGCACCCCGAGAACTTTTCCGTCTCACAGAGGCGATATCCGAGTTGACAGAGCGTGCTGTAGCAGAATGGAGCATGACCAATGGTGAAACAGGCGAAGAGGCTCCTTGGATGAAAGAGCCGGCCGGAGACGCCTGGCCGTTCCAACCAGAAACGTGGACTCTAAAAGATCCTCTTGAGCGTGCCTCTCATTTGCAATCAATTCGAGAATCTCTTGACACCAATGGATCCCTTGGGGCTATCTTTGCCCCCGAAGTACCATCCATTCATCGCCTAGAGACTCTCGCTCAAACATTGCTCTCATTCTTGACCTCCCTTAGCGACGGCATCATTACTGCTGAAGTTTGGCAGAAAATGGAGCAACAGATGATTGAACGAGAAAAATCCAAGGCCATGCCACTAACTTGGGAGGGAACTCAAGCCTGGGTCTTGGAGAGCCTGGCCTACTCTCCGGCCCACAGTGTTTCCTTCACTTTTGTCACCTTCATGCTTGCTCGAATCGCGAACGAGGTCGCTCCGGTCCCGTCTACAGCACAGTCATCACTCGACAAATCCACAGCGAAGTCCAACAAGCATGAGGATGATCATGTCCATGAGGGAGATAAGCACGACTGCCAGGAGCGAGAATCAGCTGAGACCGGGACACCACTGACCCCCACTCCAGCCTCTGCTGCTGCTTTCATATCCGGTGGGAGTTTTCGTCGCAAGAACCGGCCGGCGACTTCATCTACTGGTTTTGACCCAGCGAGTAGTACTACGACTAAAGGTCATCCAGCAGTAGAAGCAGCAGCACGTCGACAATCTGTCGAGTCCTCGCTAACGTCCATTTTCGCCCGAGTACTTATATCAGCCTCCATGCCCACCCCGGCAAAGGACAAAGAGAGACGTGCCTCCGATGACCGGAAATGCAGCATTATTGAGCCATTCTTGAAAATGATTGACGTTGATGATCGAGGCCCATCTGGGGGTCGTTGATGCCGTGAGAACATCCCGATGAAGGAATTGATGATTGATTAATTCGTCCTTATCTAGTAAAACTACGAATAGAAGATTTTTGTACTACAAGGCTGGCACCAAATGTGCTAATATAAGGAAAATTCGGATTGATCTTTTCATCTGGGCTGGTGCGTTAAGCGTACTACCATCACAAAACCAAGGCCCGTTTGAACCCTTGGTCAAGAACATTATTAGCTTTAAGTTGAATAGTTCGAGATCAGATTTGCGTATCATCATTATTCGAGAGAATTCTTAAAGCGCTCAAATACCGAAAAGGGAAGTGCTAGTACAAATGACAAAGTGCGCCTGAAAATGCTATAAAACAGAACTTGGATGCGAAGGTGATGCCATATTCACAAGGGGAGGGGTTCCCCTTGTGACTCTCGCCGGGATATTGGAAGATCGAAACAATAACGTCAAACGAAGTAAGAAAGTGTAGGCAAACCGGAGGCAGAACAAGGATGCGAGATTGGTGATAGGATGCAACGCTTTGAAACAGTGTCTATATCGTAAAGCCGTAAATATGTGAAAAGCGAATTGCGAAGCATGAAAGATACCGGAAAGGCACACTGCCTTATGATATTGTATCATTAGAGCTTTTATTTCATCGTCCCGGTCGTAATTAGCATATCGGTTCGACCTGGTCGGTGGAAACGATCAATACCCAAATGCTCTTTGCCATCACGACCAACATATATTCCAAAGCCGTACATCGGCAGCAGGCGCTCAGATGGCGGTGCAACTATGAGCCTTGTGACGAGGTCTGTCTTGCTTCGGGGTTCCCGTAGTAGTTTATCGGCAAGCAAGGGAGACTGGTAAAAGTAGCTCATCAAATCCGAGAGAGTTGTGATATCGTGGGGAAGATACCGACGTCTGCCAGGCCAGATAGCGAGGAAAGAGATGGCATAAATGGCACAGAAAGCAATCAGAGCATAGAATGCAGGCATAAGAGAGGAGATACGAATGTCCTGGTGAGATGGGTACCAGAGTCCCATGAAAATACCTCCTGCGAGAATGGGAATGGCGAGGGATATCATGCTGATCAGGGAGACCCATGCAACTTTGTAATGTCGGTTGATTATGGCCTGCATGGTGACCTGGAAAGGCAGGGAAGCAGGATAGGAGAGAAGTATAGACTTCTCGGCTGAGGCTCCATTGGGAGAAGAAAGCTCGACGAAGGGCTGGAGGCTTCGCAAGTATAGATCGATCGGTTGCCATGCGAGGAAGAGAAAGTTGCCGATCAATGCAGGGATGAAGCTGTAAAGGAAATTGGAGGATGAGAAGGCACTGACGGATGGCAGTGTGGGTAATTTTGGATGAAAGCCGTCTTGAATACCGTGATTGATGAAGCTGACCGCCACGAATGCGATGAACAGAGCGAAGATGATGGTGGTCCAGATGACAATAGTTACCTTGCGAAGGAACCATGGAGTCCATCGGTAGCGAGTAAATGGGGAATAGAGATGATGGTCAAATGGGTCGTTGGCAAATGCACCATGATGCTCAAGATCAAAGCAAACTTTGGCAAGCCCATGGGGCTGCTTCTCTTTGCTCTTTTCGGTCTGGTGCAAAGAAGGAGTTCGAATAGGCGCATCAGCTTCTCCGATACCATAGAATATCTCGGGTTTCATCGACAACTTCCAATAACCAAGTCGAAGAACGCGAGGATCAAGAGATTCTTTGACAGATGGTACCGTCTCGGAATGTTCATAATCATGCAGTATGTTAGATCTCTGGATAATTGAGATGAGATCTGCAAGACAAATGGGATCCCACATCAATCCTGTAGAGCCTCGAATGAAGCGAACCACAAGTAACAGCAGTCCGAGAACTAGAAGACCGTAACCTGCCACGAGAGTCCATCCAATAGGTTGAACAGAAGCCCATCTCCAGATGCCTTGTCCCTCGATCAAATAGTATTTGGCCTGGAATAGGCAGCTAATCAGAGGGATAGAAAAGAAGTTGGAGAGCCATATGGCAAAGAGGGAGAACCCGAACAGTGGCTCGCCGTATCGAAAATGTGAAATATCAGGAAAGACAAAATTGCGCGAGAGAATGGGTAGACCCTGTAAGACATAGCCGCGTTTACGCTGGGCTGCCATCATGGCAAACGGCCCAATTCGATAAATTGCAGATTGAACAATGAAGTTCATCACAATGATTACTGAGGCCAGGATCTGAGGCAGAAACTGCATCACGAAATACCGCGAATCTCCTTGGCCCGTATAAGACCAAATTCCATCGTGTTTCTGAGACCAGACGTTGCAAAACACAATGCCGGCAATCATCAGTAGACAGCAAAAGATGACGGCAAGAAGGGTTAATGGCCGGAGGGCAACAGGAAGATAGTCAAGGGCAGGGTATAAGAGATCATCTTCAGGCGGATCGACGGCAACAAACGACTCTGGATCTACTGAATCCGGTCTTTGGGGTAAAGCTTGCGGTGATGGGGACTTGTATTTTGGGCGTTCAGGCACAAGACTTGTGTTTTTTGTATGGCGAATCGGGGTTCTGGCGCGAGTGAAATACCCCAGTCCTTCATCCCACAATAGTCTGTCGGTGGGATAGTCACTATCTCTGGTAGATATAGAATCTTGTCTCCTCGGACCATGGACTTGCTCGTCGCGGGTCAGTTGATCTATAGCAAATCGTACATATGGAGAATCATCGAGGCCGGGTGTTGGTGCCGGGCCAGCATAATCACTAGGGACATGTCGAACAGTCTCATTCGACTTTGGACTAATACGGGCGACTCTGTCTTCGCCAAATCGTACTGTACTAGCAGTACCTGGACGGGGGGATCCTAGATCTCGTATATCGGATTGATGGGCCTCGTCTGGTTGAGGCATAGTTACAGTTTGAGGTTGTTGGCCACTTGGTACTGTTGGTGAAGATGCCTGAGAAGATGGCTGGGAATCGGGTGTTGCAAATCGCATTGCTGTGACTTGACTATCAGGACTTGAGGCTTCTTTTTCGGAGAAGGAATAATAGTCGTCTGATGCGGCGGCAGATTGGCGTGATTCTGTTCGGTATAATTGAGGTTTACTTGCTGCACCACCGTCAGTATTAATAATAGCTTCATGAATAAAGAAGGATTCCTAAATCAATCTTCGAAGCTTCGAGGATACTATATATGAACAGAATCCAACTTACTATTGACGTTTCGAAGGCTGAAGTTTCGTGGTATAGATGGGTTGGACATGACGATCTTGGAATGCAGGTTCTGAACCACAGGCGAGGGGAATTAGTCGAGAAGCATTCCACAAGCTGGCTTTGGAACTTGCGGAGTCACTGAGAGTTGGAGAAACCCAAAATTGCAACTTGGTGGGCTTTTCTTTGGATTTGATACTGTCTGATGCTGTCGGTGAGCAACTCCCAGCCTCCCCCAGCCACCACGGCCCAACTCGAAAAGAATCGGACCAATAGAAGGGACTAAGACAAGGAGGTTGTCAAGCTAGACAAATTAATTTTGTGAATCATCCAATAATCCTCGAAATGAAATTAGAATATAAAATTAAATATAGAAAAAAAAAAAAAAAAAAAAAAAGTTGGCGGTCGACAATCGTGCCTGTCGGGCCATCCATGGATGCCCGGAAGCTTGGCCCTAAACAGCCCTAAAAGCCCAAAGTTGATGAATTGCCCAATGATTAATTATTCTTCAGTGTGATTGATTTAGCATGAATGAAAATAATGGAATAGAACCAAGATCAGTGCAAGAATGAGACAGGATTGCTCTGGGAGTAGACAATTGGGTAGATCAACAAAGGCCCATTATTACGTAGTAGATTATCCTGTGTTCTTCGAGATCACTTGAGTTAAGAATAGAAATTTCTGATAATTGTAGACCAGCATCGTATTCCGAGAGATAAAGGTAGGGTTTTTTGACAATTATTGGCAGGGGTCTCAGAAGTTCAAGTGTATAGTGATACGCTCCAACATCAATTTCTATCCCTTGCGGGCGACATTGGATCGAACGGGGCTGGTTGTGCCTAGACGATAAAATATTCGGTTGGTTTTCGAAAACATGAGGCTGTGCGCTCCTCGTGTACCCAATGACAACAACAAATGACAAGCATCTGCGAGTCAGAGTAACTTGAAGTCTTGTCGGTACAGATTACACGGTGTCTATACATGTAGAGAGAATTGAAGCATCGCCCTTGAAGCCGACTACCCCAATCTGTGGTGGTTGGCTGATCTACAATATGTTTCAATCCATTGGTCGTGGTTTTCCAAGGGGGTCTGATGCTTCAGTAGTCTGTCGGATGGTTGAAGAGTACAGTGATACAATCGTTTCATTGGTAAGAGGGCGCCTCTTGTGAAGAAATAATTGCCTGCTCATCGACATCATGCAAGCCATTATGATTTACATGTCGCTGTAACTAGGGGCAATTCCACTGTTGTATCATTATTCGATGTTTCCTCCGTCCTCGAAATCATTATTCAACCCCCCTTCAGTCCCGAGCATGAGAGCCTCGATAGCTTCCTCGCCATCATATTGATCAGAATCTTCGTCTTCACCGGAGGGCCCGGCATCCGTGAACCGGGCTACTATCTTTTCATTCATTCGATAACATGCCAGAATGTCGTTTGTCACAGTACGTGATGGGACAGCCTCCGCTTTCAACTTGCATAAAACCTCTCCGAATGCATGGAAGATAAAACTAGAATGAGGATGCATCACATAGGCACACGATGCGACGAGACGGCGCCATTCCTCCCGACTATTCTGTCATGTGTGAAGTACCGGATGAAAGCCCGTGCTAGGGGGTTTAGGGACGCTGCCGACTCGATTGCATGTCGAGCTTCAATGGGAAATCCCTCTGGGTCATTGCGAAAGGCCCTTTTCCATCGCTGGCTTAGCTGACTTAGAGTCGACTTCAAATCCAGAAAAAATCTCTGGAGCTCACCATCTTTCTCATTGTCAATACATGCAGCATCCCAGGCTTGTTTGCTTGGCCGGGCCAAGTCTCCATCAATCAAGTAACTTCCTTGGTCCTCGGGGAATTCTTGTTCCAGTTTCTCTCGAATGCTGTGTGAATAACCCTTTGCCACTTCAAATTTGAGATAGTCAACAATGTTACTGGCCTTTGGGATTCGGCCAGGCCCACGATATGCGGGCAGCAGTCTTTGTCTCGGGCTGATTGTCTTGCGGTATGCTTGCCATGCCTTCTCAGAGAGATGTACACCACCCTTGCGACCATTGACAAGATGACTGAGGAGACTGGCAAGCTCTATGGCTTTAGGGCTGCTGATAGATTCATCATAGGCTATCTTTTCGAGCTCAATGGTGCATCTCCCATGGCTGGATGTGGTAAGATTAAATTCGAACGTGGATCGCAAAAATACACCAGTTGACTGAACTTTGCTCATCGGTAACGAATGGCTGATAAGTCCAAAATGTTCAGCTCTGAACTCAACCTCTGGGAGATCAGAGTTCTGGAAACTCTGAACGATGTGCTGATCCCAGCAGATCCAAGGAGTATCACCATCATAGTCGCCACCTGACAGCATATGAGCAAGTGCAATGTTTCCTTTTCTCGGGAACACTATAATTTCCTGGAAATGGCGAAGTTCGGATTTCCACACTGCCTTTCGTCGTTGAATATCTGAAGGTACATGGGCAGGTAAACGACCAACCAGGACATCCAGTACTTGGAGCCGCGTATCTTCAAATTGCCGATCCGGGTCATTCCAACGTGTTGAGAAGCCAAAATGTACTTCATCAGGCTCTAGAATATCGTAGGGATCCTCTATGAAGTAGGCATATGTCGATAAAGGAACATGGATACAAAGCTCGTCGACATGTCGTTCTAGCAACCAACACATGAGTTGTCCAAGCCGTTTTCGTAAAGGCCAGAAGGTTTGAGGCGCAAACCAGACTCGCCGCAGCTTACTGGTTCCATCGTTACCGGGTGGTCTCACTTTTTGAATCAGACTTCGACACAGGATATGGTTGTTTCATTGGAGTACGCGCTTGTAATCTTCGTAAAGTTCGTCAATACCATCGCGGGTCAGCTTGGCGAGGTATTGTTTGATATTGCCACCTTGTTGAAGAATTGCAAGGAGCTGAGTATTAAGATCCACAAGTGTAAAGGTTTCGCCCAATTCACAACTTCGAATGTCAGCTGCTCCGAATCGAATGTCTCATCCAGATCTTGCCGGTGAGTATGGACCTTCAATTGCGAGTCTGATATTTGCAACCATATATCATCTCCACCTCTAAAGCTGCGAATGCTGGATTGATGACGATCAACCATCCACAAACCCTTCGCACCAGCAATTCGACTCTGGAAACAACTAGGAGTCAGTCCAGTAATGCCGATACTGTCACAAATGCGCAGGGCAAGTGCACACAACATCAAAGCGCAACCATCATTCATGACCATTTTCCAGTTTGGTCGGTCTCGGAGTCGCACTATTTGTGTCGGTCGTAGTACGAACAGACGCGAATGTTTATGACAATCAAATTGATAGCCGTTAAAATAGCTTACAGTTGCTCTGTTGGGAATTCGCCTCTTGTGGCATATGCCATTTCAACAAGCTGCCAACCGTCATCGGAGTATGAGTTTCACTTGTTTGAAGTGCCGGCGCAATGATTGGAGTCTCATGATCGCGTCCATGTCGAAAGTCCAGTCCATCAGTTGCATCGAAATCGTGGTTCTGCCTTGACCTTGCGCTTTGACTTGACTTCTTCAACATAGAATGCTCGCCATGTCCGTCCCAGGGAATGGTGGTCATTTCCGGTAAGCCATTGGGCGATTGCTTCTCGACGAGCCGATGGAGATTTGATATAGCTATGATGGGGTGGTGGACGAGAGGGTGCTGGAATGGTCAAAGTTAAAAATCGGTCCGAACCAAATCGTCGATGAAAGCGACAGGTTTGCTCAGTCTTGAGAGGATTTAGCTGCAATTTGAAGATACCTGGCTCTCCTGGAGAACACCAGTTGAATGCTCCGCTCAGAATTACGACTTCTGAAGGTGTATCAGTCTTGAAATCGCGCAGTGCATGATCCCATGCTCGACGTGAGCTTCGTTTGGGCAATGGTCGATCGTGTCGCTGATTATGCTGTTGTATCCACGCCCAGAAGTCTTCCTGCGATCTCCAAGACGCGACATCTCCTCGATAAACACGTTCGAGTGGAATATCCCAAGCTCTGCCTAGTCCCTCGAATTTGTATCGATATCGCAGAGGCAGCTTGCCAGGTAACGGATGAACAAGAGTAAACGGGCTATGTTCTACTAACTCCTTCATGATTCTCTCTTGAAGTTTGACCCCATGTGAACTGGTCTTATCCAACTCAAGACCCTCCTCAGTCAAAAGGCCCACGATTGAATCCGCGTAAGTCGATTGCGTCCCATCGGGCTCGGTGATTTCTGTATCGAAAGAATGAAGAAAAATGGAACGTTCTGGGAAAATCGAATCGGATGAGGCCGACACAGAGGAAATACTCAAGTCGATAGATTCATGAAGAGGTTCCTGGGATTGTTTGAATTGCTGCAGCAATGAAAGTCCATTATTCGGGCGAAACAGTCGACTTGGTTGAACAGCATCAAAATCTACTGATCGAAGCCCATCGAGGAGATCTGGCCGGTTGGTTGATTCCCAATCTCGATCTCCATGAGAATCCAACTTGGATGGAGAATTTGGCGCCGTGTGGAATGGTTCATCTTCCATCTGGATATCATCTTCATCGCAATGTCTTCGTTTGCGTGGTGACAGAGATGGTGACAGCGATGGTGAGAGCATCGACACACCCGCGTCTTCCACTTCGTGATTGTGCGAATTCATCCAAGGCTGGTCCGGACTGCCCTTGATAATAGATACACATCATCCTCAATCTCATGCAGGAGAAATCTCATCCGGTCATCTTTGTCGCGGTCGCTCAGGTAGACAGGAGTTGGTTGACCTACGATCCATTCTTCAAGGCTATTCACAGCTCGTCGAAGTTGATTTTGATCTTTGAAGTATAGAAATCGAAGACGGGAAATGCATCGCCAGCGAAGAGATGATTTTGTGCGCACGGTCGAGGGGGAATGGAGACCCAGAGTAGGGATATCCAAGTTAAACTGACCATTCAGACCAGCAATGAAGCGCGACAGGTCATTTTGCGGGCGATGGGGGGTTGTGAGGAGCATTTCCAGGGCGATTCATACTGTCAATCTGCCTCCAGGCATAAGTGGTTAAAGGAGACGCAAAGATGGACAAAGTGGAAGAGATGAGATGAGTACAAGACTTAAGAGACAAGGCTAAAGGAGAACAGAACAATTTGAAGATAATGATGAGACTCGGCAAGTGGGTAGATACAGGATGAAGCATAAAAGCAACGAGTTGGACTGGTGGATTAATGCCAAG
>Ga0209673_1001350_pt1 | contig 24451 bp, 23 predicted proteins | sample AraplaCol_mMS_r2_2_FD_184274 | JGI IMG/M metagenome (GOLD analysis project Ga0209673, IMG submission 184274) | Arabidopsis root microbial communities from North Carolina, USA - plate scrape MF_Col_mMS_r2 (SPAdes) (version 3) | ecosystem: Host-associated > Plants > Roots > Endosphere | place... | reverse complement strand
CCCTTTAATTTCTAGTCCCATGATCCTAGAATCCTGACACAGACCCTAATTTCCCTCATTGCCCTGATCACCTTGATCATCCTGATCAGCCCCGGATGATGTGGAGTCCTCTATGGCCAAGACTCGTCGTCGTAGGCGGCCACGAATACTGACGATCTTATTACGAGGATAATTATTCAAAATATTCCCATGCATTACTACATCAGTGTACGGAGTATTTTTTGGGGGGGTGCACTCTTGAATTGTATGCGATGTACAGTGCACGATGGGCGAAGTAGGAAACACATCCTGGATACCGAGAGAATTGCACTCGTCAGCCTTACGAGGTGTACGCGTGAGCGAGCATGCAAGCAATTTCCAATCCTCGTAGATCCAAACCATCATGGACTGGCTCGATCGTGACCCACTTGGCCCGGGGAACCAAGATACAGATGAACTCTATACGAGAAGCAGGGTTTTTGGAGAAGGATGTGAATGACTGCCATCACAATCAATGGCATTTGGTACTATGTACTGTCGTATAGGTACTTCTGTTGGTCATGGGGGCTTGAGGGATACTCAAAGGACCAAGTCCAAATCCCGGAGTATTGCGATCGGCGATTTGTATACTCTACTAACTAGTTAATAATACAGTGAGTGTACTTGGTACCTTACAGAACACCCCTCCATGAGATAGATGGAAGACTCATTGCGAAAATAAGAAGGATAGCAGTAGATTGCAGATAAAATGACGAATCGCGCCTATGAGGTGTGTATCTCTATATTTTACAACATTTTCGCAGGGTATAGCAGTAGAGAAACAAAAAACAAAAAGGGGGAAAGGAAAAAGAAAAGAAAATCAAACAGTGGAGAAATCTGCATACAAGAAACACAAAAGAACCAAATCAGGGCAAAGCAAAGCAAAGCAAAGAAAAAGAAAAAGAAAAAGAAAAAAGTGACCAGATTCTCAACCATCCCAACTCTCCACTTCGTCGGGCAAAGCCAATTGCCCGACAAGGCGGGAAGAAAAACAGCCTTATGTAGCTCCGAATTGGCGATAACTCCACAAAAGAAGAGTTCCAATCACCAACTTCAATCCAATCGTATCTCTCATCCCAATCGCAAACAACGCCTGTCTATCCCAGATTCCGTTAAGTGTTGTCCGTATATCGTACGCCCGTAGTTATCACAAGTATGTACAGATACTCTGTACCACTTTCGACTCGAAAGAGAGTTCCATCAACGACGACTGCCGGGAGTATAGGAGTCTGCGGATCTTGGTGTGTTGAGGTAGACTTCCATCATTGCTCCTTTGGTGGATTTTTCTTTGGGGAGTCGGTCGGCGATGGAGAGAGATGTACTGGCCGAGCTGGTTGGAGTTCCGGAACCACCATAGGCGGGACTCTTAGGGGCCCAGGAGCCGATGTAGCGAATATCGGCGGACCTTTGTTCTTTGTTAGTTAAGTTCGGGTCTTTCTTTGGTGTGGATGGGATGGAATTGGGGAGGGGAGGATTTGGAATTTGACTAAGGCTGGGAGGATTTATAGTTGCAGTTTTGCAATGATCTGCTAGGATGTAACTGGTGTGGCGTTTGTGAAGAACTTACATAGAGCTCATGTTGTTATAATTTGTAGTAGATTGGGGGTCGTTGTAATTTATATAGAGCTAATGGAGTAGGACAATAGTTGAAAGCTAGTATAGCGCGGTATACCAGAAGAGAAGAACTTGTAATTGAGATTGAAGATGAGATTGTAAATTGGAGACAGATGAGACGACTTTATGCTTCCATCATCTATTGCTCGTGGCATCGCCGCCTACTACCAGAGTCTCAACTTGAACCCGGGTGTTTTTCACACCCATCATACCCAGGGTGAATTTCATAATTCACCTCAGGGACGGGGTTGAAGGGTATAGCCCGAGTAAGTGGGTTCGGGTCGATCATTGGATCGCTCGACAGCGAAGACTTCGAGAAAATCCATTCTTCGATGTCAAAAGTCACATTTACCTGCGTGTCTAAGCCGAATTCGCACAGGGTCCAATAGGAATGGGTAAAAAGAGATTGAATTTTGTTTTAATTAAATTCATTTTATTTCCTGGATTTCATTTTGAGAAAAATTAAATAATCGAAATAGTCAATGTATACATGATAAATGATTATTTTCTCAAACTTTTATTATTTTCTTCGCAATGATAAGCCTCCTGGCTACTTTCAAAATGGCGGAATCCAAACCGGGGCCAGAGATTGAAGGTATGCGATGGGAGCCTTGGACCTCCAAAAGCCCATCAGGGTCAGATCAAACCCACGGGGTTGTTGTGTAGCAAGCTATGAAACGAACTGACAGTCTGATGGCATCGTTCTCGCCACCCAACCCCTATCAAACTAAGCCAATTGAGGAGTGGCTATACGGGAGTCTCACAAGGCCCATTGACGAGACGGGACGAGACTGCAGGAACAATGGCATACAGAGAAAGAAAGTCGGTGAAAATTCTACCGTGTAAATCTACGGTGTGCGTCAAAAGGAGGGGGGAAATGACATCCAGTTGGATTCTCCAGAGTGACTAGTTGAATATTGCTTTTGTGGACGCTAAACCATCATGAGGTAGTGGCAGATGTCAAAGGGTGTTGCCCCGGTCTCTCAAACATGAAAGAATCAATGTGGATGTGGCGGTGAATGATGAAATAGAGTGAGTTGAAACGACTCAATCATGGATCACCACAAGAAAATCGACAAAAACCCAGATCAACCCCAACCCAGGTCTTCACCCTGCTATCTAAGCCCCAATTTGGTCAGATGGGGGTGAGTGGAGCAAACCCATCTGTTGCACGAACCCCTCGGGCTTAAGGCGGAACACTATGAGTGATACCCTTAGCTTAAGACAAGACTTGCACTTTAGATGAATATTTTAAAACACCGCAGTTCTACTACTACTATTCTTATTTTGGATCATGTCAGACCTCCTGAATCGCGGCTGACAAGGTTGTGGCTGGTCACTAGAATATCTACAGTACTTCGGTACCATGTACGTCAAGATGGACCCCACAGGATGGGACAAGGTACAACATACATGACCAGCCTACTGGGAATGTCAAAAGATGGTCCAGGCTCTTCCGAGTCTTTCTTGTAAGGAATAAAATGATCTTCAAGTGGAGGCAATTCTCGCTGATTCTAGGTGGTTAGAGAGTTTCAAATCTGCACAGAAGGAATTCTGCCTCGGTGGACAGGACATGTCCAAAGTGGTGTTGAGAGGGTACGAAGATTAAATTGAAATGGTCGAAAATGAGAATCATAAGAATTTTCCAAGGAAAAAAAGAAAAGGGAAAAAAAAGGCGAGAGAAAAATAAAAGAAATAGAATTTGAAATCAAAAAAGGATCGAAGTCGAGTCCGAATAGAGAGACCATGATAGTGAAGGATCGACGCCTAACGCTCGTGCCCGGTCAACCGTGTGGGTGCGTCCCTGAAAAGTGTGAATACATGGTACAGCACGAAACCAAGGTGAATTACCTAGGTATCTCAGAACTTGCAATGAAATCTAGGTTAGAAACTTGAAGGTAAGAAAAAAAAACCAATAGCTTTTGAAACTCACACTACCTAGTGTCGGAATAGTCGACCTCGGGACTCGGAGCAGTTTGAAGCTGCTCTAGAGATGTATATATTCTGATGGGAGGCGGTGCGACCCGTGGGCATCGATGGATGCATGCACCAGCCACAGCCCGAGGTTGAACTCCAATTTGAAGGCTAATTCTTTGGTTGATAGTGCACTGCTTGATAAATCTCGGACCGCATTACTATCGCTCTGCTTCATTGTTGCAATTGTGCTACACTGCTGTATACTGATCTCAGTCAACCTTAACAGCACCGCCACACTCGCCCAACGGTGTGGCGCACGAAAGCGGAGTTCCTCGTACTCGCTGCCAATTTTGAAATTCAATGGTGAGGAGTTATCAATTCTGATATCCCATTTCTTGTTTTTTTGTTACTTATATTACCTCTACTGCTACCAGTACTACTAGTAATAGGTGGGGTAGCCACTAAGAAAAACAGCGCATTCAAATTTCAACTCGAAAGTGACCACTATGTAATCTCACACTTGCGTACAATACATACGGAGCCCCAAGTGATCGTGAGTACTCGAAGTACGATCGGACTTGAGTATTACCTTTGATCCAGACATTGAATCGATCATTTCTGCTACTCTACCGCGATCAAGCCAAAGGACCGGAGCTCATCACACAGACTGTAGTCTGGACTCACAGTTCTACGAACTAATGCTGGCTTCGGGTGTTAACTCATTCCCCGGCTCGGTGCATGGCCCATCATGCAGGCCAGGATGCAGGCACCGAGTCCACAGGCGGTTCAAGGTGCAGCAACTTGTTAGAGGTCGTGTTCTCCGGGTGGCAAATCTCCCCGCCCCGAGACTATCGATCGAGTGGGGGATGTGCGCTTGAGGCTTTTAGCCAATACTTTTCTCTATTCATCCTACCTACAGTAAGACAGTCTAGCGGTAATTTTGAATTAGCCCCGATGACATGATAGCTTCTGGCCAGCTTGCCGCTTCAACATTAAAAATTCAATGACCTAGATTATACGGAGTAAACGTATTCGAATGGTTTTACGACGGTGTATAGCTCCGCTTCGAACTCCAGGACTAGTACGGTATATCACAGAAGTGGTCAGCTGCGACTTAAGTTTAGATGCGGGGAAAGTATATCCCAAGACCCGGCGCATGTAGGTATTAGGGACATAGTAAAGAGATATCGGGATATCTTCGAATCATGGACAATGTCGAGATTAATCGGTCTTAAGTAGCCAAAGTCGCTCTCTTGTGTTACAACGTTTGCTGTAATCTGTAGGTTTTCCTGGTATCAAATCTGGATTACAGAATTACATTGAAAAACACTTACAAATAACAGAATGATACACAGAATGCCGATTGCACCAAAACACTCGTCTTTGGTTCCCTTACAGTATGACGGATGCCCAAGTGCTCGAGCCTTCAGGGCACACCGCACCCTGATCTACAGTGGGCGTTGGTCCCTTACCATTCATGCTGGTAGTTACTCCTACTTCTTGAATCGTTATAATAGACATAACAGAATTTTTGCGACACACATAGTTAAATGTATGACCCCATCGCAGCTCATAGGGCTACGCGAAGTCGGTGTAGATGGGATGTGTGGCAGTGCTGCACCTAGTGTTCACAGGGGATTGTTTGCCTGTATGATGAGGTCAAGAGCATTCAGCTCTTGACTAGAGTGCCCTAGATCACCTAGAATACCCAAGAAAGTTCCAGATCTGTCGCCAGCCCGCGGAGATGGGGCCGTTTCTCTGCCCTGCCACACTGGTGCTCATTTACTATTACTTTATTGAGGCATTTGCATGACTTCATTCCTAGCTTGTTCGCTCATTAGACCGACACCGACTCGTTGAGTCGACTAGCTAGACGCTAAGCCTCGCTGGAGTGTAAATCTGGCCTCAGCATTAATCTTGATGGTCTAGATCTTCTTACTTGAAAATTAAGTGAATCGAGCACCTAAGTGCATGAGTTTGCTCGTGCCTGATCAGACGGTCTAGACCATTAGACATATCTACCTAACGTAGAGTTCCCCAATTGTATGTGTACGATTTCATTAGCATAGAACGGTCGAGATCGATCTATGAGGTACAAGGTTGGAGCTGTTGGTCGCGGATAACGCGGAGAAAATCCTTCATGATGAACCAGCTGGCCTGAATGGATCCTACACAAGGTCTAGAACAATCCATGTAGATGAATGCATGACCAGAATACAATAATCGAAGCACAGGAATAGAGAGCATTAGATGAACTGGAAATTTTTGATTTTGTTTCATTCGGGGAATCTATGCACAGGCGAGAGATGTGCCAGGGCATCGGAGACCCTTCACGTGTCGTCTCATGCAGCCCAAGTCCATTCCAACCCCCGGAAAGAGGGATAAAAAAAGCGGCTGAAAACCCTTAACTGGAAAAACACCAAGCAACCACGCACACACCGAACCCAGGACCCAGAACTTCGTTTAGATGTGGGTGTCGTAGGCGATGGGAACAACGGTCTCAGGGACGTTGTCGGTGAAGCTGATGGTGTGAGCCTCACGGGGACCAACGGCCTGACGCTTCAGGTGAACGTGGATACCCTTCTCCTTGGCCTCACGCTTCTTGAGGGCGTTCTCCTTGACACGGTTGATGAACTCCTCACGGGAGCGGGAGTGCTGGACGTGCTCGATGCGGACGTTGATGCGCTTCTCGATGTAGCGGTTGTCGACACGCTTGTACAGGAGGACACCGACGGAGGACTTGGTCACGTTGTAGACGACACCGGTCTTGCCGTGGTAGACCTTGTGGGGCATACTATATTCAATATGTCAATTTGCATGTTCCTTTATAACGTCGCGATGGCGAGCGAATGTGTGGATTGTAACGTGGAATAGTTGTGCGATGGATGGGAGAAAAAAAAATTCGGTGGTACTGACCCCTTCTGGACGGCACCGTTAACCTTCAGGTCGACAATGTCACCAACACTAGAAAATTCGTCAGAATTGCTTGTCCTTCTTATTCATTCGTTTCGAATCGGATATTGACGCTCGTACCGGAAGGTCTTCAGGTAGGTGGAGAGACGGATCATACCGTGCTCCTTGAAGTTACGGCTGAAGGCATACTGTCGTCCGAAAATTGGTTAGCGATCATCTTCCAATTTGCCCTTCAATATCGGCCTTCAAAAGTCGAGTTTGGTGACTTGACCGGGGGTTCAAGAGTTCGAGAATTTCGAGAGGGTGAATCGCAAACGTACCCGAGTGCCGGCGCGCAGACCGTACGAGTGAGGCATGACGGCGGTGTTGTCGTTGGTGCTTGTTGAGGAAAATCGACACGGACAACCTTCTCAAAAGATGGAGCGGCGGAGTACCCTAGCCGGGAGTGTGTGATCACGGTCATGTGATGTAGGGTAGGGCATGATCCCGTGACACATATCTTCCCAAAGTGGATTAGCCTCGCTTAGGCTCTGGCAATGTGGATGAAGCACTTCGGCCTCACCACTTTGATTCTGTTCGTTATCCCGCCGCCAACCCAGACACCCAGCAGCCATGGCTCCCGCTCCGTGAGTACAATCGAAGTCGACAGATTGTGTCGCATCATTCTAATCGATAACTTTTGTACAGTCGTGTCTACTCCAAGACCTACAAGGTCCCCCGTCGCCGTAAGTGAACTTTCGCAAAAAAGAAAAAAAAAAATCCATTGAAGACCACAAGACTAACTTCTATCACAGCTTTCGAGTCGGCCCGTCTGTTAGTACTCTCCGGCCAATGATCAGAAGCGTGCTTCTGGTTATGTCGTGTGTTCCAATATCTAACCCTTATCTAGTGACTCGGAACTGAAGGTTGTCGGCGAGTACGGCCTCCGCAACAAGCGTGAGGTGTGGCGTGTCCAGCTCACCCTCTCTAAGATTCGTCGTGCTGCTCGGTATGTGGATATTCACCGGATGGAAATTCAAGGACAAAGGGCCAGGGTGCCAGGCCGAATTGGAACATTTTAGCTAACAGCTGCCTTTCTCTTAGTGAGCTGCTCACTCTCGATGAGAAGGACCCCAAGCGTCTGTTCGAGGGTAACGCCCTGATCCGTCGTCTTGTGCGTATCGGTGTGCTCGATGAGTCCCGCATGAAGCTCGATTACGTCCTGGCCCTGAAGGTCGAGGATTTCCTTGAGCGCCGTCTCCAGACCTGCGTCTACAAGCTTGGCCTTGCCAAGTCCATCCACCACGCCCGTGTCCTGATCAAGCAGCGTCACATCCGTGTTGGCAAGCAGATCGTCAATGTGCCCTCCTACATGGTCCGCCTGGACTCCCAGAAGCACATCGACTTCGCTCTCACCTCTCCCTTCGGTGGTGGCCGTCCTGGTCGTGTTCGCCGCAAGAAGGCCGCCGCCGCTGCCGGTGGTGACGGTGAGGCCGAGGAGGAGGATGAGGAGTAAACTACTCTCTAAAAAAGAAGATACAGGAGTACGGACGGGTTTCGCTTTGGGCAGATCTATGCTCTGGGATGTTAATGATGACTGCCGCATAGCCTCTTATGTATGCTCATGCAAATTGAATGAATCAAAAACAGCCAGACGGCTTCAATTCGAAACCCGAATTCTTATGACCAAAAAAGTTTTCCACATGAAGTTTTTCCTTGTGTCGTTTTTCACAAATTAGTTCTTTCTTTTATGTACAGTAAAGTAGTATACCTCTCGAACGCCGTTTCCAGTCTCCCATTCGTCATTCGTCACGTAGTCATTGCCCTTCCGCAGAGCCTCATCCCTCGGTTCCCACCATTTGCTTGAGTGTCTCTTCTGCGCCTCTATACCACCGTCCCATCTCTTCCAGGCCGTCGCTCTCCCCTTGTTGCTTCTTCCGCTGCGCTTCCTGCGCTTGTGCAACAGCCTCTGCCTTACGCCTCTCGAGTACACTACATTCTCTCTCGATTGCTTCTGCCTCGCGAGTCTTGCGCGGCAGTGTATTTTGAACTGCGGCGATTTGGCGATTCAGCGCTGCCAACTCTGACTCGCGCTCGGCTAACAGCGACATGGTCGCTGGGAGTGGAAGATTTTGGGAAGATCGCGGGTCGGACGTGTCCATACTTGCAACTTGCTTCGCTTTGAGACCCGCAATCGTGGATTCTAGGTTCTCGATGGACTCGGGGAGAGTTGAGAGTTGCTCCATTTGGATTTCGACATTCTTATAGCCTGTTGAGTCCGTTGCGATTAGCGAAAAGGAATTTGTGAATGTGGTTTTTGCTTGGGGATGTCTTACGGCTAGCCAAGTTACGGCCAATCTTCTCCATCTCTTCAATCATTAGACGCGCTTCTTCCTTTTTGGACTTCAATTCTGCCTTCACATCCGCCAACTGCGTTTCCAACTCCACATTCTCATTGTGTCCGACGACAAGTGGTGGATCCCCAACAATCGCACGGAGAAACTTTTCTTTGGTGACTTGCTCGAGGTAGGAAAATCGAAGCTTGGAAAACAGTTCCTGTTGTGCAGCACGACATTGTTAGCGACTGGTGCTTCTGCGGGGAGTATATTACCATGGCGTAACGCGTACTTTATAATGTGTCAGATCAGCTTCGAGTACAGCCGGAGTAGGATCATTTAAATTGGACAAGGAGACATCGGACCCTCGTTTTGAGGGTGAAGGGTTGGTGTCGCCAACATCGGAGATAGGCTCGCTGATTCGAATGATCGCGAGTCGTTTCTTCAAATCATCTTGGTCTTGCTGAAGTTTTTGTAGCTCCGCGGGGGAACCAGAACCATTAGACATATTCAATGATGATTTCAAGCCATATGCGCGAGAAAAGGCGAGGCTGGGCGCAAATTGATTGTTTCAATGTTGGAATTTGGGAGGACCGCGTATGAGCAATCGACAGTCAACAGAAAGGACGCGGGGCCATCACGTCACGTGTATCACGTGATATATTCACATGGAGGTATACATAGAACTGAAGAGGCGGAAGACTTTGATTTTTATTTCACAAGTGGAAATGATCGTAGTTTTCATTTTAAATCTCAACATATGAAAAATTGAAAACTGTATTTTCTCGATATTTTGTGCTCTGGAAACGCCATGTAATCCAATGTACTTTGTAGGCGCTGATAAGAAAGCGGCGGAAGGCGGCAGAATTGCTGCAACCAACATTGTTTGCCCGAATCTGCCTTCCATTGCGAGACCAGGCAATCTTCTCGATTGCTGCTGTTTCTACCCTGATGATGATACGATATTGTTTGTGAGAGAGGTACTGCACCTTGTAACTTCTAAATCTACTCCTTACGGTGGCCTGGTGTCACCGGTATACTCATCTCGACACTATGGACGACGACGAAGTCGCGCGGCTTATGGCCAAGGAGGCCAAAGAGACTTCGCAGAGGTACTCAGTGGAAGGTCTCGCCGCATTCAAATCGAAAAAGTAAGTTTTATTGTATGTGCGTTGGGATTCATCCGAATTGACATGATACAGACGAGATGCCAATGCGCCACGGGCCAACACCAGATTCCTTCGACATCTGATCAAAGAGACCGATAATCATAACACGGCTTTGAAAAGGAAGGAGGAGAGAGAAGCACGCGAACGCATGCGTCAGTCAAATTCACAGCGCATAAATGAATCGAGTTCTCGGCGGCTATCACCACCTACTGGAAGACATGAACGAGAACGTCATTCCAGCGCAAAGGATTCCGAGCGGCGAAATCGTGATGACTACAAACATAGCAGATCTGACGATAGACGTGATGGTCGACGAGATTATGACGACCGCTCACACCGAAGAATTCATCACCACCGCAGTCGATCTACATCCTCAGAGCGGTCCCACTCTCGCAGACATCGACGCAGGGACAAGGATCGCAGCCGGTCGAGAGATACAGATAGAGACAGAGAGCGCAGTTATCGGAAGAGAGAAGATGATCGTGATAGACGAAGGGATCGAGAGCACGGGAGCAGGCGAAGATCAAGACATCACCGAAGGCGGTCCTACTCAGAATCTCGAAGCCGTTCCCCACGCCGAGATCGAAGCGCCGAGTCGCATCGTAGCCGCCATAATCATAACTCTGCTGGACGGCCATCAAATTCGCACAGGCTCGAGGCAGAATATTCACGGCGTGACAAAGATAGCCGACCACGCCGAGAGTCGAGTCGTGTGGATTCTCATGACCTGAGCGAGCAGACAAAAGGCAATAATACCGTGCTGCCAGTGCCCCAGGAGGACGTTGAAGTTGACTCAGACCCTCTTGAAGACCTTATTGGTCCTCCTCCGCCTCATCCTGGCAGCCACTCCGAACCACCAATCCGTTCGCGAGGCCGAGGCGCTTATAAACCAAGTGCCAGCAACATTGACTCCCACTTTGCCCCCGACTACGATCCAACTGTCGATATTCAACCTGATGAAGACGAACAACTGGAAAAACGGCCTACTAGACGTGCTGTTCCCGGCCTCATGACGGAAGAGGATGACTGGGACATGGCGCTTGAGGCTCTGCGTGATCGTGCCCGGTGGAAACAGAAAGGCGAGGAAAGATTACGGGCAGCAGGCTTGAATGAATCAATTATCGACCGCTGGAAGGATAACACGACGTCCATGAAACCAGATGGCGAGAGAAGCCTGGAAGAGGTTCGGTGGTCGAAGAAAGGCGAGGGCCGTGAATGGGATCGAGGCAAGGTCATAGATGATCTGGGACATACAGATGTGCACGCCTCATGGTAATCCGAAGACTATGGATGTGCTATCCATAAATGCAGCGAAATGCGGCAACATACTGCTATTCTATTCTTTTGATGGCGTTTAGACAGGCTCAAGTTTATTGTGGATATTGATACCAGGGTATAAGGTGCAATTACGAGCAGGATATACTGTAGCATATGACAAACAAACAAACAATATCCTACTTAATTTCCAAACTAAGTGGCAAGGTTACTCTTGCATCTCAATACATGAATTATAATATTCTATTATCAGTGTACAACAGTTGCTTCTTGTATATTTCCAATCGTCAACCCATGCTTGTTCATCACGTGAAGTGCATCGTTCCGCATTTGTCAGAAAGTGCGGAAATGCCCGAAGTTCGTGCTTGACGCCATTAAAGAAGGTGATTTCTCATGCTTATGGAGCAATTTGACGGTTAAAATATTATTCCAACTTCTTCTTTCCTTCAACCATTTTCAGCTTCCTACCCGCTACGATATAAACTGCTCGATCTTTCATTCGGGTACCAGCGGGCCGATACATAAAGCTGTCATCGCATCAACTGACACCTTAGAACCCAGAAAGACATCACAGCTTGAAAGTCGTCCCAATTAATTACGATCTCACAATGTCAAGCCCATTCGATTATGATTATCCATCCCCACTAGAGGGCTACGAAAACCTAGAGCCATTGTCCGAGTGAGTCTCTACTACCTAGCATTGAACTACGGCTAGTATATCCACTGGCCCAAGTTGATCTTAAGAGTCGAATATTAACATGGAAACCTCACAGTGAACGCAATGAAGATGGAAAGTCCCTCAAAAATCCGCAACATGGAAAATTGAGCAAAGCCTACGAGGAATTTCCCGATCCACTCAGCAAAGATCGTCGCGGTGGGTTCGATATTCACATATATTATTTCCAAGTGAGTACCCCGGCATGTTGGATGACCTGAGGAGACGGGGATCATAAAAATAAACCAGGTTGGAATTATGCTAACGTGACTCGGTAGAATAATCCAGATCAAACGGCATATGCGAAAGCCCTTCATGAACGGATTCGTCGTGAATGTAGGTATTCCAGTCCCAACAGCGAACTAATGACTACTTCCTGGGAACGGAAATGCCTGATATCAAGTACGACCAGCTTACTGATATAAATTTAACAGTTCCTGAGCTTCGAATTTATACCTTCTGGGATAGACCGATTGGTCCGCACCCGGTTGCAATGTTTGAAGTCAACGTTTTCACACCCGCGCAGTTCGGTGCCTTCATCCCTTGGTTGGTGATTAATCGGGGCCCACTGAGTGCCCTGTTGCATCCTAATACGCTCGTAGAAACTGCTCTAGAAGATGAGCGAAATCATACGCAGCGGGCGACGTGGCTGGGAGATAAGATTCCGTTGGATTTGAGAGTATTCAAGCTTATGAGGGCGAAAGAGAAGGAGGAAGAAGAGAAACAGGGAAAGTTGTAAAATGTGATTAAATTTGATTGATGAACAGTTATGGCGAATAGAAATCTAAATATGTGACGAACTGTATTATTTCCTGTTATTGAACTATTGACGTTGATAATCATGGTGCCTGGCCCGAAGTAGATCGGCCTATCTAGAGTTGAGCACTAAATGGTATGTACAACAGTATATAAAAAATTGCCTTGTGCAGGTGCACAAAGCGTCATGGGCATGGCCACAGATATAGATTCAACAGTATAGATATACTCACAAGCCCCACCTTTTATTTCAGCTCGGTCGTGATTGTGATGTGATGTGATGATGGCGGCAGATGACCTCTGTTAGGGCTACACATGATGCATCTCCACGCTCTCACCAGATCCGATGCAGATCCGACGCAGAACCAATGCATACCACCCATGGCTTGTAACATCCAATCGAAGCTCCAAGATTCTTCTTGGTTGAATGCTCCTTCCACTACCTGTGAGTGATCACTGATTAGCGCAGCGTGGTGACTGGCATTCCGGGGTATCCCTTCCTATGGGCAACCACGCGCGATGCCTTGGACTCTCCCCTTCTCGCCACTCCAACATACTGTGAAATCCAAACTGGTAGCCTCTCACCTCTCAATCACTTGAGGAAAAAGGAGTGCGAGCTCATGTTCACTCTGAGCTGCAAAAAAACCAAGACTATCTGTTGCAGCGGGCGACATGAAGAGTCACTCCTGCCCGTACATTCTCACCACATCTGATACTTCAATCTAGTCCTGAACTCTTGAGAGTAGACAAATTAACTATCCTGGATTTTCACATGCGGTCCTTCCACCTCATTATTCGGTGACAAGTTGGTAAGCGAAGAAGATTGTTGAGCGCGTGCCAGAGAAATGTGACTGGCCTCAGACTAATACATGCTTTCGTTAATAAAGCAGCAAAGACTCTGCCGACCCAGCCTCAATAGAAGCCAGACCTCAAAACTCAGTTTTTTCTTTCCAGAAAATGCATCTGATATCGCGATTAGTGGTTGTGGCGTCGTTCGCGATACTGTCTTCCAGCTTATCCGCTGGTGCCGCAAGTATCCCTCAGTATGTATACGACTATGGTGGGTAAAGCAGACAGTCTTGACATTTTAATACGAATACTAAAAGCATAAAGCTCCCCTGGTTTGGTTGCACTCTCAGGATGCCTACCGTCCTAGCGATCTACGGCAACAGCTAGACCATACTACGCCAAAAGTCAACTGGACGACTATCACTGGCACACCGTCACCATTGACGCTCAACAACTTGGATCAGCTGAACAATCTCGGAAATACCAGTGTATATCTCACCTCGAAGGAAGGTATAGATGCCAACCCAGAACCAGCATGGTTTAGGGGTATCACCCCGGATCAGCAGGGAAGTCTGGCGAGTAAGACTGGCAGTGTTATTGTCCTGGTCGACCACGGCAGCGGAGATGTTGATGCCTTTTATTTCTATTTCTATGCGTAAGTCACATTGGGGAAAAGGGTCAATTGGATCGTGAACACTCACAATCATCCAGGTACAACAAAGGAAACAAGGTACTTGGCCTAGAATTCGGCGACCATATTGGGGATTGGTAGGTGCTACAGCCACTACACATGACAAACAGCATATCTGATTTGAGTTTATAATAGGGAGCACAATATGATTCGCTTCGCTAATGGTACCCCAAACGCCATATGGTACAGCCAACACGCCAGCGGCCAAGCGTTCACTTATGATGCAGTGGAGAAGAAGGGTATCCGACCATACGCTTATTCTGGAAATGGCACGCATGCCAACTACGTGATTGCTGGGTAGGTGACTCTATTCTTGCAAAATTTGCTTTGCTAGAAACTAAAATTTTCAGCAAACATGACCACACTATTCCCGGCGTCAATCTCCCTACAGGGTTTTTGGTAGACTACACAGACCGGGGTCATTTATGGGATCCTGTTCTGAACGCCTATTCATACACTTATAAAGTAGCCGATCGCACCTTTGAAGCCGCAAGCCCGGGAGCCCCCTTAGGATTGGTGAACTTCAATGGGAAATGGGGAGATGATCAGCCACCGAATGAGCCGTCAATTTTTGGTGAGGCGAAGTATGTCGCTGGTCCTAATGGACCGAAGTTCAAGAGTTTGGATCGCAAGCATGTCTGTCCGTCTACACCTTGCATAGTCCTTCCATTCAGAATTTGGTCAGGGCAAAAGGACTCTTGACGAGTCTATAGATACAGAATGGTATTTCTGATACACTATCAGCGTTGTAGTGTACAACGCTGGTAACTTAATTTTTATCTGAACGATGCTTGATGGCGGGACGTTCCTAGTACTACTAGAATGAGCCCATTTCATCATTGAATACAATACTATACTTACAAACAGTTCGTACTGGTAGATGCATTTGTATCTTCTCTAAATCAGAACGAAAATAACAGGAACAATGTCACCTGGAAACAGAAAAAGAAAATCACCCTGTCCAGAGAATCACAACTTGCACTTGTGTGAACAACAGCATGGCCGAAGGGGAAAAAAAAGAAAGAAAAGAGGAAAATGAGGAGGCAAATATCAGGTCATTATATACAAGACCTATTGTATAGGTATATAATGTAAGACCAGGACTGTCAGATAATTATCTTGCTTCACCTGCTTGTGGCAGGTAGCTATTCTGACAGGTACGCTCTACCTAGGAGCATAATCTGTAGGTACAGATACGAGCTATAGTGGGATTCATAAGACAAAGTGGAAATTCATGTAAATTAGCTCCGTCAATTGAAGAAGAGAAGAAGATTCTTGACTGTGAAGGTTCTAATCTATTTCAGGAAAGGCTCCAGGGACGACTTTCGTCTTGGAAGAGTAGTTATTTGAACCACTTGTACTCCTAGACCCGGAGTCAAATTATCATCACGTATATGAGATACGTATACTTAATCAACGATTAAATTTACTAAAATTCGATCAACATAGTACCAATCCTATCATTGCAAGACAATTGATTGAAAGTGCGGCCTAAGCGTACAAAACTTAAACAATGGAAGCCCTCCACCAACACCAAAACCAATGCACATAACTGTTCTAAAAAGACAGTTCTATGAATAGGTATCCAAGTATCCGACCCTATCAAGTAAAACAGAGACGCCCCAAGATACTTCAAGTGAGTGGACAACGCTTTTTCGCGTCATGCAGAACTGCTCATCGATTGCTCAAGGGAGACGAGACAATCTCTCGAGGGACGCTTGCATTTGATATCAAAGGGAAAGGAAAAATAACATTTAATAATAAATCACAAGAAGAGTCTCTCTTCACAAAACCCCTAGGAAGTGACCAAGAGAGGTGCGAAAGATCCACCAATGACAGGGCGGGCAACGAATGTCGGGGAAGATGGGTAACTGCAGCAATGTCAACGGCTATCAAATGTTGCTTAGCGCAAGGAAAACTTACTTTCCGTTGACTGTGTCGTAAAGATCGGTCAGAGGACGGTTGGTGGGAGTCTCATTGAGCCAGGTGGCCAAGTCCTTGATGAACATGTCCCTTGTGTTGGTTGAAGCGACGGCTGCAGCGAAACATTCCCAGTCACCTATCTCAAAGTCAGTATGTCCAAATAGAAAGACGCTGATACTAGCTTACCCTTTGTATAGCTATGGCGCGTGTCAAGAGGAACGCCATATTCATTGGCAACAGTCGGGTAAAAGTCGCTTTGCATTTGGTAGATAGAGTTGGGGACCAAGTTGAGGCCGAGCTGGGCATCAACAAAGAGGTTGTACAAAAGGCCTGGCGGAGTAAGTTAGCAACTATTGCCGATACAACATTGGGGATCCACATAAAATGACACTCACCGTGGCTATTAGCATCACCATATGAAAGGGTAGTGTGTGGTGGGCTAGCATCTTTGTTGATACCAAGGTTTTGCCATTGCTCAATATAATCCCGAGCGATCTTGGAGTAATTGTGTGCATCAGAATAATGGCTAGTCTGTTCGGCAATCACAGACATGGCCTGGATTCCGATCATACCCTTCAGAGCCAGATTGGTTTGATTGCTAATAGAACTGGTCAGCTTGATATTCAGGTACAGAGTTAATCTTAAACTCACGCCAAGGATCCCGCAAAGTCATCAGTGGAAATTTGGTTTGCTGGATAAAGTGCATCTTCGACAAGGTAGCCAGTCCATTTCTTGAGAAGATCGTAATGCTTGTTCAAGTAGTCGATGTCTTTGGCCGCCTTAGCGTAAGCCAAAGTCATGATGAGCATATTTCCACATTCTTCCAGAGGCATAGGCTCGTCGGTGCCATCACTATGACCAGTTGCGTTGGGGTAGCTCGATCCCATATCGTGCATTGCATAGGCTTTGGGATATTTGCCAGCTTCTTGATTTTCGTACAATGGCTCAAGAACCAACTTCAACAATTCCGGGTTGGAGTACAGGAAGATAGGATAGGCAGGGAAAATGACATCAACCGTGTTCATGTTTCCATCAGATGATATTTCCTTCAGGAACAAGTACATCTTGTCCTCTGTACCACACAGCTGGGTCGCACCAAACGCCTGGCGGGCCGAGAGCGAAGTAAGTGTGAGATAGTCTTGACCGGCGACAGCAAGAGAGTCCTTAGCCACCTGGCTGTCAAATGAGCTGGAGAGGAAGCTAGCTCTTTCAAAGTCATAGTGGAAGAAAGATAGAGCTTCCAATTCCGAGTTGAAATAGCTCTTCCAGAGCGACGGAAGAGCAGCATATGAGGAAGCACCCTCAAACTGGATAGCCTCGTCTTGAGCCAAACCAATAGAGAAAAGCGTGTTCACAGGGGCGGAGCTGACACCGCCGAGGTCATATGAAAAGGCAAATACAGGCCAATTGTCCGAGATGGCGCGGTACTTATCATCATGCGCGTTGGAAAGAGAGCCCTTGTTCGTGAATTCTCCGCGAACATCGACATCTCTTCCAGACCGGTGGGTCACGTCTTTACCATCTTCGGTTGCCCAATACCAGTATCCCCATTCAGCCTGCTCGTTCCACTGTGAAAAGCCAACCTGCGTCTGACGGTACACCTTATGGTAAGCAACACCATCTGTAGTACCGTAGTCCCATTGCGCGATGGAATTACGGTCACCCGATACCCATTCTTTTCAAATTAGCAGGTATCCCTCGCATATTACTGAGCAGGTATAGACGCGTTCCACTCACCTGCAGAGATATCCGCGTAGACCTGCACATCATGGTCATTTCCATCCAAAGAAGAGACCTCAACATTCAAGTAAGAAAAGACAAGAGATTGACGCTTGTAGTCAGTTGGAGTAATAGGAGAAAGGAATGTAATGTTCATCTCCAGCTTGTCCGCGACGTTCATAGTAAAAATGCTCTTTGTAGATGTATACTCGAAGGCAGTCTGATTGACAGTCTCCGTGCCGGGCAGGCCCATCCAAGTGTATGTTTTACCATCCACTCGAACTAAACCAGTCCAACCAGTAGTTTGATCTCTGTTCATCAATTGATTAGAAAGGCGACGACAGCTTATAATACCAACTCATGGGAGAAACATACTGCCAAAAGACAGGCCATTGGCCAGCGAGATACCCGCCATTTCCACCATCACTGCCTGCATTCAACCAAGTACTCAGATATGGTGATCTGACAGCGAGTGGAAGGGATGGGGGTCGAGCAGGCGAAAACGTAGACTGTGCCCCGATGGAGACAGCAAACGAAGCAACCAGGAGAGCGAAGCTAAACAGCTGCATGATGACAGTGGGATTGGCGACAAAGGATTGGACGGGATCAAAACGATCAACCAAGGAGCATGTCCTTAATTAGTATAAAATTAAGTGTCGACAGTAGGTTGAGGAAGGAAGAAAGAAAGCTATCGAGAGCTCAGAGCTACAGACGTCCAGGCTATGACGGAGCAGATGCAGGCAAGGATCGACGTTGTGTTTACCGGAATGCCAGGGACATTTTTATAGTCAAGCCCCAATCCAGCGAGAGAAAGGAGAGACACCAGCCAAGATGGCTTGGGCCCGCATGCCAGAATGTTCACTCCACGGCCACGATGGAAAGCGGTTTAGTGCGATGGAGAGAAGTATGATACCAAAGTGCAGCAGACGTGCATGGGGTAGAAACTTCCGAGCGTGCAAGTCGGCTGATCAACGTCAGTGTCCGAAGAGACCGTGGGAAAGAGATCTCATGCAGTTGTTTGGGCCATATGGTAAGGTAGGGATAGTAGATGCAGGGGGGCGGCGTGTGCAGTGTGCAGCCAAGGACCAAGAAGTACAGTACGGACTAGGGCCAGCTCGTGGAGAACGGGACTCTCTTACCAGGAGAGATTCCCAAATCGCGGTCAACACAAGACAACAAGTCGCATAGAACAAGAAGCAGCGGTCTATGCGGGATCGACCATAAGGGTGGCTTCGGCGAACGAAAGAACCGGAGACACTTAGCCTTTTTGATCGCCTGCAGATGACTGAACACCGAGAATGGCGCAAATAAAGATGTGGATAGTCCAAAAAAGAAACGAGTGTGATGTATAGTAGTGCCGGGGGGGGGGAAGATGCAGCTGGGCGACGCGGAGGTGAGGGCAGCCATTTCATTCCTCGACTGGAGGGGAAGGCGCCAGGCGTGATGCCATCAGGCGACATCCACTTGATAAAAGTTTAGAGGCAATGCTTATTCCTTGCAAGCATTTACAGTAAGTCGTAGTGGAAGTGCCTGTCAAGCCAATGCGGGGGGAAAAGCAGACAACGCGATGATCCGAGAGCGTCATCGTGGTTTACCTCAACTCCATGAAGGACGACTCATTTCGGATCAAGTTAACCGGATGAGCGGGGACCTGCAGGAATGAAGTGGAGTGAGAATCAAGTCTGGATCTTCATGGCTTCAGCAGTGTTCAAATCATATTCGATCCCCTTGCAGGGCTATTCATCCTTACGTGCTATCTGCTTTTAGGACGCGGATGAATAGCCAAGTGGTGGAAGTGGAAGTCGGGGTAAGATAGATGTACTGGATACATCGAGATGCACCGGGGTACCACATCAACTGCGTGGTGAGAGTCGCGTGGATGATATCGATCTAGTCCAGTTGATTGGACTGCAGGTTGTTCTGAAGGTACAAGAGACTTGGCCAGTGTCGATCCACTTCTTATTGGTACCTCCTTGCTGGTGACCTCGTGGGATACGTCAGAGCGCAGCTCATGAGGGGAATTGCAGGCTCGCATCTTTCGGTTTTTGTAATAGCCTTATAACCAGTGGTAGTATTATAGCACCGGCCGGTATTGCTTCCCATCGGGGCATTCAACTCGGGGGTTTCACAAGTGCTGGCGGGGAGTTGAAGAAGGGAAAGCCGGGATTGAAGATGAAGTAACATTTAGCGAGTGTCCGATCACTACTATCAGCATACACTACTCTACATTCACGATCTCATTCATCTAACTTACTAGAATACTAACTCACTGCCTTGACTGCATGACACACGTACAAATACCTCGTTCTATCTCATGTGTAGCGGTTTATCCCGACTGCACCATGCCCTGCATGTGTTACATTTGCAGAACTACAGTATTACAAGCTCATAAATGCACTTGACAAGATATCTCAATATTCGCGCAAAAAATAAAAAAGAAAGTGAGCCTTAAATGAAGAGCGAGAATGACCACCCAGAGTTAGACATAGTCCAGACTACCTATACTCCATTTGTACAAGGTAGTTCACCCAGCCTATCCCATCAATGAAATCTCGATACCATGTCTCAAGTATGCAGAATGAATGAACCCCTTGCACTAACAGCTTGTCAAATCCCAACCCAACCACGCTCAAAAATGTCATGAACGTTGGCGCCAGTCAAATCCATCCTGATCCTCGATATATACTAATCGGGATAATGAGCACGAGCTATTGCTATCTGTTGTGCTCGACTTGCCTTGTAGGGATACCGCTTATGCTTCGATGTAGAAGATATGGATTCAAAGTTCAAGACAGGGCTCGGATATCCTGAGTTGAATCAATATTGACTGTTCTTCATGTTTAATTCTTTGGCGCATTCGATATCCCTTTCATATACCTTGCGGAATACGAGAAGTGGTAATAGAGCAGAGAGCCGAGGATTGAAGGATGCAGGGCATTCCAAGCTTCAACTGCCAAGGTTACCCTTTGAATATCAACTCATCACAATTACTACGTTTCATTTCACTTTCTATACGCATCAAATATCAAAGTTCATTAAGCGCATCGTATACATTACACATTACCCCATACTAGTTCATCGAAACACGTCCCACTAACTCGAATTCCTCACCAACTCAATGCAAAACTCCCCCCATTCAGCCCCCGTACTCGAAGACATGATTTCCTCAGCAATAGCTTCCTCCAGGCGCTCATTATATCTCCTCCGATACTCAATCTTAACCTGTTCAAGATGCCTCGGTTCCCAATGTAACCGAACAAGTCTGGAAATCAGAAGTTCAGAACGTTCCCGTCCTGATCTTGATTCGCGTAGAGCTTGATGAAGAAGTAAAGCATCTCGCATTGGTCGGTTAATAGCTCCATTCAGAATATGAGCTAGTGTTTCACCCTGATGAAGTTAGGTATTAGTAAAATCTGAAACCGAACACGAGACACGAGACACGAGACAGAGACAGAGACAAGGGGGACAAGTAACGGGATAAAAGGAGGAAGAGGGGAACATACCACTAAATTCTTCGATTTAGCAATCATAGCCCGAGCGAAATTATGCCCATAAACACTCTCATAGGCGCGCAAAACCTCTCTTAAATGCGCATCACTCCTTCTCACAATTATGTGAATCATAGCAGTCTCGCCTCCATCCCGACTAACCAATGCCCGGTGAAGATCAGTAATATCTTCACGAACAAGACGGGTATCAATAGGATCACGTTCCTCCTGTCGTCTCCCTTCTAAAGCAAGGAGAACCGCAACACGAAATTTATCCGCGCGTAATTCAGACCGCATGCATCGCTCCAAACTATTCTCGTACCGAGTATCGCGGAAACAATTCTTAATTTCACGGATCGCCGCGTTCGATCGACCGATTAGTGATTCGATGAGAAGTTCACGCCGTGATGTACCAGCTTGATAGTAGCAGTTTGCCCAGTACGCCTCTGATTCCCAGCGACCAAGGGCAGTGGCATAAGCGACTTTTCCGAAGGAGGAGTTTCCGAGTTTGAGACGGAGGTGTTTGGCTAGATTAATGCCCTTTCCGTGCATTTTGACGATGTTCTTATATTCTCCGCGTAAGGTGAGGATTTCATCCGAGGTTAAACGGGGCAAAACTGAGATGATGGCCTTGTTGTCGATGTTGCGGGTATGATTGAGGGCAGATTGCATAGTCGATGCATCGGATGAGGCATCGTAGAAGGAGACACGCTTGCGGTCACTTGTTGGTGATATGAGGACTAGTTCATCATTCTTAGAGGAATATGAATCGTGGCGATCATGGCCTGAAGATCTGATACGTCGTCTATCGTCGCGATCATGATCACGTTCCTTTTCTCTTTCTTTCTCCCTGATCTTCTCCTTACTGCTGCGGTGTCGACTGTCTTTCTCCTTCTCACGAGAAGATGCAGATTTCTTCTTGCGTCTTCCAGATTCTGAGAGGGAGCTACCGCCGTCCAGAGGTTCCAGATCAGAAATATCATCGTCCCGTGATGGCATCATGATTGGTGATGGCATGGGGGACATCGATTGGTAGGTGCCATGATACGGTTCCAGTAATGGACTAGCAGGGGGATGACCGAGAGGACCGCCAGGCGATGCGACTGCTAGATTGTTGGCTGACGAAACTGACAGACTGTGGGGACGGCCGCGTCCTCCCCCCGGCGTAATCTCCACAACTTGTTGCTCATGCGGAGCCGGCAATTGGGAGTACGATTGAGTCTGTGGCTGCGGCTGTAACTGGGATTGAGAATGAGAGCGCGAGTGCGAAAGCGAGTGCGCATGCGACTGTCTATCACCAAATTGAGGTTCATTGCTATAGCGGTATGGATAAGCAGGTTGCTCTGGCGCCTTGCTATATTGGTCTGGCAGTCTACGATGCTGCTCCGGCAACCTATTATAAGGATCGGGGTGTCTGCTAAATTGTTCCTGGGCTGATGCAGTATAAGGGACTGTCGGCGTCGTCTTGGAAGTATAGCGCACGTTCGGGTCAACCTGGGCGTATTGAAATTGACCAGGCTGGGCATAATTCGGGTGCGGCTGCGCAGAGACATCGCTGGCTGAGGCAGTACGATAATGCGACTGTGAGTAACCTGTGCCCGATGCATACGGCAATGGCTGGGTCGCCGGGATCCCGGCATACTGGGGCACTGGGAAGGTCGGCGCGGTGGTCGCGGGACTCTCGACATAGCTTGATGTTGGTGGGAACGCACCAGGCATCCCGGACGATGCGCTAGGTTGAGTTGAGGGCGGGACAAATCCTGGACGCTCACACTCGGGAACAGGAGCCCAGTCAGATGGTTGAGGCTTTGGTTGAGCGGGAGGATTGTCTGCAGGCTGGGCGTACTTGAACCGACCAGGACGAGCATAACTAGGATGCGCACCCGGGACATCGCCATAAGCAAGTCCATCATCCGAGTCCGAGTCTTCATGTCGACTGCGCGGCGGCGACGGGCGCTGCTGCGATTGCTGCGAGCGAGAAGGATACTCGCGCGGCTGGATCAACCTGGTATCATTGTCTTCCCGTTCCGAATGCTCATAGCCGTCTTCATAGGCATCGCGATGACGGCGCGACGATGACGATACACCCTCTCGACCGCGGCGACGGTCACTATCCTCGTCGTCCGAACGGCGCACGTCATACCGAGCAGGACTGCGGGGAGCACGCGAGACCACATTCCGCGGCTCATCGTCGCGCAAACGACCCTCCTTGAGCAATCTATATTGGCGCTCTATTTCCGCATCCTCGTCGGAAGCGTAATTGGAGGTAGATGGTTTGGGACCGCGAACCTCGATCGAAGGGGATCGCGAGTGAGGACGGTCTGCGCGCGAAGGCGAGGGTGATGGTGCTCGACTATCGCGCGACCGCGAACGTGAGCGCGAACGACCAGGGGATTTGGATCGAGTGCGCGACCGTGGGTCGTGCACTTGGAGCGACATTGCGATCCAGGGTTAAATGGTGGGGTTTGGCCGAATCAGGAGATTTGTTGATACAGTATACTTCGATTGAGTATAATTATTTGTGACTGATATCTCTTTTCAGCCAGAGAGAGAGAGAGAGAGAAAGAGAAGAGGAAGAGAAAGAGGAGAAAGTCCAGACTGCAGACTATTCGGCCGTCGCTGTGACTGCGGGGAACTGCTGGTGTGAACAGTATAGAGTGGACTGTACAATATAGACTTGGACTGATCTTATACTTGCAGGCCTTCACAGAACTAGCGAGAATAGAGAAGAAAGACAGCAGGAAACCAAGTAGCCAAATAGCAAAAGAGAAAGAGAAAAAGAAAGAGAAAAAGAGGAAGAAGCAGAAGAAAAGAGTTGAATTGAGCCGCTTTCTCGTATTTCTTCAAGCGCGCCGCCCCCAAAGAACCACCGCAAAGTCCAGTTTGATTGGCCCTTGGCAAGGTCGAGTTTCTGCAGCCTCATAGGGCTATTCAGCTTACTATTCTATTTACGGCTTACATTTTTGAGCACGGAGGAGGTAGATAAACACAGGCCATGCCCTTTTTGAAGAGGAAATACAGAAGAAAAAACAAAATAAAGGGAGTCCTCGAATGAGGCACGAAGCTGAAGGAGAAAAAAGGGGGTATGTGCGAAAGAGCAAGCTATGCGAACAGAGGCGATCGAGAAGAATCACACCAGTAGAAAAAAA
>Ga0209673_1001348_pt1 | contig 24535 bp, 21 predicted proteins | sample AraplaCol_mMS_r2_2_FD_184274 | JGI IMG/M metagenome (GOLD analysis project Ga0209673, IMG submission 184274) | Arabidopsis root microbial communities from North Carolina, USA - plate scrape MF_Col_mMS_r2 (SPAdes) (version 3) | ecosystem: Host-associated > Plants > Roots > Endosphere | place... | reverse complement strand
CATCCGCGACAGCGTGAGCGGCTTCACCGGCACCATCTCCGACCTGGGCGGCCCCACGGCCAACATGTACCGGCTCGGCTGCAAGAGCCCCGAGATCGAGGCCGCCTGCCGCAAGCCCAGCTGCGTGTATCCGGGCATCTGCCAGAACCTGGGCACCAACCACGACCCGCTCATCAAGATCTACCGCCGCGCGCGTGCGCTCAAGGGCATCAAGAAGATCCTGATCGGCTCGGGCCTGCGCTACGACCTGGCCGTGCAGTCGCCCGAATACGTGAAAGAGCTGGTGCAGCATCACGTCGGCGGCTACCTGAAGATCGCGCCCGAGCACACCGAGCAAGGCCCGCTCACCAAGATGATGAAGCCCGGCATCGGCAGCTACGACAAGTTCAAGCAGATGTTCGAGAAGTTCTCGGCCGAGGCGGGCAAGAAGCAGTACCTCATTCCGTACTTCATTGCCGCGCACCCGGGCACGAGCGACGAGGACATGATGAACCTTGCGATCTGGCTCAAGAAGAACGGTTTTCGCGCCGACCAGGTGCAAACCTTCTACCCGAGCCCGATGGCCACGGCCACGACGATGTACCACACCAACAAGAACCCGCTGCGTAAGATCACGCGCGACAGCGAGACGGTGGACATCGTGCGCGGTGACAAGCGCCGCCGCCTGCACAAGGCGTTCCTGCGCTACCACGATGCCAACAACTGGCCGCTGCTGCGCGAGGCGCTCAAGGCCATGGGCCGCGCCGACCTGATCGGCAACGGCAAGCACCACCTCATTCCAACGTGGCAGCCGCTGACCGATGGCGGCTACACCAGCGCGCGGCGCAAGAACTCGACCACCGCGCCAGCTGTCGCGACAAAGGCCAAGGCATCGGCACCGGTCAGGCTGGCACCGGTGCAGCCCTCCAAGGGCCGCATCCTCACGCAGCACACCGGCCTGCCGCCGCGGGACAACGGCAGCAAGCCGATCGGCAAACCTTCACGCAAGGTGCGCTAGGCGGGCGAAGGCCACGCGCTCGTAGAAGGCCTTTTTCGGCTACGAGGGGAGAGCCTAACGCCAGGGCGGCGGCCAAGCGCCCGCCAGCCAGAAAACCCAGGCCAGCACTGCGGCGCAGTGAACCGCGACGGTGAAGCGATACACGGTCAGGAAACTCCGCTTGCTCGACTTGTGGCGCAACAGCCTTTGCGCGGCCCAGGCTCCTGGCCAGCCACCTGTCAGCGCGAAGAGGTGCAGGGTGTTCTCCTTTGTGCGCCAACGGCCCGTCTGGGCCGCGTTCTTGTCGAGCGCATAGGCGCAGAAGGTCAGCAGGCTCAACGCTGGAACCACACCGAGCGCCAGCGGTGTCAGTCGCCCGGACCAGACGGCTGCGCCAAGCAGCACACCGTAGGCCAGGATGAAAAGCACGCCCCAGGACGCATGTGGTTCGGACGCACTCGCGCGACGCGGGGTTGCGCGGGGTGCAGGACGGCGATTGCTGCCGATCGGCGTACGGGCCTGTGGCGCTCGCGAGGCACCGGCCGACGCTGTCTGCACGGCCACGGCGCGTGGCCCCTTGCCTCCGACGTGGATCTCTTCGAAGCTCAGTTCCATGCCGACCTGAGGCTTCAGTTGCCGGTCGCTGAAGTCGCGCAGGTGCACGAACACGTCGGCCGACACGTCCGGACTGCGGATGAACCCGAAGCCACGCTCGGCCTCCCAGCGTACGAGTCGGCCTTGGCGCTTCATGGTCGGTGGCGAGCAGGGGTGGGGCACATGCGTGCGATTCTCCCTTGTCGCAGTCGTCGAGCGGGGCTTGAGACCATTCGTTGTATGGTGTGGCCTATGAGCAGTCCCATTTTTCTGCCGGCATCATGGTTGCGCACCTTGGTGGGGGCTGTTCTGTTTGCGGCTTGGGCCCATGCTTTTGCGCTGCCCTCCGAGCCCGCGGGCAATTCCGCTTCTGCTTCCGCCGCCGCCGATGCCTTGCGCGCCGCGCATCAGCGCATGAGCGGCAAGCTCGCGCGCAGCAGCTTCGGGCGTCCGATTCAACTCGATTCGCAGGAGACGGCGGACGGGCTGCAGGGCGACATCCATGCGGTGGTGGACCATTCGCTGCCTGCGATCAGCGCCGCACTCAAGCAGTCGTCCCAGTGGTGCGAACTGCTCACGCTGCACATCAACAATCGCCGCTGCCGCACGGGCACGACGCCGCAAGGCCAAGACATGCTGACGCTGTTCGTCGTGCGGCGTTACGACAAGCCGGTGGAGCAGGCCTTCGAGTTGCCTTTCGTCTATCGCGTGGCCAGTGCAACGCCGGAGTACCTGTCGGTCGAGATGAACGCGGCCAGCGGGCCGCTGGGCACCAGCAACTACCGCGTCACGCTCGAAGCGGTGGCGCTCGACGATCGAAGGAGCTTCCTTCATTTCAGCTACAGCTACGACCACAACATGATGGTTCGCATGGCCACGCAGGCCTACCTCGCCACCTTCGGCCGCGACAAGGTGGGCTTCACCGTGGAAGGCAAAGGCGCGGACGGCCAGCCCGAATACATCCGCGGCCTGCGCGGGCTGGTGGAGCGCAATGCCATGCGCTACTTCCTCACGCTGGATGCCTATCTCTCGTCCGGGGTCGGCGCACCCGCCGAGCGGCGCGAGCGTGCCTGGTTCGCAGCCGCGCAGCGGTTCCCGCGGCAGCTGCACGAGGTGGACCTCGACACCTATCTGGCGATCAAGCGAGAGGATCGGCAGCGCGACGGCGCCGGCCGCTGAATTCACGGGCTTGTCACACGCCGCGGCGCTAATCGCCGGGCCTGTGCCTGTTGTGCAGGTGCACGACAAGGACAAGCAATGAAAAGAGGATCGAGGATGGGGTGGCTGGCACTGGTGGGGGCCGGCGCTCTGGTCACTGCCTGCGGTGGCGGCAGCGGCGGTGGAGGGGGATGGGCGTTTCCCGTTGCAGGCACTGGAAGCGGCGGCAGTGGCGGTGGCACGACCTCGCCACCGGCCGCGCAGTCGAAGACCGGCACCTTCTTGGATTCGGCCGTCGAGGGGCTTGACTACACCGCAGGCGGCAGCGCCAAGGCCAGCACCAATGCGAACGGCGAATTCACCTGCGGCGACGCTGAGACCGTGGTCTTCAGTGCCGGCGCGCTCGTGCTGGGCAGCGCTGCCTGCGGTACGGCAATCACGCCGTTGAACTTGGCCGGCGGCACCGACGTGAAGGCCGATGCGGTCGTCAATCGGCTGCTTGCACTGCAGAGCTTCGACGAGGACCGCGATCCCTCGAACGGCATTCGCCTGACCTCGGCGCTGAAGGCTGCGCTCACGGCCGGCGCGCTCGACTTCAGCGCCGCGGCCGACAGCTTCAACACCGCTCTCAATGCGGTGCTCGCCGGACTCCCCGCTCCCTACAATGCGCGCATGGTCGATTCGAACCGCCGCATGCTGGCGCGTGAACACTTCGAGAACACGCTGGCTTCGCGCCTCGCCGCACCGGCGGTCGAAAGCTCGGTGCAGACCAACGCGCTTGGCACCATCGGCATCGGCGTTACCCGCTACCAGCTGCAGGCCGATGCCAACTTCAACGTGCCCTACGAGGGCGACAACGAGAAGACCAGGGCCGAGTTCCCCACGGGCTTCCTGCCCGCCTACGGCTCGGGCCTCGCGTTCAAGGGCAAAGCCGACGATGGAACGCTCGAGTTCTACGCGATCACCGACCGCGGCCCGAACGGCGACGGCCCCACCGCGCCTGTGCCCAACGGCGGCGGCGCCACCAGCATCAGCAAGGTGTTTCCGGCCCCCTCGTTCGCGCCGAGCTTCGGCATCGTGCGCATCGGCAAGACCGGCGCGGTGCTCTCATCGAGCCTGCCGCTCAAGCTCGATGCCAACAAGAAGATCACCGGCCTGCCGCCGCAGTCGGGCGTGGGCTCGACGGGCGAAACGCCGTTGACCGATCGCTACGTGTTCGATGCCGCCAAGGCGAACTACGACGCCAACGGCCTGGACCCCGAGACGCTGGTGCTCGACAAGGCGCGCAACGTGCTGTGGACCAGCGACGAGTACGGCCCGTTCATTGCACGCATCAACATCGCAACCGGCGTGATCGAGAAAAAGTACGCCCCCGGAAGCGGCGCCGCCGACCTGCCGCTCGTGCTCGCGCAGCGCCGCGCCAATCGCGGCATGGAAGGCTTGGCGCTCGATGCTGCCAACGGCAAGCTGCACGGCTTCCTGCAAAGCCCGATCGATCCAAAGGACGGTGCGGGCAAGTCGATCCAGGCCACGCCACCGGGCGGCAGCAAGACCGACGTGCGCCACATCGCGAAGTTCACGCGCTGGCTCGCGTTCGATCCGGCCACCGAGACATCGAAGCTCTACGCCTACCCGATCGACGGCAGCCAGTACGACAAGAACCGCACCGGCAATGCCAAGCTCGGCGACGTGGTGAGCCTGGGCAATGGCCGTTTCATCGTGATCGAGCAGGGTGCGCGCAAGAGCGATGGCAAGGTGTTCAACAAGCTGATGCTGGTCGAGCTGCCAGCCGATGCGACGGACATCGCGGCCATCGATCACAACCTGGAGATCAGCAGCATTACGCAGGCACCATCGGGTGCCGCCGATTACTCCACCGTGGTGACGATGCGCAAGACCGAGCTGCTCGATCTCAACGCGCTGGGCTGGCTGGCCGAGAAGGCCGAGGGCCTGACCGTGGTGGACGATCAGACCCTGGCGCTGGTGAACGACAACGACTTCGGCGTCGGCACGATCCTGCTCGATGCAGACGGCATGGCCGTGGCTGGCAGCATCGAGGACTGCACGGTGGATGCAGCCGGCACGATCATCGCCAAGTGCCCGGCCGGCGTGACGGGTGCGCGCATCACGCGCGGCAGCGACCTGGAGCGGCCAACGCGCATCTGGCTCATCAAGCTCGATCGCAAGCTGAGCGAACTGCGCCTTTGATCAGGCGGCCAGCGTGAGCAGCGGCACGTCGCGCTCGCGGCCCATGGCCTCGAGTTCGGCACGCGTGCGGGTGCGAAACCAGGCGGCGATACCCTCGCGCGTGGCCGCGGCGAACATGTCGGGCGGCGCCACGCCGGCCGCTTCGCAGAGGCGGGCCGCGAAATGCGGCTCCAGTGCGGCCACCGCCACGCGGCCATCGGCGCAGGGGTAGACGCGGTAGCCCGCATGCGCGCCGCCCACGGCGCCTTCGGGCCGGGTGAGGCCCCAGGTGTGCGGCAGCGCCAGCCAGTCGGCGGAGGCATTGAGTGCCACTTCGAGGTAAATGCCTTTCGCGCCAGTCGCCGATCGTGCGTGCAAGGTGGCTTGCAGCACGGCTTCGGCAGCGAGCAGCGCACCGCCCATGTCCGCATACAGCGTTGGAGGCAGCTCGGTCCCCGTAACCAGTCCGCTTTCGGCGACATAGGTCAGGTCGTGCCCCGGCTCTTCGGCGCGCGCACCGGGTGCGCCGACGATCGCGACTTGGCACAGCGAGGGATGACGCGCCTGGAGCGAGGTCCAGTCGAGCTTCAGCTTGCCGAGTGCGGAGGGCCGGAAGGAGGTCAAAAGCACGTCAGTCTGGGCGAGTTCGGCGTGGAGCTGCGCCTGCCCGGCGTCGGTCTTTAGGTCGGCGGCCTGAACGGCAACGCCTTCGTGCAGCGCGGCATAGGCGGCCTTGTTGTAGTGCGCCATGGGGTCGCCGGCGGGCGGCTCGAGCTTCACGCAGGTGGCGCCCATTCCGCGGCAGCGCAACAGGGCGGCGGGGCCGGGCAGGTTGAGCGCCAGGCTCAAGACGCGGACGCCCGCGAGCGGCTGGAAAGAGGGGGCAGCGGGACTTGGCATGGGCATATATCCAGAGTACAGGTCGACAGCCATTTTCACTTGGCGGGGGAGCCAGATTTCGCAAGCCATGGCGCCCACTGCGGCGTAGCATGTGTCACGGCAGACCCGCCTTTTGCCGCTGTTGCAACGACCAAGGAGACCACCATGTTTGAAGCGTCCCTCATGAGCGGCCAGCGCATTCTCGTGACCGGCGGCGGCACTGGCCTCGGCCGCGCCATGGCCGAGCGTTTTTTGGGCCTGGGTGCCGACGTGGCCATCTGCGGCCGGCGCCAAGCGGTCTGCGACGAAACCGCGGCCGAGTGGCGGCAGCAGTTTCCGGGGCGCCGCATCGACACCTTCGGCGTCGACATCCGCAATGCGCAGAACGTCGACGAGATGGTGGAAAGCCTGTTCCAGGGCGGCGGGCTCACGGGGCTCGTCAACAACGCGGCAGGCAACTTCGTGGCGCCGACCGAGAGCTTGTCTCCGCGCGCCTTCGATGCGATTGCGAACATCGTCTTTCACGGCAGCTTCTACGTCACGCAGGCCGTGGGCAAGCGCTGGGTGGCCGAGGCGAAGGCCGGCAAATGGAAGGAGGGCGATGCGCTGCGCAGCGTGATGAGCATCATCGTCACGTGGGTGGACAACGGCAGCCCCTACGTGGTGCCTTCGGCTATGAGCAAGGCCGGAATCGAGGTCATGACCAAGTCGCTGGCGGTGGAATGGGCGCGCCATGGCATTCGACTGAACGCCGTGGGACCGGGCGAGATTCCGACCGAAGGCATGAGCAAGCGGCTGAATCCCGGCGAAGAGCCCGGCGCGCGCAGCAAGAAGACCAACCCGATGGCGCGCACCGGCCGCATGAGCGAGTTGCAGAACCTGGCGGCTTTTCTCATGGCGCCGGGGCAGTGCGACTGGCTCACCGGCCAGAGCATCAGGATGGATGGCGGCAATGCGCTGGCCACGGGCGGCAACTTCTACGAGCTGCGCCAATGGAGCGACGACGACTGGCAGGCCGCGCGCGAGCGCATCGAGGCGCAGAACCAGAAGGACAAGGCGCAGCGCTGACGATCGCAGCGGGACCACGGGGTATCGTTGCGCCTCGATAAAAATTCAGGAGAAAAGAAGATGCAACTCGTCGGCATGCTCGACTCGCCCTATGTGCGCCGCGTGGCCGTTTCGCTGCGCCTCTTGGGCCTTCCGTTCGAACACCGCTCGGTCTCGGTCTTCAGCACATTCGAACAGTTCCAGGCCATCAATCCAGTGGTCAAGGCGCCGACGCTGGTGTGCGACGACGGCACGTTGCTGATGGATTCCACGCTCATCATCGACTACGCGGAAACGATTGCCGGCCGCAGCCTCATGCCCTTGGACGCCAATGAACGGCAGCATGCGCTGCGGGTGCTGGGGCTCGCGCTCGCGGCCTGCGAGAAGACGGTCCAGATCGTCTACGAGCGCAAACTGCGCCCGCTCGAAAAGCAGCATGCCCCGTGGGTCGACAGGGTGCGCAACCAGCTGGCCGCCGCCTATGCCGGGCTCGAGGCCGAGATACGCAAACTGCCCACTGTGGCCAATGAAGCCTCCACGGGGCAGGCTGCCCTGACGAGCGCCGTGGCATGGAGCTTCACGCAACTGGTGATTCCCGACGTGATTGCGCCGGCCGACTACCCGTCGCTTGCCGCCTTTGCGGCGGATGCGGAAAAGCTGCCGGCCTTCGTGGCGCTTCCGCAGGTCTGACTCAGTTCGCGATGTTCGCTCCGCGCTCTGACAGCAGGCTGCGCAGCAGCGAGCGATGGCAGCGCGATTCTTCTTCGCAGTAGCAGCCCACAGAAAACGCCGTGCTGTGCGAAAGGGCGGCCAGAAGATCGAGGCTGCGGCTCGCATCGGCTTCGGCCATCTCGGCCTTGTACTTGCGCATGAAGGCATTCCATTGCGCGGGCGTTTCGGCTTCCTGGCCCAGCTTCATGGTATCGGCGGAAGGCGCGAGATTGGGGTACCACACGTCGTACCAGTTCTGCGAGGCGAACTCGGTTTTCGGAACCCCGCGCGGCGGCCGGCGCACGGTGCCGATGCGAAGGCCCTCGCCACTGGCGCGCGGTGTGCCCAGGCGAACGATGCGGATGCTCATGTGCGGTCTCCTTCTCTTGTCGTGATGATGAGTTTCAGGTGCCGACGATCCCGCCGTCTCTCCGGCGTATGGCCAGAGTGGCCGAGCGTGGGCGCGCGCTGCCGGGAGCCGTGCCATCGGGCCATGCGCTGTTGGGTGTGGCGGTGCCATCGTCGCGCGATTCGCCCGGATGCTGGATGTTCACGAACAGCGTTCGGCGGTCCGGCGTCACCACGCAACCCGTGACCTCGCTGCCGTTTGGCGCCGTCAGGAAGCGCTTGATTCGGCCTGAGGCGGGGTCAGCGCAGAGCATCTGGTTGTTGCCGAGCGATGCATAGGGCGGCTTGCCGATCAGCTGACCGCTCATGTCGGTCTGGATCCAGAGCAGGCCGCCGCTGTCGAAGTGAAGGCCGTCGGGGCTGCCGAAGATGTCGGCATCGCCAGATGGATACCGCACGCCGCCGCCCTCTTGCGCGGGGTCGCCGGCCAGCGCGAAGTGCGCCCACGCGAAACCCGTGCTGCCGGCATCGGCGGCATCCTCCCGCCATCGCAGGATGCCGCCGAAGAAGTTGTCGGCACGCGGATTGGCGGCGTCGGCGGCGGGCTTGCCGAGGTTGCCGCGCTGGCTGTTGTTGGTGAGGGTGACGTACACCTCGCCGGTTTGCGGATGCACTGCGATCCACTCGGGCCGGTCCATCCGGGTGCCGCCCACGACGTCGCCGGCCAGCCTGGCGTGGATCAGCACGTCGGCCTGGTCGGCAAAGCCGCTGCCCGCATCGATGCCGTTGCGGCCATGAACGAGTTCGAGCCAGCGGCCACGGCCGTCCGCATCGAAGCGCGCCACGAAGAGCGTGCCTTCGTCGAGCAGGCGCCCGTTGGCCGCGGCGCTGCCGCCGGCCGACACCTTTCCATGGCTCACGAACTTGTAGATGTATTCGAATCGTGCGTCGTCGCCCATGTAGACCACCACGCGCCCGTCCTTGGCGAGCGTGCAGGTCGCGCTCTCCTGGCGCTTGCGGCCGAGCGCCGTGCGCTTGATCGGCTTGGCTGTTGGATCGAAGGGGTCGATCTCGACCACCCATCCGAAGCGATGGGGCTCGTTCGGATGACGGCTCAGGTCGAAGCGTTCGTCGAAGCGCCAGTACTCCACCCATTGCGAGCCCGGCACCGTGCCGTAGCGGCGTTGCGCGGCCGTCGCCTCCTTCGCTGCTTCTTTCGGTCCGCCGAAATATCCATGAAAGTTCTCTTCGCAGGTCAGGTAGGTGCCCCAGGGCGTGACGCCCATCGCGCAATTTGCGAAGGTGCCGAGCACCTCGTCGCCGCCCGCATTTGCCGCGGTGCGCATCAGCGGCGTGCCAGCCGCGGGGCCTGCGATACGCATGGGCGTGCGGCCATGCACGCGACGCGCATAGGGCGACGGCCGTACCTGGCGCCAGCCTTCGCGCGTCCACTGGATCTCGATGACCGAGACGCCCATGGCATGCAGCGACTTGCGCACCTTCTGTGCGTTCCATTCCTTGACGCCGTCGGAATGCAGCAGCTGCTCGTCCGTGTACTCGTGGTTCATCACGAGCAGCGCGCGATTCGGTGCCGCGAGCGGAAAGAAGTGCATCCCGTCGTGATGCATGCCGGCTTGCAGCGCCTGCTCGTCCGCGCTGTTGCCGCCGTCGGGTGCAAAGGCCGGCATCGGTTGTCCCGCTGTGCCGGTCGGCGTGCCCCAGGGGTAGAGAAGCTGCCATTCGTATTCGGGCGGTAGCACGACGGCATCGCGCAGCGACGCCGGCACGCTGGTGAAGCCGAGCACGGCCTCGCCATCAGCGGCGGGCGACGCGATCGCGCCACTCCGGTGGAGCAGCGCCACCACGGCGGCGGCACCCGATTGCAGAAAGATGCGGCGGTCCAGGGGCATGGGTCAGGCTGTTGGGTAGGCGACAGCCCCATCATCGCCGAGCGCCCGCACGGGGCGATACTGGTGCGAAGAAAACCGAAGGAGACACCGAATGGCCGAACGAATCGAATGGATCCGCCACCCCAACGGCGTGGTGGAACTGCAGCTTGCACGGGCCGACAAGATGAACGCGCTCGATCCCGCGATGTTCGATGCGCTGATCGACGCGGGCAAGGCCCTGTGCGGCGACGCCACGGTGCGCGCGGTGGTGATGTCGGGCCAGGGCAAGGCCTTTTGCGCAGGCCTGGACATGGCCTCGTTCGAGCGCATGGGGAAGGGCGCTGCGAGTGCGGTGCTGGGCGCGGCTGCGGGCGGCGCCGATCTCTCGGCCCGCACGCACGGCATTTCGAACGCGGCCCAATTCGTGGCAATGGCTTGGCGCGAGGTGCCGGTGCCCGTCATTGCCGCGGTGCATGGCGTGGCTTTTGGCGGCGGCCTTCAGGTGGCACTGGGTGCCGACATCCGCATCGTCGCGCCCGACACCAAGCTCTCGGTGATGGAAATCAAGTGGGGCCTGGTGCCCGATATGGGTGGCATGGTGCTGATGCGCGAGCTCGCCCGCAGCGACGTGGTGCGCGAACTCACCTTCACGGGACGCGTCTTCTCGGGTGAGGAGGCACTGCAGCTCGGCTTTGCCACTCGGCTGGCTGCCGATCCGCTGGCGCAAGCGCTTCAGATGGCACACGACATCGCCGCCAGGAGCCCCGACGCCATCCGCGCCGGCAAGCGCCTTCTCAATGCGTCGCTGTCGCTCGGCGCGCGCGATCTGCTGATTGCCGAATCGGTGGAGCAGCAAGCATTGATCGGGGGCCGCCACCAGGTCGAAGCGGTGCAAGCCAACATCGAGCGGCGCCCACCGCGGTTTGACCCGCCGGCTTGATCACTACCCCCGCAGGGGCGTCGTTATCAAAGACGCGTGCTTCACGAGAGAAAGAGTTGTCGTTGTGTGATGAAGGTCACGTCTGGCGCGAATTAGAAGGAGGCGAGGGGTGGCGCCATTTGTCACATTCCCTAACAATTATTTCTTTTTGAACTGCGACGGCGCCGCTGCATGTCGACCACGTTTTTCTGCAACTTCAATGTGCCCGTCCAAGTGGCCGAGGATCGGTACAAGTACGTCCCCATCGTCGGGGTGTTCCGCAGCATTCCGGTAGACCAGATCGATGCGTGGGTGATGCACCCTGGCGGCGGCCCGCGCAGCGACCGCGAACTGGCGACCGAAGTTCTTGTCGAGGTTCGCAAGCCGCTTGGGACGAGCGGACGCACCGTGCCGCACTCCTTCGACGTGGCCGATGTTCTTCAGCTGGACCGGGCGGCCGCCATCGTCGTATCCACCTTCCTTGCGGCATTGCCTCGCGGCTGAGGGGCCGTGGCGCCCGGCAGCGTGCAGCTCAATGCCGGCCGCGGGCGTTCACCGGCCAGATCGCGACCAGGGTGTCGCCGTCTACCACGTGATAGGCGTCATGCAGATTGACAGTCGGGTCGCAGTGCGGCGTGACGAACTCGATGCGTTCGCCCAGTGCGGGGCGCTCCCCGGCAAACAGCAGCTTGCCGTGTTCGTCGCCAAAAAATGCATAGCGGCTCGCCGGATCGGCGCCGCGCGCCACCAGCGGAACGCCGCTGTCGGTTGCAAAGCACTTGGTGCCGCCGTCGACCGTGACCCACTCCGCCGCATGGGTGCTCACCACCGCGGTCTGCACGAACAGTGACACCTCGAAGGGCGAAGGCTGCCCTGGGCCGGCGAGCACTTGCGTGTATTCCGCGTCCATGAAGACATAGGAGCCGGCCTGCAGTTCGGTGAACGCGTCGCGCTCCGCATCGAGGTCATGGGTGCCGGTCCCCGCGCCCGTGACGATCTCGAAATGAACGCCGCCGCGTTTGGCCTCGGCCACGATGTGCGCGATGGTCTCGCGCAGGCTGGCCGCCGCGGCGCTGCGCTGTTGCCGGTCGGTTATGTGCTGCAGATTGCCGGCATAGGCCTGCAGGCCGCGCAGCTTCAGGCGCGGCTCGGCTGCAGTGAGGCGTGCGAGTTCGAGCACCTGCGCCTCGCTGGCCGCGCCGGTGCGGTTGTAGCCCGCGCCGTAGTCGACCAGCACCTCGAGCGGGTGCGCCAGGCCGAGCGTGGCTTCGGCAAGGTCGGCAGCGTTGCGCGGATCGTCCACCACCACCATCATCCCGCCGGGGCCCGCGAGCCGGGCCAGCTTGACCACCCGCGCGATCTTGCTCGGCGTGACGGCCGGCGAGGTGATCAGCACCCCCGGTATGCCGGCCTTGACCATCACCTCCGCCTCGCCCAGCGTGACGCAGCTCACGCCGACCGCGCCCGCGGCCACCTGGCGCCGCGCAATCTGCACCGACTTGTGCGTCTTGACGTGCGGCCGGAGGCCGACGCCCCGCGCCTTGGCAAAAGCGGCCATGCGCTCGATGTTGCGCGTCAGCGCGCCAAGGTCGAGCAGGAGCGCCGGTGTGTCGAGCGATTGCCGGCCGCCGGCAAGGCCGATCAGCGGTGTGTTGACTTGCGTATCGGGAAGCATGAAGTGGCTTTCGGTGGGCAGGGTGAATAGCGTTGGCCAGGCCAAAAATCGAACAGCGAAATGATCGCATCGAAGGCATCCGGATGCCAGTTCGCGAAAGCCCCGTGAGCGCAGGAGAGCCCGTCAGTCGTCCCGCGAGTCTGACCGACTAGCGGAGCGCCTGCGCGCCAGCCACCAGAGAAACGCCGCATTGAGGGCCCAACCTCCCGCAAGCAGGATGAGTGCAGTTTGCGCGACACCCGGCGCCAGATCGAGCGTCAGCAACGCCAGCGACCACGGCAAAGCCCCTGCGATGGCCGCCAGCATGGCGGCCTCGCTCTCGGGAAATGCCGCGGATGACGCCACGCACACCACGCCCACGGCCGTGTAGGCGAGCGCGGCAAGGCGCCACCACGAAGGAAAGTGCGCTTGAGGGGTGGGTTCGGCAGTGTGCATATGCGGACGATTGCAGTTGGCAGCATCATGCCGCGACAGCCGCTCGCGCGTCATGTGTGGGTAGAATTCGGCCTTCCTTTCCGGCCCGGAATCTGCCCGTAGCTCAGTTGGATAGAGCACCTGCCTTCTAAGCAGGTTGTCGGGGGTTCGATCCCCTCCGGGCAGGCCACCTCACACCTTCACGCAAGCATTGGCTCTCCCGCAGGCCTTCCTGCGCCGAAAGTCATTTCATCCGGGAAACTGCACCACTGGCCCGGCAGGCTTGGTGCCCGGCGGAACAAAAGCGGGCGCCGGCTCGCCGCTGCGGCCGAGCGATCGGGTGAAGGCGTAGATGGCCTTCAAGTCTGCGTCGGTCATTGCGCGCACGTCGTACCATGGCATGGGCGGGCGGGGCATCATGGCACGCGCATGCTTCACCCACTGCTGCTGGGTCATGTCAGCCATGAACAGGCGCAGATTGACGGGGTATGTGGTGCCCCACGGCCCGGACCAGCCCAAGGCGTCACCGGTCAGCCACAGCTTCTCGTCGACCTGACCGTTCTTTGGGGCGTAGCCGGGCGTGTGGCAATCATTGCAGCCCGTGATCATCACCAGGTAGCGGCCGCGCTGGATCTCGCTCTTGTTCGCCTTCTGGCTGCCGCCTGTTTGCGCCCCGGCCAAGGCCGAGGACAGGAGGATGGCCAACACGGCGGTGGAGCGCGCAACGCGGCGGATCAGGTGGGCAGTCGGGGCGGCGTGTGGATTCGTGCAATCCTTCATGGGCTGGCTCCTGGAGGTGTTCATGTCGAAGTAGACATGGCACCACGGTAGCCACCGGTGGCGAGCCGCGCATGGGCGCTTCAACCATTTGTGCCTGGTTCTTTTGTCATGGGGTACCCAAAAAGCAAAACGCCTGCAACAACTTACGTCATTGCAGGCGTTCACATTTTTGGTCGGGGCGAAAGGATTCGAACCTTCGACCCTCTGGTCCCAAACCAGATGCGCTACCAGGCTGCGCTACACCCCGACAAGCCTTCTATTCTAGCCCGGATATTGGGGCTCTCAGCGTTTCTCGTATTGAGTCTTGCCGAAAAGAATCTCGCGCTCCTTGTCGCCGGTGATCGGCTGGCGCAGGTCGGCCAGCACTTTCACGCCGCGCTGCACGGCCGGACGCGCGGCAATGCCGTCGAACCAGGCCTTCAGGTGCGGGTAGTCGGTGAGGGTGATGCCCTGGTTTTCCCAGCTGCGCAGCCACGGGAAGATGGCGATGTCGGCAATCGAGTACGTCTTGCCTGCAATGAACTTGTTCTTCGACAACTGCTTGTCGATCACGCCGTAGAGGCGCTTGGCCTCGTTGCTGTAACGCTCGATGGCGTAGCTGATCTTCTCGGGCGCATACATGCGAAAGTGATGCGCTTGCCCGAGCATGGGGCCGACGCCGCCCATCTGGAACATGAGCCACTGCAGCACGTCGTAGCGTTCGCGGTCGCTCTTGGGCAGCAGCTTGCCGGTCTTGCCCGCAAGGTAGACCAGGATCGCGCCCGATTCGAAAAGCGAGATCGGCTTGCCGTCCGGACCATCGGGATCGGTAATGGCCGGAATCTTGTTGTTGGGGCTGATCTGCAGAAAGTCAGGAGTGAACTGGTCGCCCTTGCCGATGTTGATCGGCCGGGCGTTGTACGGCAGGCCGCACTCCTCCAGCATGATGTGGATCTTGTGGCCGTTGGGCGTGGGCCATGAATAGACCTCGATGGGCGATGCGGGCATGTCGCGGGGCTCCAAATGTGGGGGTGTTGATTCGAGGGAGGCAGCATATACGCGGCCATTCAAACGCGCGCAGGCGTGGGAATTTCCCCGAGTGGCCGGCGAACGGTGAGGGCGATCAGGCCACGGCCGAGTTCGAAGACAGGTGCTGGTGGATCAGCGCGACCACGGCGGCGCCTTCGCCGATGGCGCCGCCCACGCGCTTGACCGAGCCCGAGCGCACGTCGCCCACCGCAAACACACCGTGCACGCTGGATTCGAGCGCCGTGGCCGGTCGCGCCGGAAAGCCGCTGCTCGCCGCACTGCCGGTCAGCACGAAGCCGTGCTTGTCGACCGACACGCCGCAGCCGTCGAGCCAGCTGGTCTCGGGTTCGGCGCCGACAAAAAGAAAGATGTTGCGCGCCGCGCAGTCGTGCTCGAGGCCGGTGTCCTGGCAGCGCCAGGTCGCACCCGTGAGGCCTTGCTCCGAGCCGCCGTTCAGCTTCACCAGCTGGGTGTGCGGATGCAGTTCGATGTTGGGCGTGGCCTCGATGCGATCGATCAGGTAGCGCGACATGCTGGCCGCGAGCGAAGGGCCGCGCACCAGCACGTTGACCTTGGCCGCATGGCGCGACAGGAACACCGCGGCCTGGCCCGCCGAGTTGCCGCCACCGACCAGCGCAACCTCCTGCTGCGAACAAAGCTTGGCTTCGATGGCCGACGCCCAGTACCAGATGCCGCGGCCTTCGAATTCGGAGAGCCGTGGCACGTCGGGCCGGCGGTAGCGTGCGCCGCTGGCAATCACCACCGTGCGCGCGTTGATGGTTCGGCCGTCGGCAAGCGCGATGCGCAGGCTGCCAACGGGGTTGTCGCGCGTGCAGTCCAGCGACGTGACCTTGGTCGGAATCAGCATCTCCACGCCGAACTTCTGCGCCTGCACGAAGGCGCGGCCCGCCAGCGCCTGGCCCGAGATGCCGGTGGGAAAGCCCAGGTAGTTTTCGATGCGCGCGCTGGCGCCGGCCTGGCCGCCGAAGGCGCGGCAGTCGAGCACGATCACGCGCAGCCCCTCGGAGGCCGCATACACCGCGGTCGCAAGGCCTGCGGGACCGGCACCGACCACAGCCACGTCGTACAGATCGTTGTGCTCCGCCGTGTCGATCATGCCCAGGCAGCGCGCCAGCGCATCCTCCGCCGGATTGACCAGCACCGAGCCATCAGGGCACACGGCCAGCAGCTTGCAGGTGCCGTACTGTTCCAGCAGCGCCGCGGCATCAGGATCTTCCGCCGCATCGACCAGGTGATAGGGGTGGCCGTTGCGGCGAAGAAAGTTCTCCAGCCGCGCCATGTCCGGCGACTGCGGTTGGCCGATCAGCACCGGCCCGCTCGCGCCAGATTCGATCAGCGCCACGCGCCGCAGGATCAGCGCACGGGTGATGCGCTCGCCAAGATCGGCCTCCGCCACCAGAAGCGCGCGCAGCTGTGCCGGCGGCACGATCAGCGCTTCGACTTCTTCGTCGGCATGGCCGTCGACCAGGGCAGGGCGGCCGCTCAACTGGCCCACTTCGGCAAGAAATTCACCCGGCCCTTGGCGCACGATCGGCACCACGTGTCCCAGGCCGTCGCGCTGCGTGACCGCTACCACGCCCTTGAGCAGAACGAACATGCCGGGGCTCGTTTCCCCGGCCGTGAAGAGCCGCTCCCCGCGTGCAAAGCGCTGCACGGTTCCGAAGTGCGCGATGCGCGCGATTTCGGTGTCGCTCAGAACGGGAAAGGTCTGGTGAAGACGATTGTCGAAATTGCTGCTTGCGGCTGTGGCCATGTACAGAAGCTCCTTGTCGCGGACCCAACGCATTAGACAACCAAGCGGCCCTCTGATGCTCACGCCCGTTGAACACGCTGTAACCGGCGTCATGCAAATGCAATGCTGCTGACATGCGGGTTTCACCGCAGGTGCAGAGACTCCATCGGCAGAAAGGGTTCCCCATGAAAGAACTGCCCAACCCGACGTTTCCGCTGTCGCAGATCGGACTGCGCGCCGCCTGGTGGCCGGCTCCTGCCGCCGCGCGCACAGCCGTACCCGAGGCGCCCGCTGCAGTGCCGGTGCCACCGGTCGTCGTGGATGCCAGGCAAGGCATCACCGTGAGCTGGGCGCGCCACCTGGACGAGGTGCGTGCGGCACAGCGCCTGCGCCACCAGGTCTTCGTCGGCGAAATGGGCGCTCGCGTGAGCACGCCGCTGGCGGGCCATGACATCGACCTGTTCGACGACTTCTGCGAGCACCTGCTGGTGCGCGAAGAACTCACGCAGCAAGTGATTGGTACTTACCGCGTACTCACGCCGGCCCAGGCCCGTCGCGTGGGCAGCACCTACAGCGACACCGAGTTCGATTTGACCCGCCTGCGCGACCTGCGCGAGCGCATGGTCGAGCTGGGCCGCAGCTGCGTGCACCCGGACCATCGCCAGGGCGGCGTGATCCTCGCGCTGTGGGGTGCGCTGGCCGGGTTCATGCATCGCAACAAGCTCGACACCATGATCGGCTGCGCCAGCATTCCCATGTCGCACAACGGCGTGACCAGCGGCGATGCGGCGGCCAGCATCTGGCGCCAGCTGTCGGCCAGCCACATGGCGCCGATCCAGTACCAGGTGCAGCCGCGGCTGCCGCTGCCGATCGAAAGGCTGGATGGCGCGCTCGACGTCGAGCCGCCCGCGCTGATCAAGGGTTATCTCCGCCTGGGTGCCAAGGTGTTGGGTGCGCCGGCCTGGGACCCCGACTTCAACACCGCGGACCTGCCGATGCTGATGCGCATCGACGATCTGCCGCCGCGCTACCGCAAGCACTTTCTCGGCGCATGAAGCCGGCGGCTGCCCGGCCCGCTGCCAGGCCATCTGCCTCTTCATCCAGCACGGAGGAGCAGGGCGCTGGCCATACGGCGTCACAGGAGCGTCACGGAAACGTCACAAACGAGGGCGACACTGTCATATTTCCGCCTACATGTGCTCCCGTGCCGCTTGCTCCAGAATCAGTGCCCATGCAATCTGCTCCCGCTGACCGGACGTTGTCGTCCGCGGCGTCGGCGCTCACGCTGCTCGACCGCGACCACAGCATCCTGTCTTTCAACGAGCGCGTGCTCGACTGGGCCCATCGGCCCGAGGTTCCGCTGATCGAGCGTCTTCGCTACCTCTGCATCGTTTCGTCGAATCTCGACGAGTTCTTTGAAGTGCGTGCCGCGCCGCACCTGATTGCCAGCAGCGCCGGTGACCAGAAGGGCAGCTACACCATCGAATCGTTCGAGCGCCTGGCCGAGGCGGCACACACGCTGGTGGCGCGCCAGTACACGCTCTACAACGACGAGCTGATGCCGACCTTTGCAAAGAACGGCATCCACATCATTTCGCACGGCGAACGCAATGCGGCACAGCGCAAATGGGTCAGCGAGTATTTCGAGCGCGAGGTGCGCCCGCTGCTGATACCGGTTGGCCTGGACCCGGCACATCCGTTTCCGCAGGTGGCCAACAAGTCGCTCAACTTCATCGTGCGGCTTGGCGGCAAGGACGCCTTCGGGCGCGAAAACCCGATCCAGATCGTCAAGGTGCCGCGCGTGCTGCCGCGCGTGATCCGCATGCCGGCCAAGGTGTCCGACGGCAAGACGCTGTTCGTGGCGCTTTCGAGCGTGGTGCGCGCGCACCTCTCGAGCATGTTCCCTGGTCGCGAAGTGGGCGACTTCTCGCAGTTCCGCGTGACCCGGCATTCCGATCTTGCGGTGGACGAGGAAGACGTCAAGAACTTGCGCACCGCATTGCGCCAAGGGCTGCAGCACCGGCATTACGGGCAGGCCGTGCGGCTCGAGGTGTCTGCCAGCTGCGCCGAATCGCTCGCCAGCTTTTTGCTGGCGCAGTTCAATCTGCCGGCGCAGGCGCTCTACCGCGTGCACGGGCCGGTCAACCTGGCGCGGTTGACCCAGCTGATCGACCTGCTGGAGGAGCCGCAGCTGCTCTTTCCGCCGTACTCCGCCTCATATCCCGTCACGCTGTCTCCCGCGCAGTCGTTCTTCGAGCGATTGCAGCGCGGCGACGTGCTGATCCACCAGCCCTTCGAGAGCTTCGACGGCGTACTCGCGTTCCTGCGCGAAGCGGTGCAAGACCCGCAGGTGCTGGCCATCAAGCAGACCATCTACCGCACCGGCACTGATTCGGAACTGATGGACCTGCTGCGCGAAGCCGTGCGCCGCGGCAAGGAAGTGACCGTGGTGGTGGAGCTCAAGGCCCGCTTCGACGAAGAGGCCAACATCAACTGGGCCGAGATGCTCGAGTCGATCGGTGCGCAGGTGGTGTATGGCGTGGTCGGCTTGAAGACGCACGCCAAGATGCTGCTGGTGACGCGCCGCGAAGGCAAGCAGATGCGCCGCTACGGCCATCTCTCCACCGGAAACTACAACCCACGCACAGCCAGGCTCTACACCGACATCAGCCACCTGACGGCCGATCCGCTGTTGACGGCCGACATGGAAGCGGTGTTCGTCCATCTTGCCAGCCAGAGCCGGCTGCCCAAGCTCAACCGCATGTGGCTGGCGCCGTTCGACCTGCACAAGAACCTCATCCTGCAGATCGACGCGCTGAGCCTGGCTGCCGCCACGGGCGAGCCCACGCGCATCGTCGCCAAGATGAACGCGCTCACCGACGAACAGTTGGTCGCCGCGCTCATGCGCGCGGGCCAGAGCGGTGTGAAGATCGACCTCATCGTGCGCGGCGCGTGCACCTTGCCGGCGCAGGTCCCGGGGCTGACCGACAACATCCGCGTGCGTTCGGTGATCGGGCGCTTCCTCGAGCACTCGCGGGTCTTCTACTTTCGCAATGGCGAGGAAGAGTCGCTCTACCTATCCAGCGCCGACTGGATGAACCGCAACATGATGCGGCGCGTCGAGCTGGCCTGGCCCGTAACAGATCCGAGCCTTCGCCAGCGCCTGATCGACGAATGCCTGGTGGCCTACCTGCATGACGGCCGCGATGCCTGGGATCTGGGAGGCGACGGCATCTACACCCGCGTCGACCACGATACCCATCCGGGCGAGGAGGGCGCATCACGCGTCGTCGAAGCCCATGGTGCTCAAACTGCGCTGATGAACCGATATGCATCGCGAGGCCATCACCTCGATGCCTCCAGCAACTGACGACCGAAAGACGACGAGCATGGACTTGATCTTCTGGCGCCATGCCGAAGCCGAGGACTGGACCGAGGGCTGCGACGACCTGCAGCGCTCCCTTACCTTGCGCGGCGAAAAGCAGGCCAAGCGCATGGCCAGCTGGCTCGACCGGCAACTGCCCGACGGCACACGCATCATCTGCAGCCCGGCGCGGCGCTGCGAACAGACCGTGCTCGCCCTCGGCCGCAAATACAAACTGCGCTCCGAACTCGCGCCAGACACCACGCCCGAGGCCATGCTGGGCGCGGCCGGCTGGCCCAATGGCAAGTCGGTGGTGCTGATGGTCGGCCATCAGCCATCGGTGGGGCAGGCCATTTCGCTGCTTCTCGGCCTGAAGCAGGACAGCTGCCCGGTTCGCAAGGGTTCCCTGTGGTGGATCCGGACCCGCGAGCGTGATGGCGACGTGCAGACCGTGGTCGTCACGGTGCAATCGCCCGAGCTTCTCTAGCGCCAATAGCCGCCTTCGCGGCGGCGATTTCTGACCGCCTTTTTCGGGCAGGCGCTTTGTCATGGGGGCCGCCGAAGTCGGCGGGGCGCTTGTCTCCCGGGAGAAGGTGCGCACCGCTCATGTGCGCATGCGGCGCAATTTCTACAGTGACTCCACGGCAAGACGCCTTGCCCCAATGAGGGGAAAGAAGCGGCTCCGTCCGGCCAACTCACTGGGGAATACGCATGAAACTCCTCCACCCGCTGCCAAGAAGCTTCATGGACATGCTGCGCCGAGACGCAGTCATGTCGTTGAATATGCTGACGCTTCTGCTCGTTGCCGCAGCCCTTCTGTCGGGCTGTGCGACGAACACTTCCCAGCCTGCGCTGAAGACGCGCCACGAAGCTGCCCGGTCGATCGAGAAGGTCGAACTCATCTACAACGAGGAAGACCAGCTGATCGTCACGGACGGCGGCGGTTCCGGACTGACAGGCTTCGCGGGGCTCCTGGGGCCCATCGGCGCCATATTGGCTCTGACCGTCGACACCAGCAGCCGGATGGGCATGGCCGCACGCACCGACCAGCGCAGCAAAGAGTTCACAGCGGCGTTGAAGAGCAGCGGCGCTGCGATGACACTCAACAGACAATTCGCGGAGCAACTGGCAACGCGCCTGCGCAGTAGCGGCCGCGAGGTGAAAGTGACGCCTTTCATGCGCGCGACCGGGCAGCTCGCCGAGATGCAGGTGCCCGAACTCCGTCCCACCCCCGGCTACAGCACGCTGATCCTGCGAATCACGACGGCATACAGCGCCGCTGATGCGACGTCGAGCTACAAGCCGTTCGTGCTGGTCGAGCAGCTGCTGCGCAACGAGCAGCAGGCAGTCATTCATCAGGCATCCAGCTTCGCCGATGTGACCGAGCCGACCTACTTCATGTACGACGGCTTGCTCAAGGACACCGCGGGCGCCCATCAAGGCCTGAAGCAGGGGCTCGACCGCGTCGTGCAGCCGGCCTATGCAGGCATGTTCGGGGACGACGAGCCGCGCACCGTCCGCTCGGCCAGTACCCAGACAGCTGCCTCCAGCCCAACTGAAGCTGCTCAGGCCCGCTGAGTTCTTGGCGCGATGCACGAGAACTTTGTGTGTTAAATCTGCGCCGGGCGAGAACTTTTTAACGAAATCAGCGGGGCCGCCGAGAGGCGAGGGTGGCATACTGCTTTGGATGCATTTGGTCACAAATAGCATTGATAACTTACAAAATGGGTGGCGAATGCTGCCGCAACCGTCCTCCCCCGCACTCGCCATGAAAACGCTTGTATTCCTGCTTGCAGCCGCGGCCCTCCTGGCCGGATGCGCGACACCCCAGACCGTGCTGCAGGCACGCCCTGAGTCCACCCGGTCGCTGGCAAAGATCGAACTCCTCTACAACGAAGAAGACCAGTTCACCGTGGTGGACGGCGGCGGTTCCGCCATCGTGGGCCTCGCCGGGTTTCTCGGACCTGTCGGCACCCTGGTGTCGCTCGGTTTCGAAGTGGGCAGCCGGGCGAACCTGGGCGAGCGCAACGAGCGGCGCAGCAAGGAGTTCATGGCGGCAGTGAAGAACGACAGCACGGCCGCCCCGTCCCTCAGCAGGCAGTTCGCGGAAAAATTCGCGGCGCGCCTGCGGGAGAGCGGGCGCGAAGTGAAGCTGACACCCGCCTACCGCGTCAACGGGCCCGTCGCCGAGATGCGGGCGCTCGGACATCGGCCCACGCCCGGCTATGGCACGCTGACGATGCGGATCACGGCGTCGTACGGCGCATCCGATTCCACGTCCAGCTTCAAGCCCTTCGTCGCCGTCGAGCAGGTGCTGCGGGACGAGCGGCAGGCCGTCGTGTACCAGGCAACCCACACCGACTACCTGGCGCAACCGGCCTACTTCATGTATGACGGCCTCCTCCAGGACTCCAAGGGAGCCCGTGAAGGGCTCAGGCAGGGGTTTGCCCAGGCGGTGCAGCCCGCCTATTCCGTGATGTTCGGCGAAGAAGTGCCGCTTCTTGCCGGCACCGCGGAGCCCACGCGCACGGCCGGCCTCGACGCAGCCTCGACAGAAAGCGAAGTGAAGTGAAGCGCCTCAGCAGCCGCTGAGTTCCACGCGCCAGCTGCTGGTCTTCTGCCAGGCCAGCACTTCTTCCCGCAGCAGGTGCGCGGACTGCGGATAGGCCTCGGCCCAGTCGGGCGCGCAGGCGATCGTGAATGCCCTGGCACCCAATGCCGCGAGATGCAGCGCCTGCGGATCGGGATCGCGGCGGGCGTGGCACAGGATCACGGCGAGCCGCAGCGACAGCAGCTGCATGACGAAGGTCTCGTCTTCCAGGGCGGCATCGAGCTTGCGCAGCTTGCCGCGCTGCCCCAGCACCAGCTGGCCCAGCGCGTGCAGCTCGTTGACGGCAAAGCCGGGGGCGTCGGTGTTGTCCAGGATGTAGGCGCCGTGCTTGTGATAGTCGCTGTGCGAAACCAGCGTGCCGATTTCGTGCAGCTGGGCCGCCCAGCCAAGCTTGCGCAGCGCACGCCCGGCGCGGCTGCCGGAGCTGCCGCCGCGCGCGGCGGGTGCGAGCTGCACGAACAGCGCCGCGGCTGTTTCGCCGACCCGACGGGCCTGGGCCGTGTCGACAGTGAATCGGCTGGCCAGCCGCGCCACGGTGGCGGTGCGCATGTCGGCCACGCCTTCGTCGCGTTCCAGCAATTCGTAGAGCACGCCATGACGAAGCGCGCCCTCGGCCACCTTCATCTCGTCGATACCGAGCAGGTCGAACACCGCGCGGAGCACGCTCACGCCCCCGCCGATGACGGGCTTGCGGTCTTCGCGCATGCCGTCCATGCGCAGCTTGTCGGTGCTGCCGGCCTTCAGCAGCCGGTCAACCAGCCAGTCGAGGCCGTCGCGGGTGATCAGCCCCGCCTCGCCGCCGGCCGCAGCCAGAACGTCGCCCACCGCGCCGATGGTGCCGGATGCGCCATAGGCCACGTCCCACTGGTCGCGGGTGTAGCTCGAGAGTGCGTCGTCCAGGACGGCCTTGGCAGCCACCTCGGCGGCCCGGAACGCGGCCGGGGTGAAGAGGCCTTCCGCAAAGTGCTTCATCGACCAGGCGACGCTGCCGACACGGTAGGACTCCATCAGCTCGGCGTCCATTGCGCGGCCGATGATCATTTCCGTGGAGCGCCCGCCGATGTCCACCACCAGCCGGCGTTCCCGTTCGGAGGCGTCGGTGTGCGGCAGCATGTGCGCCACGCCCTGATAGATCAGGCGGGCTTCTTCCCGGCCCGGAATCACGTCGATGCCAAACCCCAGAATGGTGCGCGCGCGCAACAAGAATTCTTCGCGATTGCGCGCCTCACGCAAGGTCTGGGTGGCCACGGCACGCACCTGCGAGCGCTTGAAGCCTGCCAGCCGTTCGCCGAAACGGGCGAGCGCGTCCCAGCCGCGCTGCATGGCTTCCGGCGTGAGATTGCGGGCGCTGTCCAGGCCGTTGCCCTGGCGCACCGTTTCCTTGAGGTATTCGGTGCGGTGGATCTGGCCGTGGTCGACCTGGCCGATCTCGAGCCTGAAGCTGTTGGAGCCGAGATCGACTGCGGCGAGGCGGGTGCCGTTTTGCATGTAGTTGTGGTGGAGAGAGAGGCGGGGTCCCCTGATCGTAGCGCCGTGACAGCTGCGCCGCCCCCGTATCGCCGGTGGCGAGCTTCAGAGGCTAGGCGCGGCGAATGACGGTTGTGTGACAGCGTCACACAAGCGGGGAGGGCAATTGGGCCATTTTCCCTCGGTGGCCGGGTGTCACACCGATGTCACACAAGCTTCCTAGAGTCCGTTCCAAGCCCGAAAGGGACTACTTCTTACTTCTAAACGGAAGCCATATGAAAACGACTTTCAAATTTGCAGCCGCCGGCCTCGTGGCCGCGGCCTTTGCCCATGTTCCCGCCTTCGCACAAGACGTGACCGGCGCCGGCGCCAGCTTTCCGGCGCCGCTTTACTCCAAGTGGGCCTCCGATTTCAACAAGGCCACGGGCGTCAAGATCAACTACCAATCGGTCGGTTCGGGCGCGGGCTTGAAGCAGATCGAAGCCAAGACGGTCGATTTCGGCGCTTCCGATGCGCCCCTGAAGGACGAGGAACTCCAGGCCAAGGGCCTCATGCAGTTCCCCACCGTCATCGGCGGCGTGATTCCCGTGGTCAACATCACCGGCATCAAGCCGGGCGAACTGAAGCTCAACGGCCAGGTGCTGGGCGACATCTACCTGGGCAAGATCACCAAGTGGAACGATCCTGCCATCAAGGCGCTGAACGGTTCGCTGGCGCTGCCTGACGCCGCCATTGCACCGGTTCGCCGCGCCGAC
>Ga0209673_1001337_pt1 | contig 24649 bp, 19 predicted proteins | sample AraplaCol_mMS_r2_2_FD_184274 | JGI IMG/M metagenome (GOLD analysis project Ga0209673, IMG submission 184274) | Arabidopsis root microbial communities from North Carolina, USA - plate scrape MF_Col_mMS_r2 (SPAdes) (version 3) | ecosystem: Host-associated > Plants > Roots > Endosphere | place... | reverse complement strand
TTTTTTTTTTTTTTTTTTTTTTTTAAGAGCTACCCCCGTCACTTGAGAATTATTTTTTTTTTATATTTCTCTCTTCTCATCTTTTTCTCAGTGTCCAATTGATATATCCTCATTCTTCATTCTTCATACCACGTGGATTGAAGTCAATCGGATTCGGAAATCTCCAACATTCCTTCCATTCATCCTCTTGGAACTTCAAACTTCAGAATTACCCGAAACCATCTCCAATCCCCCCTTTTCCTACTGATCGGATCAGTATCACCTCCACTAAATCACCCCTTGCTATAATCTGATCTACATCTACATCTATACAATCCCAATTGACCTCTCTCTCTTGGTCTCTTATCGCTATCGATATGACTACCGAGCCGGAGCAGCAGACATCTGCACCGGCGTCGACAGAGACGCCGGCCACAAGCACACCCACACCTACACCCTCCACACAAGAGAAAACCATGCCATCCGTACAAGACGAAGCAGCCCCAAATGATTCCGTCGTCGGTCCAGCTTGGATGTACAAGCCCATGATTAAGATTGGCAAATGGCAAGCTCCATGGTTCGCATCGCCCGAAACCCAGCTATATCTTGTCTCATTCGTGTGTTTCCTTTGTCCTGGCATGTACAATGCTGTGACGGGATTGGGTGGTGGTGGTCAAGTCAATGCGACAGATGTGAATAACGCCAATACTGCTCTATATAGTACTTTTGCCGTGGTCGGATTCTTTGCTGGTTCCATTGCGAATCGGATTGGTCTTCGTTTGACCTTATCACTTGGTGGTTTTGGCTACTTTCTTTACGTGGCTGCGTTGCTTTCGTACAACATTAATCAGAATGCGGGTTTCCTCATCTTTGCCGGTGCTTTGTTGGGTGTTTGTGCTGGTTTATTGTGGTGTGCTCAAGGTGCTGTGATGATGAGTTATCCTCATGAGCATGAGAAAGGGAAATTTATCGCTGTTTTCTGGGTTATCTTTAACCTGGGTGGTGTCATTGGTAGTTTGGTAAGTCGCCTCCGGGGAGAAATTGCAAAACACTCTGAAAGTTCATACTAATGTGTTGACTAGGTCCCCCTCGGCCAAAATATGCACTCTGACACTGGAAATGTAAACAATGGCACTTACATTGCCTTCCTCGTCTTGATGGCCGTGGGTTTCTTTTTGTGCTGGGGTCTCGCGGATTCAAAGTACATCAAGCGAGCAGATGGTTCCCGCGTGATCGTGATTAAGAATCCGACCTGGAAATCGGAATTCCTAGGTCTATGGGAGACACTTCTCAGCGACTCATATATTGTCCTACTCTTCCCCATGTTCTTGGCCAGTAACTGGTTTTATGGATATCACTTCAACGCAGTGAACATGGCCTACTTCAATGTTCGCACTCGAGCCTTGAATAGTCTGCTCTACTGGTTGATGCAGATGGTCGGTGCTTTGATTTTCGGCCAACTCCTCGATATGAAGTGGTTCTCTCGTCCTACTCGTGCTAAGATCAACTTTGGTATTCTTCTCGCTATTACAATGGGTATCTGGGGTGGTGGTTATGCTTTCCAGAGACGGTATACTCGTGAAACTGTGAGTCCAGATATGGATTTCAAGGATAGCGGTTATGTCGGTCCTATGTTCTTGTACATGTTTTATGGTTTCTATGATGCTTCCTTCCAAACCTGCACCTACTGGTAAGTCCGAGTCTCTCTGACCTAGAACTATCTGATTCTCCCATTACCCTGATATTAACCTTGACTTAGGTATATGGGTTCTCTCTCGAACAATGCCCGCAAGCTAGCCAATTTCGCTGGTTTCTACAAGGGTATCCAGTCTGCCGGTGGAGCTGGAATGTGGCGGTAAGTTTTGAACATTGTATCCCCCGGATGAGACAGGACCTCGACTAACATTTTCTCAGCATGGATGCCGTCAAGACTCCATTCATGACCGAATTCGCTTCCTGCTGGGCCCTCCTAGTCGGAAGTATGTTCATCGCCACCCCTGTCATCTTCTTCAAAGTGAAGGACAGCACCGACGTCGCGGATGATCTCCGTTTCTCTGACGAAACAGCCGCCGATGTCCTCGGTGATTCTGTCGAGGGAACTGATATCTCAGAGAAACCCCGTGCTCACGAGGATGCCTCGGACAAGGCATGAGCAATACGGTACCCAGTATTAACATGGTGTATCGATTGCAATGTAACACCATCATTATTTCCTTCCCTGCATTATTTTTATCCCGTTCGATTTTTGCATTCGTCATGAATGCCACGAACGTATGCATTTACGAGGCGCGTCCTTTTTTTACGTTTTTATGGCCTTATTCTGGCTGAATTGTGTGATATGATCCCGATAGATAATCCATGGTATTCAACCCAGCCATGGAAGAAGCTATGAACGGATAATATTCGAGTGAATAATATATTCATATTTCAAATCTTTAATCTACCAGCTTCAAGCTGAGTACCCATAACCCTCTTCTAGTATATACAGCAATCCCATCTTCACAATTCTTCTTCTTCTACCTCATCCAAGGAACAGCAGCTTTAGTACTTCCCACCTTAGTCGAACTAGGCAAAGGAACAGAAGACTGCGTATGCGTCGCCGAAGCAGGCCCATCAGATCCCTCATCAGACCTAATCTTCCTCTCACCCTTAGGAATCTCCCACCCATTCAAAGTCCGATTAAAAAGTTGCAAAGAAGCAACAGGTTGATAAAACGGAACTTCATGACCAGCCTCATAAACCCTAGTAAAACTAAAGTTTCCAAATTCCCTCGTCTCTCCAAATTCAACCCCATCAACAAGGAAAGGCGCATACCCCGATTCCCGAAATTTCTTTGAATCCTTATACTCCGTCGCAAGACTAACTGCTTCCCCACCGAACCAGTTACAGATGTAATCTGCGTCACCGTAGATGAGAGCTACACGGACGGGTCGGGAGAGAATATCTTCTAGATCTGAGATAAAGTTTGGCCAGACGAAGTCGCCGGTTTGTTGGAAAGCGTAGTAGATTTCGGAGTTTGAGCTTGTGTAGTTTAGGTCTACGCCTAGCGCGTTTAGGACGGAGTCTTTTGCAAGGTATTTCTCGTAGTAACTTGGTGGGGTTGGGTCATCTGCTGGATGGCGAATATCGTATGTGCCTCGGCCGCTGAAGGCGTAGTATGGGCTTTCTACGATATGTTAGTATTAAAGTCCTATGATGAATGTGGATAAAAAGATTCGGGGAGGAATAGATGATACGTACCGACATTATCGCGACACATGTTCCCTGCCTCTGTGCAGATTGCATAGTCGGTTAGGGAAGTTCGGTTGGTGTATTTGCAGTTTTGAATCATGGATTGACACCCGTTAGGCATTTCGTTGGCGAATTTCATATAATTATAGACCGTCTCATTGACCTATACCTCTTTAGTCAGAACCATGTTCTTTATATCTGCGACGAAGGTCTGGTGAATTACCGCTTTGATGCCGTATGTGTTATGAACGGCAAATTCCGGATAATGGGGAGCCTGAATAGACTCATCGATGATACCGTTGATTATTCCTAGAGTGTTGAATTCAAGTTCGATACCATCAATAGATCCATTGGCGATTTTCTGATTTTGTTCATAGAAATGATCGAAGAACTGAAGTGATATTCATTAGTTCAAGTTTGAGACTGTGCTTGTTTGTCAGTGGTACTTACAGCAGGACCATAGTGTCTATTATTTCCATTAGCATTGCATGACAGCGACGGATTTGTTAGAATCTTACCCTCCATAGCTCTCAGTCCACAGATTGAAGCTTTTTGATTTAATCTTCGAGTCCAATTTTGGCAGACCCCCGAGGAATCCCTGCAGGACTTCCCAAGTGGCTTCGGCAGCAAGGTTGGTGGTATCTTGGCATCATTAGATTGATATTTATACACGTTTTCACCCCATGAATCCAACTTACCAATCATAGTGGCATTGATGACAGGATAGCGGCCTTGAACCCCGGCAACGCTCTCATCCTGAAAGGCACCGGTCAATTGATTGAGAGAACCAGGTTCTTTCTCCGAATACGAGAAGCCTATACAAGAAGTTGTTAGTTATGTTTATACCATTTCTTTGATAGTAACCTAGTACATACCAGTTCCAAGAGGCTGAGAAATGAAAAGTAGATTAGAAATCTCATTCCATGAGTGAGGATTAACGACCGTTTCAAACGTCTCATTAACCCGACAAGGTCCCAACTCTATAATAGTCAGCACTGAGCTTCGTAAATAAAGAAAAAACATCCACAAAGTTCAATCTCACCCTCAAAAAGTCCAATCAGCGAATCGCTACCAGGTCCACCATTCAACCACAACGTGATTGGCGCATTCTCCGGATCATGGCGTGCCTCGAAGAACCAAAAGAAGGTATGCTCAGTCGGCGACAAATCCACATAACCCGCATAAGAGTTCACACCGGGTGTAGTCTCACAAACGCCTTCTTTACCAGGTTCCTTGTATCGAATAGTCACATTATTGGCTGTTTTAATTGTCTTTACACCAGTGGGTGAGTTAGGCAATTGTCGACGAGCAAACTCCGTACCGAAAGGGATGAAGCTTGCCGTGGCGGGCAGCACGAAAGGAATTAACGTGGATATACGCATTATGTCTCCACGTTAGCACAAAACCCTTCCAAAAAAAAAGCACGTCAACACTGTGGTAAAAATATCTTAGATCAGGGGCGCATGGCTACTTTTAAAGAGTCCTGAGATATCTCAATCAGGCTACCCTCTACAGCACATCATCCAGTCAGGAGTAGACAAAGACAGCGGAGATATCCGCGGGGCGAGACATGATCACCAGTCGTCATTTCCCTGGAATAAGAAGGAGGATAAGGGGAGCCAAGAATCTATCAGCCAACGAGAAGTGCAAAGATAGTATCAACGGCCGCATATCGTGGGGATCGCCAGGTATCTCCGCAGGAGCTCCGAGCCAGGGTCACATCCTTCATACGAGGATCACAATCAATCATGATAGCCTGGAGAGGTAGTTTGCAGGGTTGTTGTGGACACTATCGAGAATGAGAGACTATGATTGATCCGATGTATTGTTGAGTGAGGGGAAAGATCGGCAGCGCTAATTGATGCGTGAGGCGGACTGGCGGATTGAATTGTTTGGGTGGGGATTTACTTTCAGGGATGTGAGATGGGCAAAGCCAGTCATCATTATTTGAGAATGATTCGATTCAGAAAGAGGTGATAGATTCAATGGACTTGTAGTGCGGTAAATTGAGGTAGAAGATGAGTTATCTCAGTGTTTGAGAGTGTTTATGCACAGTAAGTGCCGCGGCTCATCTGAAAAGTATACATAGTACGCATGCTCGCTGATAACAATGGCTGGGATATAAAAGTGGAACTTGGTAAACTTCGACGTTAGTCTGGAATATCCCCGCATTTTCTAGTGAAGTTGCACTGAGCAGGCTACCATTTTAATTTCTGTTAGCAAACTTCGAGCTTTTTGGTGTTATGCTCAAAGTGTTGTTAACCTCACAAGGTTGTGAGATCAGCTTAGTGTTGCAATGCTGAAGCAATGCCACAATGTCGTCATTTGACTAGTGAGAACTGTTAGAATAGAACTGGGATCAGAATTCTGAGCTGTGTTAATTTCATGGGAACCTCAGTGTGGTATAGGATTATCCATTCACTTAGTCCAGGTATGTTAAATTCGCCCGATACCTTCAAGTAGGTTAGTATGACTTTCTCGGCAATATTATCAATACAGGTTTAGGAATACGAAGAATAGTACAGCAGAAAGATGGTCTATCCTTCGGCATCTAGATCAAATTTAATGCACGAACTCCAAAATAATAATAATAATAATTGAACCAGGGAACTGGTCACATCAAAATGCATCATGTCTGGTCTGCATGAGGCTGTGCGCTGTGGTACCTCAGCCAGGCACCCCAACTGCTGCGACTTGCCACTGGACACTCACCAACTTGTACAATGATCTATAGTTCTCTGACAAGGACACATTAGAGTGAGGATTCTTACTTTGTGAGCCATATAGAGTCTATGGATAGCACCAATGGGTCTTCTGGATACGAACTCAAAATTACAGGTACAAGCGACGGTATCCGACCGATTGGTTCTCAGTTATCCCCTGTGGCGATCAATTGTTTCAAGATTCAGGATAGCTAAATCTGGAACTTTGAATACTTTCTATGTATCTGAAACATGTTACAGAGAGCTGTCAAAGCGAAGTCCCACATCCATTGGTCTGTAGGTTTGTCCATGGGATAGCTTTGTGATATTTCATATTCTTGGCCAGGAAGGGTTTGTGTTTTACACTCAAGTTGAGAATATCCCCATGAGATATCATGTAATATCATGTACCGAAATCCACGAGGAACTTCCACTTATCTCAATTCAGAATAGTATTCTACAATTACTCGTTGAAAAACAATCACCTTGCGCCTGTTGAATAAAAGTAGATATCACTCTATTCGGTCTACTCGACAATAATACGATGGATGTGTTTTGGATAACTAGTATGCTTACTCTAGATACTTCAACAACAATTATCTGTATTCTTCGAGAAATTGCTTCTGAGGCATACCTTCAAAAAGATCTGTTCGGTCTTGGGACTTTCCGTCACCTTCCAAGCTCAGTTTCTTCCCCGACTAACCTGTTGATACGGTAGAGCTAGGCGACTTTGACCCCAGACTATACGAGTAGAATCTTCTACGCAGTAAAGAGTCAGAAATAAAGAAATGAGCTTATCATGCTTTCATATTTTGCTCTAATAACAGAAACATCATCTACTGCGGCTGTGGCGCATTGCAGAACCAACGCAGACCTCGAATGGATGGAGTGAAAAAGTATTCACCACCACGCTGATCAACCCAGGGACTAGTGCCAAGCTCAAGTTTATGAGTCTTCTCCGGGTCCTTGCCATCATACAAACTAATATGACCTTCAGGATGATCCTTACGCTGTCTCTGATTGATAAATGGATCCATTCCAGGACCATCCTCATGAGCTCTCTTCTTGGACGTCGGGAAAACGCTGTTACTTGCCCAACCTTCACAACTGTCAGAAATGCGCTAGCTGTAATCATGAAAAGAGAACTTACGCGTCATAAGAAGATTGAATCCGTCTCGGATATCACTCTGATAGCAGGTGAAATAGATACCACGGCTCTTGGTAGTCTTTTCCGTCTCATCGGGTCCAAGTTCAGGTCCGAATGTGATGCCACGACGCAGAATCACACTCGCATCTTCCTTGTCAGCCCCCTGATCAGGCTCTTCGTCACTATCATACTCCATGTCCGGGGGATTGCTGGTATCGTGAACCAATGGGTCGGTGAATTTTCCTTTCTCGAAATCATCGTCTTTGCCTAGGTCACGCTTGTGGTCTGCTCTAGGGCGCATTTTACGAGCATGAGCGGCGAACGGACAACCCAAAATGCTCTGCTTGGGGCGGAAGTCAAAGTCATTTCTGAATGCAAGTCTCTTGTCATCCTTATCAGGCGTCAAAGCGACGGGTGCACCTATTAAAACATCAGCACAGTGAATATGACAAGGAGAGACAGGCCACAATACCGCTCTTCCAACGTCCCATCATATGAGCCGCTAGTTTTTCGGCACCGTTTTCTCCGGCGTAGTTGGGGATCTTCTTTGCGGCGCTCTCAATGAATCTGTGCACGGTCAGTATAACTATCACTACTGAAGTTCTTCAAAGCCCGAGAAGCATACTTATTGAACTCAGGGACCTTCTCGTCTAGTTGACGAAATACCAGGAAACTACCCTCCACGGACCACGGAGGCGTGGTATCTTTTCGTGGGTCACCCTCATGGCCGACAAAGATGTATCTGATTTGGTCAGCTTATTCCACAACAGATGTTGGGAAGATATCTTACCCCGGAAGACAAGAAAGAGGCTCACGCGGACCCGGTTTCGGATCCAAGCCCTCAATCTGAGGTTGTGAAATATGATCCTCAAAGCCGAAACTGCAGATGAAGTTAGAATATCATCACTAGAAATACTAGGACTCGCAAGAAGCGAACTCACTGCTCTCTACCACGCATATCTCCAGGCCGACGCTGTCCGTGCTTGACAACCACCGACTCCATACTCGTCTTGTTCAAGTCTCTCAGGTGGAAATTGGTCTCAATCTTGGCAATTCCCTCGTTCAGAGTTTTTTCGCTGGAAGCAGCCACGATGAAGACCAAGTCAATACGCCAGCTGTCATCGCCTGCAGGGTGTCCTGGAGGAGGTTTGAACTCGGGAAGCAGTCTCTCTGGGATATCGGCGCCTTCGAAAATAAGATCGCTGTACATGCCCTTCTCGAAAAGGCCATCGTTGATTTGGGCTAAGTTTAGCTGTTCAATTGTGTTAACTTTGACCCTTTCTTTCAGGATATGAAAAATAGAACGGTCATTGAGATTTCAAACAAAAATAACCAAACGTACTTTCTGCAATCCCTTCTGGGTAAATGAAACATTAATGCCTGACATGGGAATTTTCACAGGTCTACCATTTTCCGCCGCTAAGCTGATTTCAGCCAGACGCTTCTCACACTGATCTCCAGTAGTGATCTCGCTGATGAACTCCTTGAGGTCATTGCGGAATCTGTTCACGTTTGTGATCTTGTAGAAGAGATAAGACTCAAACTCCTTCGGCATACGCGGCCAAATGCCGCCTTGGATATTACACTTATCCACTTGGTGACTCATTTTTCTAGCACTTGAACAACTAGGAGCAAGTAATCTTGAAAAATGAGACGAAAAAAAAATAAGGACGGATTGGAGTTCTTATGCCCAACCTCCTACATCCATTGATTGTTCCGGCAGTACATTTAGTACACAAAGTTGCATCCAATAAGACGCCTTCAATTTCAATACTCTGGGCTCACGGCCTATCAACTTGAATAATATGGAAATCTACACGCTTCACTTTCCTTCCAAGTTACCTACGTCGATGGCTGCCCGTGAGTGCACCCTCAACACTGCCAAAGCGGGATTTTCGCTGATTCTCGGTGGATATTGTCCCCACTCCATTCAGCTAGCTCTGGTTTATCAGCGGAGTATTATATTTTACAACGAGTGATGCTTGCGATGAGATGGTCGCCTATCAAAAACGAAATTCGGGCGACCTTCCTCCTGGGGATACCCGGGAATGTACATTTCTTTCTTCATGATGTCAAAAACATGCAAAACGCCACCAGATATGGAGTGCATTGTGAATAAACCCACAATTCGTGCCGTGATCTACTCCATCTTGACGAAAATATTGAACATGTCACATTTTGAAGAAACTTAATTCTCACCAAAGTTGCGGACCGCTGGCGGGCGCCCTGGCCCGGTCCTATTGTGGGTCGATGTCGATAACTAACGTACTTTGTTCATGCTCGATCATGAACCAGTTCATTAGTCGATCGTCGATCGCTGTGTCTGTCAATTAGCGTTGCGATCGACAAGAAGGCAACAAATTAAAACTTCCTTTCTTCTAAGCGATGTTCTCCCATTCGCTTTTTCTTGATGAGTTGGCTTTCACAGGCACGAACTGGTGGTGGGTAGGGTTTCAAAGTCTCCATACTCTACGTCGACTAAGAACTACACTGGCTACCGACCCAACAACTAGTTACGCTAGCATCTTCCCCGAAGGACCCCCTGTGGACCTACAAGCTGAAACAAAATTCAGGTTATGGAATGGAGATTCCTCTGATAGCCGATGGCTTCATCCTGAATTTAATATGGAGTTGTTATCCAGTCCTTGGTCAGGTACATATTTCATTCCACGTGTAAGCATTGAATCCCTACTGTTGATAGTTCGGAGAAAAAGACAAGAAACATGCTTATGACTGCATTATGCAGGATACTTAATTTCTGCATTGTACTTACTCTAGATGGCATACTGCAGTCGAACAGAACGGTCCTGGGTCTTCCATTGATGCGGCGTCCCCGATTAATCCACAGCCAAAGATCAACATACAGCTGCATACCCAGCGGAAATGGATTTTCTGCTGCAAGCTTCAGTCTCAATAGCAGATACTGTGGAGTCTACGATGATCGCATCCATCGGGAAATCCACATCGCCCGCACTATGTTGGCGTGGCGTTCATGAACTATACCCCTTCGTACATTGGCTGCTTTGATCCAGCTCCACTGCTCCGATCGACCTCGCCTGAGCTTCCTCTTCCTGTTTTGCTTTCCATTATAAGATCTTCCAACGAAGAAAATACAATGCAACCAAACAATTTTTCCTCCTTTCACAATGAAAATCCCATACGCAGCCAGTCTCCTTCTCGGAGCTGTCTCCGTTGGAGCCCATAAACCCGCTGAATACTCCTACGAGTCGACGGAGAACAACCGCCCTGATATCAATGGCCAAGTCACTGGTGAAATCCAATGGCAATCACCACCAGTCAACTCAACTCTGTTGAATGTCAAGCAATTCCGCGTCACTTGCACTGGTCGGAAATGGGGCCACTACTGTGAACATGCCACCGACGGCAAAAGCGATACATACTGGGAAAGTGATAACCTTGGCAATGGGGTACCATGGATCTCAATCGATCTGAAATCAGTGCACAATGTCAGCGGTCTGACTATGTTACCTCGGCTGGATGAGAGTGTTACTGGGGGCCAGATCGCCAACCACCGTGTCTACCTGAGCAAGGATGAGCGAAACTGGGGCGAGCCAGTAGCCTATGGAACATGGGGCAAGAACAAAGGCATGAAGCTAGCTGCTTTCAATCCCACGCCTGCACGCTATGTCAAGCTTGTTGGTGACACCCCTCCCATCCCCGATGCACCTGGCTGGCACGAGCCTATCTCGATCGTCAACCTTGGTATCTACGCTGCCGACTATACTCTCCCGATCGAGCCAGGCAAGGGTCTTTGGGGACCAACCCTCGATTTACCCGTCATTCCAGTCGGTGCTGCCCAGGAACAGAATGGTCAGATCATCCTCTGGTCTGCTTGGGCCGATGACCAGTTCTTTGCTTCCCCTGGTGGCAAGACACTGACCACTACTTGGAACCCCAAGACTGAGACGATCGAGCAGACTGTGGTTGCCAACACTCACCATGATATGTTCTGCCCGGGCATGTCCATGGACTTCAATGGAAGCATAGTCGTCAGTGGCGGCGGCGACGCTGGCCGAACGAGTATCTTCAATGGAAAAACCTGGGAGTATGGCCCTGACATGCGTCAGCCTCGAGGATACCACGCAACAACTACTCTATCTGACGGTCGAATTTTCGCGATCGGCGGTTCTTGGAGTGGTGGAAACAAGATCGAGAAGAATGGCGAAGTGTACAACCCTATCAAGAGGAAGTGGTACACCCGCTCCGGCGCAAAGGTTGACCCTATGTTAACGAATGACCGACTAGGTCGCTGGCGTGCCGATAACCACGCCTGGTTATTCGGATGGAAGGATGGAAGTGCCTTCCAGGCCGGTCCTAGTGTGAAAATGAACTGGTACACAGTTGATGGTGCCGGTAGCACCACTTCTGCAGGAAGACGAATGGACGATGTAGACTCCATGTCGGGTAACGCCGTGATGTACGATGCTGTTGAGGGTAAGATTCTCACTTTCGGAGGTCAGCCCTCTTATGATGGTTCTTATGCAAACAAGAACGCCCACGTCATTACACTCGGTACTCCACTTGAAGAGCCTCTCGTCCAGGTCGCTGGTAAGGGTTCTGGCAATGGCATGAACTTCCCTCGTGTCTACCACACCTCTGTGGTTCTGCCCGATGGCAAGGTCTTCATTGCTGGTGGACAGGCCTGGGGACAGCCATTCAACGAGCACACAGTTCAGTTCTACCCAGAACTTTACGACCCCAAGACAGATACTTTCGAGGTTATGAACGGTCACAACATCATCCGTGTCTACCACAGTATCTCCATGTTGCTTCCTGATGCGACTGTCCTGAATGGCGGTGGTGGTCTCTGCGGAAATTGCTCTGCAAACCACTACGATGCCCAGATCTTCGTTCCTCCATACCTTCTAACCGCCACTGGAGAACGACGTGAGCGCCCCACGATCCTGAGTGCTGATAAGAAGGTCACCGTGGGGAATGTCTTGAAATTCACCGCTGACAAGCACATTGGATCTGCATCTCTTGTTCGACAGGGAACCACCACCCACACGGTCAACACTGACCAGCGTCGTGTGCCTCTCAAACTGAACGCACATGATGGACACATCTTCACTGCGAGCCTCCCCGATGCTGCTGGTATCCTGCTCCCCGGTTGGTACATGCTTTTCGCCTTTGATGCCGACGACACACCTAGTGAGGCTTCCCTGGTTAAGGTTGAACTACCCCAGTATGCAACTATCGAGCTGGAGGAAAAGTTAGAGCAAGAAAGTGACCAGGAAGATATTGAAGGGATGGGTGCTCATGAAGAATGCGATGAGGAGAAAATGATGGGCATGCTGTCTTCTATTCTCTCCTCACCTGGTCGAGTCTGGAAAGCGTGGAAGCCTCTTCTTGTGGCGCAGGGCCTCTAAACTGTGTAGTAGCTGAGACTGCTCTACTATCATGTATACAAATCTGCTATCTGGAACGGAATTTTTCATCGCTCTGAAAATATTGAAAAGGTGTGTGCCGATGTAGGTGTAAAGCTCGTTGTCCAGAATTTTAATTGGCATGTATCAAATATCAACAATCGAGACATCAAATAGCATTTGCAATTGTGATAATTCAATGGTCTGAAATACCACCGATATTCGAGTAAAATATGCCTTTCTGAGTCGAATAATCCTGAAGGCAAATAAAGTCAAGCCTCCATTATGACGCAGGGAATTCTTCATGAAATGGCATTTTGTTTCATGGCGCAGTCTCGAACAGGGAAGGATGGCCTTGGAGGCAAAAACTACATCTTAATCTTTTGTTTCTCTTGAGAGCTCTTGCTATAGAGAATCCTGTCCCGATAGTAGAACCACTAGAGTATATGATAGTGCAATTCAATAGTCTCCTGGGCGATCTATAGATCTCGAGGGAGAACCAGCGTCTTCCTGTCGTGTCGTAATTGTCAAAAAATGGATCACTTTCCTTCACTGGCATCAAAATCCCTCCGCCCGTTTTCCATTTCTCCGATTTTTATTTTCATTCTCTCATATTCATATACATTCAGGTATAAGTTTCTCTTCATTCGACAAAGACTTGTCTTCTCTATATTTCCCCACTTCGAGGATCATCTGCATGTGTATGTGGCTTATGAATTTGACGTATGTTGAGGGCTGTGGGAGCCATACTTCAGTTGAAATAAGAACAGATGGGTACACAGTCCAATGACGAACTGACGAACCCCTGTCATTCCGGGGGCCGCTGGTGGCCCCAGTGATAAGATAGTTAATTTTCTGAGTGAGGCGCGGCAGCTTTCATGCGAAGCCCACTTAGTCACAGGATGACCTTTCCTGGCAAACCCCATTTACCTTTCTCCGTAGGTCTCGGACTCAACTGGATGTTGCAGTATCTAGCCGCGTTCCTCGGTTCTATGGCTAGAGCTAGCTCAACTTTGTTGCGACTGACATCGATGAGAATAATGACCGAAATGCATCGGGGAATGTGAAATGAATAACGCATTCGCGTCATCAAGACCGAATCCAATGATCCTCTCTTTCCACTCGAAAGTACAATCCCAGCTGCGTGCGTGCCAAGCGCGTCTTGCCGATTGCCACGATGGCACGCTTTCACCCCCCAGCTTGCCAGTGTCGCTGCAGCTGGCTTCGTCATACAGCCATGACCGAATTCCTCATCAAGGCGGCCGATTAACTTACCCTCATCATGCTCTCATTGAGACCGGACCATTAAAGTGTTGTTGTTGGATTTTCCGACTTACAAGACGCTGAAAAGGCTGCCTTGGCGTTGGAAGGGAAAGAAATTGTCCCTAGTCGAGCACTTCCTGTGCGCAGTGATGCGGAGATCAAGAAACTGAAAGCCGGCCAAAAGACCGATCAGATACTTCTTTTAAACTAGAATCAAGTTCGCGGATACTCTCACGCCCTCTGATGGATGTTTTACTTCCGCTGTCTAGATCTGCTCGCAAGTTCCTGGATGTCGTCATCAAGGTTGTTGGATCTGTCAACAAAGTTATGGAAGCTATCGTCGCTATCACAGGGGACTCTGGAAAGATTTCGTCACACATGGGGTGAGACATTGGAATGGGAACAACAAGGTCGGGGAGAGGAGCTTTTGCAGTAAACTTTTGTTGTTAGTTTCGTATTGTTTCGACGGCATGTATTCTGAACTCAAGTGGTTATGGGTATCAATGGAGATGGAGGATGGAGATAAAAGAACAACAGTGAGATGATGCTGATGGAAGAGACTTGGCTATACTCCGGTTTGGGGAATGACCGATGACTGAACAAAAGGCTTGATAAATAGTTATTTTATTTTATTTTATTTTTAACAAATGATCTGTTAGATCCAGTAGTCTCTAGTTGCTGACCTGGCTATGGCAGAACGTGGGAGATGAATGATGGTGGATGAATCTACCTACTGCTAGCTACTAAGAGAGACTTTTTGGATGACTAAACCACCCCGGCTCAGCACTATTATATGTATCTTATAGTGAGTACGAAGTATTAAAGAACAAGGGGAAAAAAATCAGTTTGGTTGTGGTTTGAACCTTAAGGAAGTGACAAAAAAAAACCAGTTGGAAACTACTGATTTTTGGTAATCCTGTCTTGCGTTTCCCAATTAGACCACTGGCCCGAGGACCAACTCATTTTGCTTGTACTCAGATTATGACCATTTTTCTTCCTAAGCGAGAGTTTTGACTATATATGAAATAGTGCTTACAGAATTTAGATAACACTATAAAGAGTAGGCTCCATACATATTATGGAGTTAATCCAAGTGCACAAGAACAGTGTATATGCCCGCGACTGATATGCCAATTACAGGCGGGGGATCCATTGGTGTTTGTTCCCTACATGAATATCGTGATTGTAGATGTATAGAGTTAACACCGTGTGACGATTATCCCCCCTTAATCATGTGTAATGACAGGCAATACATATCCAAGAGTATCTTTCAAACCCTCGAGATCAGACAACTGAAACTGGCAGTCAATCGTATCGCACATAACTTTCGCATTCATTCCCGAAGCCTCTGCGCATTTTTCGCAACCGGGACGATCCGTGAATTTGCAGCATGCAAAGCTACACGACTGATGCGCGGCATTGATACAGTCGGGGTCTGGAAAACAGGCAGGCCCCACACATTCACTTGGGCAGAGGCCATTAATTTTCCATACGCATTCGCCGTAGCCGGGAGCCTCGCAACGCTGAGCCTCGCCGTTGTTGCAGTCGGCAAAGGTGAAAGGGAGGGATGTTGCGAGGAGGAAGAGGGTGATGAGATGTTTTTTGGTTTGAGGGTACATTTTCGTGGATTCTGTGTGGCGTTAATAAGGTCTCTTGAACCTAAAGGCGAGGTAATAACATGGTACATACTCAGATTGAAGCGGGACGTAGGTTCATTCAGTTTACAAAGGCGATATAGACAAAATTTCAGTCAGTACATCGCATAGGTGTGACGGCCTTTTATATCAAGAACACCCAGCCCCCAGAACTTGAAATATCAACTTGAATATGACATTTTGACCAATATATCCAGTTCTAGCAAAAATTATCAGGGCTTAGCTGAAATGATGACATAAGATCTATACTGGTTCAGCTCGCATGTCTGGCGCTGACGGGTTTCGGCAATCTCACACTAGTCTGTTTCATCTATACAAGTGAAGAACACAATCTATTCGTGGGGTCATTATGTCAGGGCGCCTTACGGGGTACATAATGCCAAGAAAACATCTCTAGACAGAGCTCAGCTGAGTTCACTATATAATAGCGTGATTTTCCTTTATTTTCCGAGACCAGAAGATTGAGGGAGGAAAATGCTCTTACTTCCCGCCAAGTCTGCCAAGTAGCACGGAGAACCAATTGCCGGAGAGCCAAGATCCCAGCAACCTAAGACAAATGGCATTTAGATCTGATGACCTGAATTATTTGGTCACTTTCGCCTAGACGTCAGCTCAAAGCATCAGAAATAAGCCAGAGTCCAAAAGTCGAGTTGAGATCAAGGTAGCTGAGACTCGAGGAGATGTCTTGCTTCTTCATCCTTAATTTCGTTTCGCTTACAGTACAGCAGTATACGACTGTTTGACTCTGCACGGGAAAATGTGAAGAATTTCTCGGAATCGGGTAAGCCGAAATGAGACATATTTGGTTGAGTGATCATTGTATTAATCCCTCTCAGCTGGATTTGTTTGGAATACCATGGGGCCAAAAATATCTCTTGAAACAAATGGTTCTTGGGTATCTGTATGTAATCTCTAATTCTACAACTATACTAAAATAGTTGCAAGCCTAATATAAAGAGCTAGGTCCCTCGAGATTCTAAGTACTTAAAATACATAAGACTGGCACCAAATGAACCCAATCAGACAAATGTAAGTGCTTAAAGTCAGTGTTGAAGATCTCTTCCGAACTATCCAACGCCCCAGAGAGAAGACATTTTATAGAATCAATCCTTCGCCGGACCATGTCTCCCTCCATCCTAGGAGAAAGATCAAGGGTGAGAGGAGATAATGTATAGCTTATGGTATAGCTTTATGTGAGGTGCTTTTATTATGTCAATGCTTGGCTTAGATGTAAACATCTCCCCGGGCCTGTTCGGAGACTGTTACTGATTGGTGTTGACTGATTGCTCATTCACTATCTACTCGGATTTGCTCGGCATCATTACATGATGTGATTCTGTAATTCAACATATGAGAACTTAACTATGAATTGAAAAAAAAAGCCTTGATTAGAGCAAGTGGATTGAAATCAACGTATCGTGGTGAAAGAGCTAGGAATACCCACTCAGATTAGGTTCACATTTTTGGTAAACAAATGAACGTGCCACTGCGCAACTAATCGATCAAAATATAGCGAAGATATTCGAGCCTGCAGAATCTTCAATCTACAACGTACGCAAAATATTGAGCCATCATTCCGAGAAATGCTGTAATATCAGAGCCAGAGAGGTTTTTCGAAGATAGTTCCACGCCCCTACTCTGTCAGTCGATGGAATACTTCGGCATTTGTTCAAATTAGCGTTCAAGAATGCATTGATACCTTCGGAAACTCTCCCACCGGACATTTTCCGACGGAATGACTTGTACTGGTCACCAGTATCATGACTGTGCTATGAGCCTAGAAGCAACTTAGGATCTCCAGTCTAGCTTGGGTGGAGATTGATCTTCTATACGCCCAAATAGCCGATATCAGACCATCTTCTTCTCTTGAATGAACAAAGCTTGCCAACCTTTGATGATACTCGGCTCTCTATTCACTGATTCGCTTTTCGGGAAAAGTCCGCCTGGGCAATATGCCGGTGTCCAGTCCGAAGAGCTTGGCATGGCCGAAATACTTTCTGGGGTTTCTAATTTTCTGGGGTACAGCGGATGCACGTTCATTTCAAAGACGCGGGGTATAGCGATATGGTTCACTTTCAAAAAAAAATCATAGCAATAGGAATGGCTTTTGGGACTAACTCCTCGTCCAGTTTAAGTCTATTTTCGCCAAGCAAGGGCCGTGAAAAATCTATAAATCGAACGACATTTCCAGCTTCTTGCTATTTTTCCTAGCACTGCTGTAAACAAGGCTAATTTTCACAAGATCCAGTCTAACGAGATGCCTCCATCCTTAAAATCAAAGCGCCATTCCCTGGACATTAAGGGTAATGTGGAGCTCGAAGAGTTCGCCCCTGAGAGGGACCCCATTTTGGAGCGATACGAAATAATAAGAGGCAAATCACAAGAAGAGTTACGGGCAATTGAGAAATCTCTTGTTCGTAAGCTAGACTGGAAATTTCTGCCGATGGCCACGGCAATGCTGCTGATGAAGTGAGCATAGCATTTCCAATCGATATATCTTGTCATTCATTAATGTGAATTTTAGTTATCTTGATCGCATTAACGTATCAAATGCGCGATTAGCTGGTATGCAAGAAGATCTGGGAATGAACGATACTCAATGGTCTGCCGGAATCTCCCTGTTCTATGTGGGATATATTATCTCTCAAATACCAGCGAATGTCATCGTTGCGAAAGGAAGCCCTCGTTTTCTTCTACCTGCTTGCATGCTCGCCTGGTCCATCGTCACCATATGCATGCCTGCTGTTACGGCAGGATGGGGATTTATTTTATGTCGTTTTCTTATAGGCCTTGTTGAGGGGCCATTCGTACCTGCAGTATCCTTGATGACTTCATCTTGGTATACTAAGAACGAATTACCCCTTCGGATGAGTATATGGCATGCTGGTAACACTATTTCACAAGCCCTTTCTGGTCTGTTGGCGGCTGGCATCCTTGATAATATGGAGGGAGTCGCGAACCTTAGGGCATGGAAATGGTTTCTTTTACTCGAAGGTAGGACTTTGCTAATTTTCCCCAGAAGCTAAGCTCTAACCTATATGACTTAGGCATAGTCAGTATACTCGTCGCTCTTGTGAGCTTTTGGTTTATCCCAAATTTCCCTGACTCAACCGGCACATACTTTCTTACCGAGGAGGAGTTGGCCATGGCTCAATATCGTCAGACAGTCTCGGCTGGTGGGCTGTCTGAAGATGATTCAGGGGGTCATTGGGATGGATTCTGGAAAGCTATGAAAGATCCTTTCTCGCATCTTTTTGCGGGTGTCCATTTTTCATTAATCATTGCCCAGTCATATAAAGACTTCTTTCCCTCAGTAAGGCCTTTCTTTTTCAGAGACCATAGAGCTATACGCCCCGCTGACAAACTCTCAGATTGTGAAAACTCTCGGATTCAGCAACAACATCACATACCTCATTCAAGCACCCCCGCCTGTCATTGCTTTCTTAGTGACCTTAGGAATCTCATGGTCATCAGGAAGAAGGCTAGAACATGGCTTTCACATCATAGTGCCTATTCTAGTGACCCTTGTTGGTGCTGTGGTAATGATCACAACCCTGAATGTTGTCGCCCGCTACTTTGCCATGATCCTCCTTGTCATAGGTCCCTTTGCTGGTCTCAGTGTAGGTTAACACAGTCATCCCACCCACAAAGCATAAACTAAGTTTTCCATCCTCAGGTGCAAATTTCGTGGGAATCAACTGTTGTTCCTCGCCCTCGCACTAAACGTGCTGCTTTGATTGCTTATGCCAACTGCGTTTCCTCGGTTTCCCACTGGTTCACTCCATACTTCTTTTTAACCAACCAAGAGCCCTACTACCAGACGGGCGGAGGTGCTATTATTGCTGGCTGTGGCCTAACTACAATCTTTGCTCTCATGACAAAGTGGTATTGCGCTAGGAAGAATAAAGCTCTCAAAGCAGCTGAAGATGCTGCTGGCGAGCCAGAAGGATGGAGATATGCTGGCTGAACAGATACCCCGAGATAATAGGATAGCAGTAATGTGAGAAGTATTATTTACACACCCTTCGTTATTTTATCTTGCGCCCCAGGTTATGTCAAAAGTGCTTTCTGTTGATTCAATAAGATAAAAATGATTTCAGAAACGGTAAACTGGATTCACAGAATATTGCTATCTTGTTTTAGCCTTAGCACATCTGAACAACCTACAAGGTACTGCAATTTGGGGAGTGAATTCAGCCGAATGTTATGAGGATCATGAAAATGACAGTTGCTGTTCTCATCGTAGAACACAGTATTAATCCCTGCCGCCTGCGCTGGAAGGATGTCACGCTGGTGGTTGTCGCCTACGTAGACTAAATCTCCCGGGGCAATATTGTGCCTGGCCAGTACAGCAGAAAAAAGTCCATCCACTTTAGATTTCCCAGCCTCATTGGTAGTTATGAGAATGTCGATGAATGGCTTTAATCCGAGCTCTGCGACTGTCCATTCCTGGGAATCCTGAGGGCCCTCGGTTACTATGATGACTCTCTTACCGAGAGCCTTGAGTTTCTTCAGAAGGTGAAGCGCACCTACTTTCAAAGCCAGAGCTGCGCGTAAACTGGTCCGGTACACAACTAAGAGCTGTTCGAGGGTCTGAAAAAATGGTTCATGTCCGTGAGCTTCGAGAAGACTCGAAAATCGTTCGCGGCGGTAGTCCTCAGAGCTTCGTCCATCGGTAAAAGCATTTGCGGTTTTGGAGCGGAGAATCGCGCGGTATGTGGCTTCAAGATCGTCGATTGTGCTGGCAGAATCTGGATGAATGGCTTGGATCGCCTCAAATACACATCGCGCGGCATGAGCGGATGCTTTGCGGAATTCGTGCAATGTATCATCCAAGTCGAACCCAAACCAAGCCTTTTTGGCGAACAGCGCAACGACAGATTTTAACCTTGGACCCCAAGCCTCGAGATATAGATGGCCGACCTCGGTTTCGATACGTTCGACCTCGAGGGCAGATAGTAGTCCATGACCACGGGATTCTTCTACGTGGGTGTGCGACTTGACACGGTCGAATAGACCATTCGGGGCGACGCCTTCACAGATCGATTGCTCTCGGTCATCTTTGAAGATGTAATCGCCAAAGGGTTGCTTGAGCTTCAGGCAGAGATCATCAAATGGGATGCCCCAATATTTTGTCAATTCAGCGACAGTGGCTTTGGCATCTTGTACGAGCTGCTCGTAAACCACCACATAGGGCATTGGGCTGGCTTTCAGCATATCGAACAGGGAACGATAGCAGATTAAAAAGCTAGACAGATCACCCCAGCCCATTCTTATCCAGCCGTCAAAAACTCGCACAGGGTCTCGCACGAAAAACACAGGCCGTGTCATCTCGTAGGCGGCCTTGCTAGGGAAGATGTTGAGATCACATTTGCCCTCGTAGAAGTCATGGCCCAAATCCTCTCTGGTAACCAGGGTGGTATACCCCTCGCTTATAGCTTGCTGATAGACAGGGTGTAATTCAGGGTCTAAGTAGATACTATGATCTGGCTCGACACGAGACAGACTCTTGTCGCCAAACTCCTGATAATTGCCTGGTAGAATGAGGCTGCTAGTGACTGCACAGCGAGGCAGTTCACGAAAGATACGCATAAACAGCGTAGAGCCCGATCGAGGACATGCGACAAGAACCCTGATCTGCGTTTCTTTCTGGGTTGGCTATTAGCAAACCCTGGCTTGATCAGGAATATCTGTTCAATATACCTTTGGGTCGTCATTTGTCATTTTGTTGGGGGATTGCAGATGGGACATCTTCTCTCTTTTGGCTTGGTACTCGCTATTTTTATGTATATTTCAATTTACTTTCATTGAGAGGCGCCATTGAATACACCATTTAGGATGGAGAAGCTAGGATTGAACTGATACCAATATTCGAAAAATCAAAACGAGTTCTCCTGCACCGATGGTGTCATCGCGCAGATCGCTCAGACCAAGACTATCTCCTCGAATGCTTACTGGACATCCAGTATTCAGACAACCGGGACCAGCTGTCGATCTCCCCACATTCTGGGCCTTTTTCACGCCGTTCTGACTTTTTACTATAGTTGGGAAGATGCCACGACGTCTTTTCTATAAAGCTGTATGATCTTAGTTATGCCTCTGTTCCTAGGACCATTGGATACCTCATAAGACAGTCACGACATAACCTTTGGAAATTTATTTTATTTTTCAAATTTAGCTGGATAATGTACATATGAACGCACGTGTCGCGATTATTCGCGAATTGCCGAAGCAGTGCCGTACAAGTGATGTGCTCTCTTGATCGACATACCATGTCTTCAAAAAGAAAGTGTTATTGTAATACTACTATGAATTGACTATCTACTATGTTCCAGGCTCTGTAGATTTGATTTCAAGTCCAAGGTGCCAGTTCAGGACCATCAGTATCTATTGAAATATTTGGAGAAAGAAATGCTGAAACTAAGCTGCACATAGCAGCAGCGAGTTGTACAGCGTCTGTATTATGCTTTAAAAGGAAAGCTTTTGCCACCAGTAGCTAATTTTATGTAGGATTCTGCTGATCATACATTCGTAAAGATTAATCAATAACTTTGCTTTTGGTAGAGCCCTGTGCTTCATACTTTGCTGGGATATCAATATGATCAAACGGACTTTTGTTGCTATCAGTAGCTATAATAGATTGAAGCCAGCATAACTTTCCGATAATAGTGGTAGTTGCTCAATGGGTTAAGTGGAAAAAGTTCTCTGATAGCTTGCTTTGTTTCATCTGTAAGCGCGAACCCTCGACTGTCCTGACAGCATAGGCACTCATTGGTACAATGCCCAACTGCTGACTGGCGATTTGAGGGAAGATTGCGATTCCGGCAACATCAACACTCTCGGCCACATCATCCGCCTCTATCAGTACAGTCTTGTATAAGAGTTTTGTGTAGATACCATTGAGGATGAGATCTCCATAGGTCAAATCCTCTCAGCAACTCTCCCTTTCTGAATCCGGCACGTATTCGCTGTCTCGTAAGGTCTGCTATAACATACTCTGCCTTAAGATTTTCCTCTTCCCTGATTTTTGCTCGTCTCTCTTGGGACGCTTGTCAGGTCTCCGCTGCCAGGTACATCTCTCTATGCGAAATTTCTCGCAGTTTTCTTTCGGTTCGGAGAAGCTCAGGGATTCGTTCGCGGTCTAGAATACGGTAACCTTGAATAGAAAGAACAAAAAAGTACAAAAAAGCAAGAAAAGAAGAAGAAAACAGGTGATAAAAATCCGTTGCGCTCTCTCTAATGATACCTGGGCTTTGATAGAATCCTTGATGGTCTGGCCAAATCGAATATCGCTGGATTGGCGCAAAGGAGTGAGGTGTGCATTACCCGATGCCCGCAGGACACAATGAGCCATCTGAAACTGCCCATCTCGGCAGCCTTCAATAATCCAACCATGCCATATACCAGTTGCTTCAGGCAAAGTCTGTCGTTTTGGCCAGTAAGGTCGATTAGCAGCTCTGTCATCGTCAAAGAGTTCGACTCGGACCTTCTCTCCTGTAATAATTTCATATATAAATGTTCCAAGTAGACCAATATTGATTCGAATATTGAATCCACGGTCATTTGCCGTCTTCATATCAAGCCCCAATGGAAGAATAGATACCTCTGAGAAATCACAAAATTTGATCGATAATCTGAATCAAGAAGAAAGTTGCAACTTGCAATATCTGTGACAAGTAAACACCTATCATGGACGAAGGTAATTGTTCGAGTTATTTCGACACACCATGAAAACTGTAGATTTAAAGATGGTCGGAATTTTGTCAAATAAGACTGAAGATCGCTATTAGGCATATAACCGAGATGTGTAGAATCATCAAACATCCGAAGACAGCGAATAACTCCGTTTGAACGGCTATTATATGGCGAATCCTCTAGACGACGACAGACTTCTTGTTCGTATTTGGGTTTTTGAGTATGTGCTTGAACTTTATATATATCGGTCCAAAGGCATTTCAAAGGGAACTTGACAGCAGCATCACCCTGGAGTAAAACTAATGCAGAGCTTCCGCTCCCCAGAATATTTCCGTGGGGAATCGGGTTTCCCGAAATATCAAGGAAAGGCGTTGTCATAGTCAAAAGTCATGAACTATAGTTGGATTGTGTAAGGTGTTTCAAAAATCATTTGACAATATTCTTTGCATGTGGCTAGCCTATTCTGTGACAGGTGGTGACTGTAGGCAATTACCAGAGTAGAGCTGCGCAAATTGATTCCCATAAGTCTATACTAACAATATATTACCTATTTTGGGTAATCCATGATGGGCTTGGGTACCCTCGAAATAAGTATATTATAAATTCTTGCCGAGGTTTGTGAATATTTAATATTTTTTTAAGAAAGAAAAATTAATGAAAAATTGGATGATCTCAGATTTATTTGTAGAATATACGTATTTTTAAAAGATTTATATCGGAGTGGTGGTGTATCTACATTTAATATTTTTTCAAGAAAGAAAAATTAATTTACAATTGGGGTAGCAATATAGAACGTAGATATATATATTTTTTCGAAGATAGTATATACTGCAAAAAATTACCAATTTAGGTTAGATTACACAGAGTATGACTAGACTAGTTTAAAGACATCAATTGCCAGTGATTCCAAAACTTCTAGTACTAGCTACATACATCATAATAAACCAACATTGAATTCATCTTCATGATGGTCCAAAGGACCAGCTGGAGTAGGATACAAACCGAGCTGCTTGTAAAGCATCGGGATTTGGTTGGCGTCGGTTATCACCCTCTGTCCGTGACCTTCTAGCTGGGAGCGTTGGTGGCTGTCTCTGGTAATGCGGTCGTGCAATAGTCCGTGACCATCCAGAGCGACTAGTAGGTACAGGCTCTTGCCGCCGACTTAACTGCTCTGCTTCTATCTCTTCCCTCTCTTCTCTTTCCTCTTTTTCTCTTCTCTTCTCTTGCCTTATAATCTCAGCCGTCATGACTTGTCCAGCCCCAGTATCCGGTAGCATATACCCCTGGCCAAACTGCTTCATGATATGGGGTTTTCGGGCGTGCTCTTGTTGATAGAGCAAGCGAATTATATCGAGCCCCGAGGCTTTGTCACCGTGAAACTGTTGCACTTTCGCACCGTGAGCAATCATATCTCCCCAGAACTCGGGCGTCGCCGCCAACTCCCTTTCTCTAAATAGCAGTTCCTGCTGAGCTGCAATATTGTCCCGGGTATTGTTCCACATAGTAGTGACAAGCAATACGTGCGGGAAGTATTTCTTTCCACAGAAGGCTTGAAACATCTGCAAGTTCAGAAATAACGCACCAGTCATC
>Ga0209673_1001334_pt1 | contig 24685 bp, 20 predicted proteins | sample AraplaCol_mMS_r2_2_FD_184274 | JGI IMG/M metagenome (GOLD analysis project Ga0209673, IMG submission 184274) | Arabidopsis root microbial communities from North Carolina, USA - plate scrape MF_Col_mMS_r2 (SPAdes) (version 3) | ecosystem: Host-associated > Plants > Roots > Endosphere | place... | reverse complement strand
GCGAATCGGTGCGGCCGGTGGGCCGGGCATCTCTCCGCCAGGATCAGAGGCGATCGGCTCGAGCGTACCAACGGGTATGCCCTTCGCCAATCGCCTCTGCCCTGACGAAAACCGGCTCCGGCAAAATGCTTCAATCTGACCAGGAAAGGTTCTAATTCCGCAGCCGCTTTTTCAGCCCGTCGATGATCGTCTTGGTGAGAAGATCGTAATTCTCGTCGAAGTGATGGTCGCCGGGCAGTTCGACTACCTCCGCGCCGCTATCTTTCACCGCCGGACAGGCGACATCGTCATCGTCGTCCTTGCCATAGATGCATTGCACGAGTTTCGGATCGATATTCTTCAGATCGGCGACGGGATCGCCTCCAGCCCCTTCCGTCTTCTGGCCAAGCCAGCCGAGAACGGAGATGACGTAGTCGACCTGGTGCGAGAGCGACAGCAGCGACAATTGCGCCACCGCCGACTTTTCGGCCGGCTTGAGGAGCTGATAGGTGGCAGGCACAACGTCCGCGCCGAAGGAATAACCGACGAGCAGCACATGCTTCACCTTCCACTGCTTCCGGTAGAAATCGATGATCTTCGAAAGATCGGTGGCCGTCTCCTCCGGCTTGCGCTCCGACCAGAAATAATGAAGCGAATCGACGCCGACGACCGGAATGCCTTCCTTCTGCAGCGTGCCGCCGACCTCCTTGTCGATGTCGCGCCAGCCGCCGTCGCCGGAATAGATCACCGCCATCGTATCGAGGGCAGGCGTCGCCTCCAGGATCGCCAGCGGCAGTCCGAGCGGATTGCCGAAGGCGCCGGAGGCGGTAACGAGATCGTCAAGCGTATCGGCAAGCACCGTCTGCGCGTCGTCGGTGGAATCGCGAATTTCGATTGCGGAATGGGTCTTCTTCAGTGCCTCGACTTGCGCCCGGCCGTCCTTGTCGGCCTTGGGCGTGAAGACTGACACAACAGGATCCGGCAGAGGCCCCTCGCTGAGGCCATACACCGTGCGTTGGCCGACCACCTGCTTGGAAGCCGGCGTGCAAAGCTCCTTGGCAAGCGGAATGCCGGCGGCCGGATCGACGGCAAGCGTTTGGCCGATCGTCGCATCCGGCGTCTGCGCGGCGATCGCCAGCGCCAGGGCTCCGCCCTCGCCGATGCCGGCAACGATCGGCAAGTGATAGGCGTTGTTGCCGGTCGCACGCTGCACCTGCTGGCTCAGCGATTCGATATCCGAAACCATGTAGAGACAGCCGTCATTGAGGCCGACATCGTAGCGGTCAAGCGCCTGGATATAGGAGGGAAAATCGACGCCGATGACGACGGCGCCTTCAGCGACCAGCCTGTCGGCCTCCCCCTTCTCATAGTCGCCCCAGCCGGCGGCATCCGAGATCAGCATCACCGTGCCCTTCACCTCTCCTTCCGGCAGGAAGATGTGCGGCGACGGGATGAGCCCGGTTTCGAAGCTCTGCGTGGTCTCCTCGGCGGCATCAGCCGATGCGGCCGCGAGCATGCAGACGCATGCCGTGGCAAGTAGGATTGTCCTGATCATTTTCTCACTACCCCTTTCAATCCGCCCCCGATCAGAAATGTCGCGTCCATCAACGCGATCATCGGATTGCCCCCTCCGGAGACCGCAAGATAGCGCGGTTGCCAGTGCGGATGAAATTTTGATTTGAATGCCCGAAGGCCTTTGAAGTTGTAGAAGCGCTCGCCGTGTTCGAAAACGGTGCTGCCGATGCGGTCCCAGACGGGCGCCGCCTCGCGTTTCGACATGCCGGAGAGAGGCGCCATGCCGAGATTGAAGTGGGTGAAACCCTGGCCGCGCAGATATTCCATGATCTGCACGAAGAGAAAGTCCATCGAGCCCTTCGGCGCGTCCGGCGAAAAGCGCATGAGATCGATCGTGCCCTCCTGCCTGGATTCGGTGACGAGGATATTGGCGAAGGCGACGATCCTGCCGTCCTTTTTCAGAATGCCGACCGGCTGGGAAGAGACGTAATTGGGATCGAAGGCGCCGAGCGAAAAACCCTTTTCCTTTGCGTTGTGATGCTCGAGCCAGGCCGTCGAAACGGCGGAGAGATCATCGATGACCGAGGGCACGTCCTCAGGTTCGACAACGGCAAATTCCAGCCCGTCGCGCTGGGCGCGGCTCGCCGTCTGGCGAAGGTTTGCCCATTTGCCCCCCTTCATCTCGAAGGTTCGAAGATCGGTCACGGCCAGTTCGCCGAGCTTGAAGGCGCGCAGGCCGGCATCGGCGCAATGGGAAAGCAGCGACGGCGAGATCTGATAGAACACGGCCCGGCAGCCGGCGGCGCGCGCTGCTTCGACGAAACGCCAGACAAGCTCCTGCCCGGCGCGATGTTCGCCGACCGGGTCGAATAGCGCGATCCAGGAACGGCCCTGCCGGCCGTACATGATGAAGGCGTCGCCCTTTTCCGAGAACATGATGCTCTTGTCGCCCATGCGCACTAGATTGGCGTCGGCATTGCCCTGCTTGCCGACGATCTCGACGGCACGCGCCAGCGCCTCCTCCGTCGCCGGTTCCGGCCGGAATGTCGCCGGCCGGAGCAGGCTGAAGATGGCGATCGCCGACGAGATGATGGTGATGCCGAGGACGGCGCGTAGGCCCCGCGGCGCTTCGGCGGTGAACTCGAACTGCCACCAGAGCTGGTTGCTGTATTCGACATCGCGATAGACGAAGAGCAGGATGACGACGGCGCCGACGACGATGACCGCGATCGCCATCAGCCAGGACGCCGTCAGCGCCTGGTTGAGCAGCGAGGCATGGCGGGTAAAGAGCCGCCGGCTGACGAAGAGCCCGAAGATGAGGAAGGCAAGAAAGGCGGCTTCGACGAGCGCGATCGCTTTCAAGAGCGACAAAGTCAGTGCCGCAAGGGCCGAAAATACCGCCACCCACCAGGCGCCGTCGAGTCGCTGGCCGAGGCCGCGCGCAGCAACGACGAGCGCGAGCCCGAGCAGGCTGGAAAGGAAATGCGCCCCTTCCACCATCGGCAGTGGCAGATAGTTGGAGAGGAATTCGAGGTTCTGGTCCGGTGTCGGCGTGACGCTCGAAAAGATCAGCATGACGCCGAGCAGCAGCGCAAGCGCCGATAGCAGCTGCGGCATCAGTCGTCCGCCAATGCGCCGGACGCTGGAGGCGGCCGGATGGTCGACGAAACGGCGCAGCTCCGTCGCCGAAACCGCAAGCACGGCGATCAGCAGCGGCAGCACATGATAGATCAGCCGATAGAGCACTAGCGATCCGAGCACCGCATCAATGTTCACCGCGCTGCCGAGCGAGGCGATGATCACGGTTTCGAACACGCCGAGCCCGGCCGGAACGTGGCTGAGTACGCCGAGACCGACGGCGATCGCATAGACGGCCAGGAAGACCGGCCAGCCGATGGCCGTCTGCGGCAGCAGCACGTAAAGCACGGACGCCGAGGCGGCGATATCGAAGGCGGTGACGAGGAACTGCCGTGACCAGGTGCGCGAATCCGGCAGGCGGATTGCCACAGGGCCGAGATCGAGTACGCGGCCATCACGGCCGATGATCATCACTGCACTCAGAATGGCAACGATCGAGCCGGCGATCAACCGCAGCAGGAAGGGGCTGACCCCGATTAGCGGGCCGATCTCGTCGGCGATGATGATGAGGGCGATCGCGCCGACTCCGGCAAGCCCGAGACCGAAGGAAAGCGTGACGAAGGCGATGATGCGGCCGATATCTTCGGGCGAAAGCCCGAGACGCGTATAGGCGCGGTAGCGGATCGCGCCACCCGAAAGCGCACCGAAGCCGGCGGTATTGCCAACCGCATAGGCACTGAACGCCGTCAGCGCCACATGCGGAAAGGGCAGCTTCTTGCCGATATATTCGATGGCGTTGAGATCGTAGAAAACCAGCGAGAGGAAGCTGAGTGCGGTGAAGAACAGGGCAAGCAGGATGGCGCTCGGCCTGGTCGCCGCCAGCGCATCGACGACATCGTCATAGCGCACTTCGTTGGTGAGCTGCATGATCGCGTAGCCGACGAGGCAGAAGACCACGAGTGTCGCCGCTGCCGTCAGCGGTGTCCTGTAACGTCTGAACAAACCACGAAAAGAAAATCCTTCCGCGTCTTCGATCTCTTTCAAATTGTCGTGACCCGACATCTCTTATCCTGCTGCAATTGCCAGCTCGGCGGGAATCATTTTGAAAGACGTAACATGAGAGGCATACAAGCTCTATGAAGACATGCCGCCGCAAACCCAGCCCGCCGCTTGGGCCTCCATCACTCTCAATTGGGGCGAATTTGCGCAGGTGAGCGTAACGGCGCATTGCATTTTCGTAAGCTTCGGACGAGCTTTACCCGCGACGGCGAATTGAAACACAGGAGAACGGTTCGATATGCAGGATGGTCCGGCCCTGATGATGATCGTCCTCGGCCGCCTGTTGCTGGGCGGCCTCTATGTCGCTGGCGGCATTCATCATTTTTTCGTCATCGTGCCGCTGACCGATGCGATCGAAGCCCGCGGCATCCCTTTTGCGAAATGGGTACTGCTTTCCGGCAGCATGTTCCAGATCCTGGCCGGCACGCAGCTGATGTTAGGGCTCTTCGTGACCGCAGCGGCATTCGGTCTTATCCTCTTCACCCTTGCCGCCACTATCATGCTGCTGAATTTCTGGGACATGCAGGGAACGGCCCGCGAAAGCGCGATCAATACCTGGAAAACCAACATGGCGATCATCGGCGGTCTGCTGATCGCCGCCGCCGGCCCGATGTGAAGCGGCTTATGCCGCCGGTTCGCCATTCGCCCGCGCATGGGCGGCGTAGCGCGCCACGGCGGCATCCACCTCCGCATCGCGATCACCCGCCACCTGCACTGTCGGCACGGCGAATTCGATGCCGTTTTCCTTGAAGGCGTTGCGGATCATCGCCAGCGCATTGCGGCGGATGACGAATTGCTCGCCGGGCTTCGTCATCATCGACAGCCGGATTTCGATCGCGAATTCGCCGAACTGCTCGACACCCTTCATCTTGAGCGTCTCGATGATATGAGGGCCGAATTCTGGATTTTCGAGCAGCGTCTGGCCGATTTGCTTGATCACCTTCTTCGCCTTGACGAGATCGGTGTCGTATTTGACGTTGAGGCTGATCTTGTCGATCGTCCAGTCGCGGTTGAGGTTCTTCACCGCGCCGAGTTCGCCGAACGGCACCGTCGTCAGCGGCCCGCGATGATGCCTGAGCTTCACCGAGCGCAGGCTGAAAGCCTCGACCACGCCCTTGTGGCTGCCGCTTTCGATATATTCGCCGATACGGAAAGCATCATCCCAGAGATAGAACATGCCGCTGATGACGTCCTTGACGATCGTCTGCGCGCCGAAACCGACCGCCACGCCGACGACACCGGCACCGGCGATCAGTGGCCCGATCTCGATGCCGAGGCCGGAGAGCACCATCAAAACGGCGATGACGGCGATGACGACGGCCAGGATATTGCGGAAGATCGGCAACAGCGTCTGTATCCGTGCGCGTCTGGCCCTCTCCTCATCCGTTGCTCCGCCATCCACGGAAGAATCGAGTAGCTTGCCGTCGATATAGGCTTTGACGACATGCCAGAGCAGATCGGCGGCCAGCAGGATGACGATGCCGCCGATGACGCCGCGGGCGATCTTGTCCACCATGGTCTCGCCGGCAGCCATCGTATCGGCGCCGACGCCGAGCATATGCCCGAGCCAGATGGCAGCAACGGCAATGATCAGCGCCCGCACACCCCGGTCAAGAAGCACGGTCGCAATGCGGCGCGTCGCCAGGAAGCTCGCTTCAGTCTGCTGCAGCGATTTCACCGCAATCGTCGAAACGGCAAGCACGCGCGGCAGCAGCAGTACGTAGATGCCGAGCCAGAGCAGCCAGTTGAAGCCTGCGACCCAAAGGCTCCAAAGCAATAGGAAATAAACGGTGAGCGCCCAGGAGGTCCCGTGACCGCGCTTCTCGTCCTTGTGCGGCCGCGACCAGACCGCTTCGATCGCAATCAGCAGCAGGCCGATACCGAGGATGTAGCCGACGAGGAGCCGCGCACTCGGGGAATAGCCAAGCGGCTCCATCGACTGGATCGCCGCCCAGCCAAGCATGAAATAGATGACGAAGGTCGCGCAGCGGCGGTACCAGAAGAGTGCAACGACATGCCCTGGCATGGTGGGAGCGGTGATGCCCTGCCTCTCCTCCTCGGTCCGCGCCAGCCCGATGAGATCGACCAGCACACCGCCGAGGCAAATGGTGAAGCGTTGGACGATGAGCGCGACGACGCAGACGATCGCGATACTCTGGCTGAGCGGCGGCCAGCCGAGGCTCAGAAGCGCAAGCACCGTTGCCGCCGCGAAGATCAGCGCCGGTATGACCCGCGGCGCCAGATGCATGCCGGCCATCTCGGCCAGTCGACGACGGCGGCGGCGGAAGGCATAACGGGCAAGGCTTTCGACAATCGCGCCGAGCAGGAAGATGGCCAGGAACTGCGCCACCATGCGCGGCCAGCCGTTCGCGGCGATTTCACCTAGCAACAGCGAGGACGCATTGCCGATCTGAAAGGGCAGCGTCATCGCCGCATCTGAGACCATCGCGACGTGCCGGCGGGCATGCTGCAGCAGGCCCGACAGCACCGACATCTGATCCGCAGCCGCCGAACCGCCCGCAGGTGCCGTCGCCATCTGGGTCGACATCCACTGCTTAACTTCGGGCGTCTGCATGAGCTGCATCATCTCACGCACCTGCGCCGGAGGAGCGGCCGCGGCCGGGACTTGCGCCGGCGATGTCTGGGCAAAGCTTGGCGAGATCACCCCAAGAAGTACGATGAGTGCCAATATTCCCGATATGGCGGCCTTCAAGACCCCTGCCCCGTCACGCTCCATCACCGCCCTCCAATGGAGTGTCGGCCGCTTGGACGAAGCAGCCCCGACATTTCCCGTTCGGCAATGGATACTCGCGACCGCTGCCGCCAGCAAGCGGTAGGAACCCCATACCGATGGCTAGAGCCTTTCCTGGTCTGGAAGGCGCCGAAAGCCTCTGGCCTTCAGGATTTCGGAGCCGGCTTTTCCACGTGGCCGCCAAAGCCCGCCCGCATCGCCGACAGAACCTTATTGGCGAATTCGTCGTTATCGCGCGAGGAGAAGCGGCCGTAGAGTGCGGCACTCAGCACCGGCGTCGGCACGCTTTCGTCGATTGCCGCCATGATCGTCCAGCGGCCTTCGCCGCTATCGGAGACACGCCCGGCATATTTCGCCAGCGCCGGATCGGCATGCAGTGCATCGGCCGTCAGATCGAGCAGCCAGGAGGTGATGACGCTGCCGCGGCGCCAGACTTCGGCGACGTCCTGCAGATTGAAGTCGTATTGAAAATGTTCAGGATGGGCGAGCGGCGCGGTTTCCGCATCAGCCTCATGCGAGGCTGCTCCGATATTGGCATGTTTCAGGATGTTGATGCCCTCGGCATAGGCGGCCATGAGACCGTATTCGATGCCGTTGTGCACCATCTTGACGAAATGGCCGGCGCCATGCGGGCCGCAATGCAGGTAGCCCTGTTCGGCGGTGCTCGCCGCAGCCGCTTCGGCGGTGCGGTTCGGCGAGGCTTCCGTTGTGCCGGCGCCGGGCGCCAGTGTTGCGAAAATCGGCGAAAGGTGCTGAACGGTGCCCTTCTCGCCGCCGATCATCAGGCAGTAGCCGCGCTCCAGGCCGAACACGCCGCCACTGGTGCCGACATCGACATAGTGGATGCCCTTGGTGATAAGGTCGGCGCCGCGGCGGATATCGTCGTGGTAATAGGAATTGCCGCCGTCGATGACGATGTCGCCATTCTCAAGCAGCGGCACCAGGTTCGCGAGCACCTTGTCGACGATCGCCGCCGGCAGCATCAGCCAGATCGCCCGCGGATGCGAGAGCTTCGAGACGAACTCTTCGAGCGAAGCACTGCCGGTCGCACCGAGGCCTGCGAGTTCGGCAACGCTTTCCGGCCTGGCGTCGTAGACGACGCATTCGTGACCGCCCCGCATCAGGCGCTGGACCATGTAATTGCCCATGCGGCCCAAACCAACCATGCCAAGCTGCATAATGAAATCTCCTGGAAATCGAGATGAAGTGTCGAATCCGGAAACTAGCACCCGCAGTGTGACAGGCAAGCGAACTCTCGCTCCTCTTGGCGAATGCGACGATTACGCCGCCGATCTCCTTGAAGCCGACTTGCCGGTCAGGCGTCCGGCGCGCTGGCCGGCTCTCCCTTCATTTCGCTGAGGAACATGCCCTCGCGCAGATTGATGCCGTATTCGACGAAAGCCTTCATGCAGCAGAGCATCTGCGTCCAGCCTTCACAGTTGAGATAGGTGCCGCGCCGGCCGGCATCGTCCTCACGCCAGCCGCTCTCGGCGATGGTCACCAGCGTGCCGCCATCTTCGAGCGGCTTGAAGTTCATCTCCACCGACGTCTTATAGGTCTTCTTGTCGTCGCCCGTGCCGCCATCCCAGCTGAGCACGATGCGACTTTCCGGCACGAGTTCGACCACCTCCACCTGGGCGTCCTTCCACCAGGTCACAGTGGTGCCCTTGACCAGCGGCGCGCTCGCCCCGCCGATCGTGGTGAAATAGCTGCTGAGCTTCTTCGGGTTGACGACAGCGTCGAATACCTCTGCGACGGGTCGGCCGATACGGCCTGAAACGCGGATTCCGAGAGACATGGTCCTTCTCCTCTTCTCCATTGTGTGAGTTTCCATTGTACTCGGCGCCATTATGTTATAAAAATATAACATGTCAAGCGAATCGACCGACGACCCCGTTTTCAAGGCGCTGGCGCATCATCGCCGGCGCGAAATTCTCGACCTGCTCAAGGATGGCCCCCGCACGACGGGGGCGCTTTGCGAAATGTTTCCGCAGATGGACCGCTGCACCGTGATGCAGCATCTGAAAGTGCTGGAAGAGGCCGATCTGGTCATCGCCAGGAAGGAGGGCCGCGAACGCTGGAACCACCTGAACAGCCTGCCGATCAAGCACATCCATGACCGCTGGATCAGCGCCTATGCCGGACACGCTCTATCGATCCTCGACCGGTTGAAAAACGATCTCGAAGGCCAGCCGGAACAATGATCCGGCCTGCAGCTTTCCTGCACCCCCATGCATAATTTATGCGTTGCCTGGCAATCCCAGCCCTTATAGCCTCCGGCGCCGAAACACTGAAGAGGCGGTGCGATGACGATACTGGTGACGGGAAGCGCTGGCCATCTCGGCGAGGCGCTGATGCGTAGCCTGAGAGGTGAAGGCCGGCCGGCGCGCGGCATCGATGTCAAGCCGTCGGCTTTCACCGACATGGTCGGCTCGATCGGCGATCGTGCTTTTGTCAGACAGGCGATGTCGGACATCCGCCACGTCGTCCATGCCGCGACCCTGCACAAGCCGCATGTGGCGACCCATGGAAATTGCGATTTCCTAGACACCAATGTCGGCGGCACGCTGAACCTGCTCGAAGAGGCGATCGCCGCGGACGTTGCAAGCTTCGTCTTCACCAGCACCACCAGCACCTTCGGTGCGGCATTGACGCCGGCCGCGGGCCAGCCGGCCGCATGGATCACCGAGGAGGTACTGCCGGTTGCCAAAAACATCTACGGCGTGACGAAACTCGCTGCCGAAGGCCTGTGCGAACTCTTCGCCCGCAAATCCCGCCTGCCGGTCGTCATTCTCAGGACCTCGCGTTTCTTCCCCGAACGCGACGATGATCCTGATATTCGCGGCGGCTATTCGGCAGAGAATGCACAAGCCAACGAGCTTCTTCACCGCCGCGTCGACATCGCCGATGTGGCCGGCGCCCATCTGCTGGCGCTCGATAAGGCACCGGCAGTCGGCTTCGGCCGCTACATCATCTCGGCCACGACGCCATTTTCGTCGGACGATCTCGCCGAGATCAGGCGCGACGCGCCTGCCGCCGTCGAGCGGTTGTTTCCAGGTGCGGGTACGCTCTATGCCGAGCGCGGCTGGAAGATGTTCCCGAGCCTCGGTCGCGTCTATGTCAACGCCCGCGCGAGGCGGGAACTCGGCTGGCAGCCGCGCTATGATTTTCGTTTCGTGCTCGATTGCCTCAGCGACAAAAGGGAATGGCGCAGCCCGCTGGCGCTCGATGTCGGCTCGAGGGGCTACCACGACGAGGTCTTCACCGAAGGACCTTACCCGGTCGATCAGGCAACGGCCTCAATTGCAGGCTCTCCCGCATAATTCCTTCAATCGGAACCGATTTAAAGATAAAATCATGCAGCACTTCAAAAGTGCTACAACGTCCTTAGCGCGTCCTTTCAGACGCGCGGCGCTGTAGGAGCGTCATCCAGATATCACGATCCCATCCTAGACCATTAGCCGGGGATATGGGGGACGAGATCCAGGACGTGTTCTGTCTGCGGATCGATCCCAAGGCCGAGGGTGTCATTTGAAGCGGTGTCCAGCCTGCGGGCGGAAGCCGCTGCAGGAACGCTTTGACCGAGAGGGTATTTCATGAACAACGTCAAATCATACGCATCGCGGCTGTTTGCTGCGGTTCTCGCGGCATCCGCCGCCATTCCGGCCGCAGCAAGCGCGGAGAATTCCGCCACCGTCGGCAGCCTTACCTTCGTCAACAAGGGCCTGGTCGGCATCGGCCGCATCCCGGCCAATCAGCGCGACAAATTCGGCGAAACCTTCGGCTCCGGCTCCGGCATGGCGATCGATTCCACCGCCTGGAGCCGCGATGGCGCCGGTTACAAGGGCACGCTCTACCTGTTGCCCGACCGCGGTTACAACGCCGTCGGCACCGTCGACTATCGGCCGCGCCTGAACACCATTGCGATCGGCCTGACACCGACCGCTCCGGGTGCGGCGCCAGAGAACGGCAAGGAGCAATCCGGGGTCGATGCGAAACTTGTCGATTCCAGCCTGTTTGTCGATGACAAGGGCGGCGACATGACCGGCCTCGACCCGGAATCCGGCGTCCGCGCCGCCGCCGGCGACTTTCCGCCGCTGCCGCAGGCTGTAAACGGCAAGATCGCGCTCGACAATGAAGCCATCATCCGCATGACCGACGGAAGCATGTTCGTCAGCGACGAATACGGCCCCTATATCTATCGCTTCGCAGCCGACGGTCACCTGCTCTCGGCTACCCAGCCGCCGAAGGCGCTGTTGCCGATGCGCAAGGGCGCGCTGAGCTTCGCCTCCAACAATCCCGGCCCCGGCGCATCCGCTCCGGATCCGAAGGACCCGGAGACCGGCCGCCAGAACAACCAGGGCCTTGAAGGCATGGCGATGACGCCGGACGGCAAGTTCATCATAGCAGTGCTGCAGTCGGCAGCCCGCCAGGATGGCGGCGATTCCGGCTCGACCCGCCAGAATACCCGCGCCATGATCTATGACGCCGCCGATCCCGATCACCTGAAGCTGGTGCACGAATATGTCGTGCCGCTGCCGGTCTTCAAAGATGCCAAGGACAAGACGGTGATCGCGGCAGAAAGCGAAATCGTCGCTCTTTCCGACAGGACCTTCCTGATGCTTGCCCGCGACAGCGGCAACGGTCGGGGCCTGAAGGGCGACACCTCGCTCTACCGCAAGATCAACATCGTCGATCTCTCCACTGCGACCGATATCGCCGGCAGCGATTTCGATGCCGGCAAGCCGATCGCGCCGAAGGGCGTCGTCGATCCTTCGCTGACGCCGGCGACGCTGACGCCTTTCATCGACATCAACGACAAGGCCGAGCTTGCCCGCTTCGGCCTGCACAATGGCGCACCGAACGACAAGAACAACCTGTCGGAAAAATGGGAAGCCATGGGTCTTGCGAGCGTTCTCGATCCGAACCTGCCGGACGACTATTTCCTGCTTGTCGCCAACGACAACGACTTCCTGACGCAGGATGGTTTCCAGGTGGGCGCAGCCTACAAGGCGGAGGGCGGCGCCGACGTCGACACCATGTTCCAGATCTTCCAGGTCACCCTTCCCGGCTTGAGGAAGTAGCCGCACTCGACGAAGGGCGGACGGCCATTCAAAGTGCTACAGCGTCCTTTGCGCGTCTAGAAAGACGCGCCGCGCTGTAGCCGCCTTCGCCCGCTTGGTCCGGCGTCTTCGCTGAAGATCAAAGGGAAAGTGCGATCCACGGCAACCGATGGATGTTTACGATCCTGGGTGCCTACAAACGTAGGTGGGCGCCGTGTGTCCAGGCCCACGGGCCTGGCCAGGGACAGCTCCCTTTGGATCGAGTATGGCCCCAGGGATTGTGGTTCCTGTCGAGAGGCGCAGACCGCATCGCGATATATAAGGTCGTTTGCGCCGACGCGCCAGTGGCGGCTGCAAGTCGTCCTTATTTAATTGAAGATCAATTGAGTTCGGGGGCTGGCCGGCCGTTCAGCTTGTCGGTGATGCCGCGAATGCGGGATGAAACCTCGCTGAGCGCCGCCGCGAGGTTCTCCTCGGTGCGGGCAGTAGCGGCAAGCACCGTGTCGCGGTTGCCGCGCAAGGATTCGAGTTCGGATTCCAGCCCGGTGACGCGGCGCGTCAGCTCGGCAATCTCGTCCATGATCATGATACCGGCCATGACCGTAATCCTGAGATCGCCGATTTCCCCGAACTGCCCCTTGAGATGGCCGACATAGCGGTCGAAACGGGTGGCGAGATCGGTCAGGTGATCCTCCTGCCCTTCCTCGCAGGCCATGCGATAGGCTTTGCCGTCGATCGTTACCGTCACCTGCGCCATGCCAAACTCTTTCTATAAGAGCATGATGCCGAAAAGTGTGAGCGGCTTTCGGACGACGTCATGCTCTAACTCTTTCAATGAGAACAGGATCTAGATTTTGGGCCAACCTGGCCTGAAACCATCCTGTTCTAGCGATCCAGAACCGCCCGGATCGTTTCCATGGCCGTCACCAGCCGCCGCGATACCTCGCGGTTGACTTCCTCAAGCCGGTTGGCGCGGAATTCGGCCTGATCAAGCTCCTGCGCCAACCGGGAGCGATCGGCGTGCACGCGCCGCACCTCGCCCTCGATCTCGCCCTGCTCGCGCTCCCGCTCGACGCGCATGTCGACGGCGTTTTCGAGACTCGAAATCGCCTGTCTCAATTCGTTGAGCGCTGCTTCCATGGTTTTGCCTGTGGGCATCATGCCTTCCCGATTCCCGCGCAGGATACGCGAATCGGCACGCCGCGCCGGTCCTGCGATTTCAAAAAGGATATGCAGCTCGCCGACGGCCCGTCAATAAATCCTGTCACTTGCCCACCGGCCTATCTTGTGGATGAGCGGTTTAGAGATCCTCGCCCAGCAAGATTTGTCTTTTGTACAATCGCGCGATCAAATGTCAAAAATCGCGGCGACCCGCCCGGATTTGGTGTCCCATTTGTTGACTTGCTAGCGCCAACTGCTATGTGTCTGCCGCTTTCACTCGATGGTCTTGGAGGCTCTAGGCCATCCCCCGACACCCGGAACTTGCGGAAAAGCCATGACCTCTCCCGAACAACATGACCGGATGGCGAATGCGATCCGTTTCCTCGCCATGGACGCCGTCGAAAAGGCGAACTCCGGCCACCCGGGCATGCCGATGGGCATGGCCGATGTGGCGACGGTCCTGTTCACCAAATATCTGAAGTTCGATCCGAAGAAGCCGCATTGGCCGAACCGCGATCGCTTCGTGCTCTCGGCCGGCCACGGCTCGATGCTGCTCTATTCGCTGCTGTATCTGACTGGCTATCCCGACATGACGATCGAGGATCTGAAGCAGTTCCGCCAGCTCGGCTCGAAGACCGCCGGCCATCCGGAATATGGTCACGCCACCGGCATCGAAACGACGACCGGCCCGCTCGGCCAGGGCATTGCCAATTCCGTCGGCATGGCGATTGCCGAACGCAAGCTGCGCGAGGAGTTCGGTTCCGATCTTCAGGATCACTATACCTATGCGATCTGCGGCGACGGCTGCCTGATGGAGGGCATCAGCCACGAAGCCATCGCGCTCGCCGGCCACCTGAAGCTCAACAAGCTCGTTCTGTTCTGGGACAACAACTCGATTACCATCGACGGCGCCGTGTCTCTGTCGGATTCCACCGATCAGATCGCCCGTTTCAAGGCCGTTCACTGGAACACGATCGAGATCGACGGTCACGATCAGGCCGCCATCGCCGCCGCGATCGAAGCCGCCCACAAGTCCGACCGACCGACCTTCATCGCCTGCAAGACGATCATCGGCTTCGGCGCGCCCAACAAGCAGGGCACCCATAAGGTCCACGGCAACCCGCTCGGCGCCGAGGAAATCGCCGCCACCCGCAAGGCGCTGAACTGGGAATCCGAAGCTTTCGTCATCCCGTCGGACGTCCTGGACAGCTGGCGTGCAGCCGGCGCCCGCTCCGTCGATCTCGTCAACGCCTGGGAACAGGGTCTGGCCAAGGCTCCGGCCAAGGCCGAGTTCACCCGTCGTATGGCAGGCGAGCTGCCGGAAGGCTTCGATGCCGCGATCAGCACCTACAAGAAGAAGCTCGCCGAGACCAAGCCGACGGTTGCCACCCGCAAGGCTTCGGAAGACGCGCTCGAGGTCATCAACGGCTTCCTGCCGGAAACGCTCGGCGGCTCGGCCGACCTGACGCCGTCGAACAACACCAAGACCAGCCAGATGCATTCGATCACGCCGACGGATTTCGCCGGCCGGTACATGCATTGGGGCATCCGCGAGCACGGCATGGCTTCTGCCATGAACGGCATTGCGCTGCATGGCGGCCTCATTCCCTATAGCGGCGGCTTCCTGATCTTCTCGGATTATTGCCGCCCGCCGATCCGCCTCGCTGCGCTGATGGGCATCCGCGTCATTCACGTCCTGACGCATGACTCGATCGGCGTCGGCGAAGACGGTCCGACGCACCAGCCAGTCGAACAGCTCGCCGGTCTGCGCGCCATCCCGAACCTGATGGTCTTCCGTCCGGCCGACGCCACGGAAACGGCGGAATGCTGGCAGATCGCCGTCAAGACGCACAATCGTCCTTCGGGCCTTGCGCTGACACGCCAGAACCTTAGCCCGGTCCGCACCGAATACAGCGAAAAGAACCTCTGCGAACAGGGCGCTTATACGCTGGCCGGCAATGCCGACGCCAAGGTGACGATCTTCGCCTCCGGCTCGGAAGTCGAAATCGCCGTTGCCGCCCGCGCAGCCCTTGAAGCCAAGGGTGTCACGGTGCGCGTCGTATCGGTTCCCTGCACGGAACTGTTCTTCGAGCAGCCGGACGCCTACCGCAAGGAAATCCTTGGCAACTCGCCGATCAAGATCGCCGTCGAAGCCGCCGTCCGCGAAGGCTGGGATGCTTTCATCGGACCGGAAGGCACTTTCGTCGGCATGAAGGGCTTCGGCGCTTCCGGCCCGGTAAAGGACGTTTACAAGCATTTCGGCATCACTGCCGACGCCGTCGTTGCGGCCGCGGAAGCAAAGCTTTAATGAGGGCGCCTTGAGGCGCTCTCCATCTCCTCAATTCCAGGCCCTTTCTATCGGGCTCTATTCTATCGGGAGTGAATGAACATGACAGTCAAGGTTGCCATCAACGGTTTCGGCCGCATCGGCCGCAACGTTCTCCGCGCTATCGTCGAATCCGGCCGCACCGACATCGAAGTCGTCGCCATCAACGATCTCGGTCCGGTCGAGACCAACGCCCATCTGCTGCGCTACGACTCGATCCACGGCCGTTTCCCTGCAACCGTAAAGGTCGAGGGTGACACGATCATCGTCGGCAACGGCAAGCCGATCAAGGTCACCGCGATCAAGGATCCGGCAACGCTTCCGCACCGCGAACTCGGCGTCGACATCGCGATGGAATGCACCGGCATCTTCACGGCGCGCGACAAGGCCGCCGCTCACCTGACGGCCGGCGCCAAGCGCGTCATCGTTTCGGCGCCTGCAGACGGTGCCGACCTGACAGTCGTCTTCGGCGTCAACCATGACCAGCTCACCAAGGAGCACATGGTCATCTCCAACGCCTCCTGCACCACCAACTGCCTGGTGCCGGTCGTGAAGGTGCTCGATGACGCCGTCGGCATCGACCATGGCTTCATGACGACCATTCACTCCTACACCGGCGACCAGCCGACGCTCGACACGATGCACAAGGACCTGTATCGCGCCCGCGCCGCCGCCCTCTCGATGATCCCGACCTCGACCGGCGCTGCCAAGGCCGTCGGCCTCGTTCTGCCGCATCTGAAGGGCAAGCTCGACGGCACCTCGATCCGCGTTCCGACCCCGAACGTTTCGGTCGTCGACTTCAAGTTCGTCGCCAAGAAGGCGACCAGCGTCGGCGAAATCAACGAAGCCATCCAGGCGGCTGCAAACGGCAAGCTGAAGGGCATCCTCGGCTACACCGACGAACCGCTCGTCTCGCGCGACTTCAACCACGACAACCACTCCTCGATCTTCGCAAGCGATCAGACCAAGGTCATGGAAGGCAACTTCGTGCGCGTCCTGTCCTGGTACGACAACGAGTGGGGCTTCTCCAGCCGCATGTCCGACACGGCCGTTGCTTTCGCCAAGCTCATCTGAGCGCTGTTAAAGCATCGACAGACAAGCGGCCCGGGAAACCGGGCCGTTTTTTGTTGCCATGTCGCAAACGAAACCAGTCTACCCCGGACTGGTATCTTTTCGCTCATGGCCGGGACGAGATCTGTTAGAATAACTCACCTGGACATTCCACAATGCCCAGTTCCTCGCGCCGCATCGGCCACCGGCCAGGCGCGGAACGCCAATACCGTGCGGCAGCGCTGTCGCCAATATGAGAGAGATGGATGGATTATTTTACCGTAGAAATCGCCGGCCGCGCCGTTGCCAGCTTTCGCTCCGAAAATAGCGAGGATGCGACGCATTTCTTCGAGGCGGAAGACTTTCGCGACGACCTGACCATCCTGGAGTCCGAGGGTAACCCCCTGTGGGACCGCAAGGCCGCGCTGAGCCTGCGCAAGGCGACCGCCGAAGAGGCAAGCGAAGTTGAGCATGCCTATGAATTCGACGACGACCCCGAAAGAACAATCGAGGACGAGTTCGTCGTTTTCCTTGTGCCGGTCGCGGATCTGACCGACGAGGGCGAGGACAGCGAAGACTGACACCGGCCTTTGAAGCCACATCGAAGCGACGGCTTCGGTGTGGCGTTGCCGCTCGCAGGCAAGGATCAATCGCGGATTGGCAATCCGCTCGCCAGGCGTGATAGAATGAGGACAGGCCCAGCGCTGCACAATGGCTGAAATGATCCAAGTGGAGGCGATAAATGGCAGAGGCACAAAAACGCTTGTCCCCCACCACCCTCAAACGGCGGCAACGGTTTCACCCCAAGCGGGACGTCAGACCCGCCGTGCTGGCAAAGGCTAATCGTCTGGTCATCTGGGTTGCCGCGTTCATCGGCCTCGCATTTCTCGCCATCATCATCCTTCAGGCAGTATTGGGATAGCGGAGCGGCGGCGGACCGGCAGGAAAAATCCGTGCCTGTCTTTTTTGCCCTGCTCTCGCCTGATTTTCTTATACATTCTTTATAGAGAATTTCTCCCGTAGCATTCCGTGGCGGTTGGCCGTCCGGCAGCCGTTCAGCAGCATGATGCAGCATCGCGACGAGGTTAAGCCGCAAGGCCTACCCTTCTCTGGCGTTTTGCCGTTTACTGATGGGCCGCCGCGCGTGAGGAGGGGTTGGATGAAGACGGATCGGCCGGGTGGCCGTATTCGTGAAGCAGTCGATGGAAAGGGGTGGGCATGGAAGCGTTCTATATCGTGGTGCTGGTCTCGACGGCGCTCGTGCTTCTTGCCGCTTTTTCAAGCCTGCTCGCCTTCCGGTTCGGCGCCCCGCTGCTGCTGCTTTTCCTGATGATCGGGCTTGCCGCCGGCGTCGACGGCCTCGGCATCGAGTTCAGCAACAATTACCTCGCCTATATTCTCGGCTCCATCGCGCTCGCCGTCATCCTGTTTGATTCCGGCTTCGGCACGCCGATGCATGCCTTCCGGCTCGCGGCCGTGCCCTCGCTGGCGCTCGCCTCGGTCGGCGTGCTGATTACCGCCTCGCTCTTTGCCTTCGCCGCCATGTGGCTCTTGAACTTCACCTGGCTGGAAGGTCTGCTGCTCGGCTCGATCGTCGCCTCGACGGACGCCGCCGCCGTCTTCTTCCTGCTGCGCATCGGCGGCATCAACATCCGCGACAAGGTGCGCTCGACTCTGGAAGTCGAATCCGGCACCAACGACCCGATGGCGATTTTCCTGACCATCGCCCTTGTCGAGGTGCTGGCAAGCGGCGAGCGCTACGCCGGCATCAATATCGGCATGCTCGCCATGTTCGTCCAGCAGATGGGCCTCGGCGTCATTCTCGGCCTGCTCGGCGGCATGATGATCGTGCTGATCGTCAGCAAGCTCGACACCGATCGCGGTCTGACGCCGATCTTCGTGCTCGCGCTCGCTCTTCTCGTCTTCTCCTTCACCGGCGCCGTCGGCGGCAGCGGCTTCCTCGCCGTCTATGTCGCCGGCATTTACGCCGGAAACCGCAAGATGCAGGCGATCGGCACCATCAAGCGCTTCCAGGACGGCATGACCTGGCTGGCGCAGATCATCATGTTCCTGGTGCTCGGCCTGCTCGCCACGCCGTCGCAATTCCCGGTGATCATCGTGCCGGCCATTCTGCTTGCCCTCTTCCTGATCTTCGTCGCCCGGCCGCTGGCGATCTGGCTGTCGCTGCTCCCCTTCGATTACACGCAGCAGGAAATCGGCTTCGTTGCCTGGGTCGGCCTGCGCGGCGCCGTCTCCATTCTGCTTGCCATCATGCCGATCCTCGGCGGATTGGAAAACGGCCAGATCTATTTCAACACGGCCTTCATCATCGTGCTGGTCTCACTGCTCGTCCAGGGCTGGACGATCAAACCCGTCGCCAAGAAGCTCGGCCTGATCATTCCGCCCCGCATCGGCGCGGTCGACAAGGTCGAGGTCGACTTGCCGGGTGCTGCCAATCACGAACTGCTCTCCTACCGCGTCATCAAGGATAGTCCGGTGCTGCGCGGTGAGCGCATTCCGCGCTGGGCCACACCTTCGCTCGTCATCCGCGACGGAAAATCGATGCGCTATCAATATGCCGGGCGGCTGCGCGAGAACGATCTCGTCTATCTCTTCATCGTGCCGAGCTACTCCCGCCTTCTCGACCGGCTCTTCGCCAGCCGTGCGCCTGTCGATGAAGACGATGCCGAATTCTTCGGCGCCTTCGCGCTCTCGCCCGCCCGCCCCGCCGCCGATCTCGATGCCGCCTACGGTCCCGGCCTGCTAAACGAATCCGAAAAAGGCCTGACCATCGCCGAATTGATGCGGCAGCGCCTCGGCGGCAAGGCCGATTATGCCGACCGCGTCCGTCTCGGCTCGATCATCCTGATCGTCCGCGATCTCGATGAGCACGACCATGTCGCCTCCGTCGGCATGTCACTCGAAGCCGTCGAACCGGCCATCACGCTGCCGATCTTCATTAATCTCAAGGACATTATCGAGCGGATCCGCGACCGGTTGAAGGGGCGCCGGAGGCGAGAAGCGGCGGCCTCCGAAGCCGCTCCGAAAACAGCGGTCGGACGCGACGAAGGCACACACGAAAACGGTCGTTGAACGCCTTGCGTCTCGAATGATCCTTGCTATGGTCGGCGCAATTTCCGCCAACCAAGACTGGATCTCCCCATGCCTTCCTTCAAGACCCTCGACGATCTTTCCGACATCCGCGGCAAGCGCGTTCTCGTCCGCGTCGATCTCAACGTCCCGGTCAAGGACGGCAAGGTCACCGATACGACGCGCATCGAGCGTGTGGCGCCGACGATCCTCGAACTGTCCGAGAAGGGCGCCAAGGTAATCCTGCTGGCCCATTTCGGCCGGCCGAAGGACGGCCCGTCGCCTGAACTGTCGCTGTCGCTGATCGCCCCTTCCGTCGAGGAAGTACTGGATCATGCCGTGTCGACGGCCTCCGACTGCATCGGCGAGGCCGCCGCCTCCGCCGTCGCCGCGATGAATGACGGCGATATCCTGCTGCTGGAAAACACCCGTTTCCACAAGGGCGAGGAAAAGAACGATCCCGACTTCACCAAGGCGCTCGCCGCCAACGGCGACATCTATGTCAACGACGCCTTCTCCGCCGCCCACCGCGCCCATGCCTCCACCGAGGGGCTTGCACACCATCTGCCGGCCTATGCCGGCCGCACCATGCAGGCCGAGCTGGAGGCGCTGGAAAAGGGCCTGGGTGATCCCGCCCGCCCAGTGGTCGCAATTGTCGGCGGCGCCAAGGTCTCGACCAAGATCGACCTGCTGATGAACCTAGTGAAAAAGGTCGATGCGCTGGTCATCGGCGGCGGCATGGCCAATACCTTCATCGCCGCCCGGGGCACCAATGTCGGCAAATCGCTCTGCGAGCATGATCTCGCCGAAACCGCCAGGCAGATCATGATCGAGGCGGCGACATCAGGCTGCGCCATCATCCTGCCGGAAGACGGCGTGATTGCCCGCGAGTTCAAGGCGGGTGCCGCCAACGAGACGGTCGATATCGACGCCATTCCCGCCGATGCCATGGTACTCGATGTCGGCCCGAAATCCGTCCAAGCCATCAGCGCCTGGATCGAGCGCGCTTCGACCCTTGTCTGGAACGGCCCGCTCGGCGCCTTCGAGATCGAGCCCTTCGACGCCGCAACCGTCGGCGCCGCGAAATACGCAGCCGAGCGCACCGCGGCTGGCAAGCTCACCTCCGTTGCCGGCGGCGGCGACACGGTTTCTGCGCTGAACCACGCCGGCGTTGCCGACGATTTCACCTATGTCTCCACAGCCGGCGGCGCTTTCCTCGAATGGATGGAAGGCAAAGAGCTTCCCGGCGTCGCCGTCCTCAACGCCGCTCGGTAACCTGCCCCACGCATCGGCCCGACAATCGGGCCGATGCGTCCGTTTAAAATGTTGGCAGCGTCCTTTGCGCCCGCAAAAGGCGCGCGGCGCGGCAAGCCCGATTTGACAGGTTTTACATGTGGATAGACCGCGGCGGCGAAGAGCCTTTCGCGGTCTTTTGCTCACGCGTTGGAAAAATTCCCATTTTTTCAAACGATTGAATTGATTTCAATCGTTTCAGTGACTTAGGCTTCCATTTTCCTCTCTATAAACTTCTGTTATCGCCGTCCTATATTCTTAAACCGCCGATGTTTAATGCTGTGGAGAGAACGAGAATGAGCGAACGACTGGAAGACATTGCAGTGCAGATGGTTGCAGGCGGCCGGGGACTGCTTGCGGCAGATGAATCGACCTCCACCATCAAGAAGCGTTTCGATACGATCAACCTGGAATCGACCGAAAGCAGCCGCCGCGATTACCGCGAGATGCTCTTCCGCTCTGACGAGGCGATGAAGAAATATATCTCCGGCGTCATCCTGTTCGAAGAGACGCTTTTCCAGAAGGCCGCCGACGGCACGCCTTTCGTCGATATCATCCGCGCGGCCGGTTCCATTCCCGGCATCAAGGTCGACACCGGCGCCAAGCCGATGGCCAAATATCCGGGCGAAACAATCACCGAGGGCCTCGATGGTCTCGGTGAGCGCCTTGCCAAGTATTATGACGCCGGCGCCCGTTTCGCCAAGTGGCGCGGCGTCATCGCCATCTCCTCTTCGCTGCCGACCCGCGGCTCGGTCCGCGCCAACGCTCAGGCGCTTGCCCGCTATGCCGCCCTCTGCCAGGAGGCCAAGATCGTACCGATCGTCGAGCCGGAATGCCTGATGGACGGCAAGCCGGGCGACCACAACATCGACCGCTGCGCCGAAGTCACCGAAGCCACGCTGCGCGTCGTTTTTGAAGAACTGGCCGATGCCCGCGTCAGCCTCGAAGGCATGATCCTGAAGCCGAACATGGTCATCGACGGCAAGAACGCCCGCAAGGCCTCGGTCGAGGAAGTTGCCGAGCGCACTGTCCAAGTGCTGAAGCGCACGGTTCCGTCTGCGGTTCCCGGCATCGCCTTCCTTTCCGGCGGCCAGACCACGGAAGAAGCGACCGCGCATCTTTCCGCGATCAATGGTTTTGACCTGCCCTGGCTCGTCACCTTCTCCTATGGCCGCGCCCTGCAGGACAGCGCGCTCAAGGCCTGGAACGGCAAGCCTGAGAACGTCGCCGCCGGCCAGCGCGAGTTCACCCACCGCGCCGAGATGAACAGCCTCGCCGCCAAGGGCAGCTGGAAGAAGGACCTGGAAAAGGCCGCCTGATTTTTCGGCAGCCTTAACTCAGATGAAGAAGGGGCGGCAACACATCGTTGCCGCCCCTTCTTGCATTGTCACGGCGACAAGAAACCGGCTCGCCTCGCCGGAAAATCGTGATTATCCATAGCCGCAGCCGCAACAGGAGCCGCCATGGACACCCTCTCCTACGTCACCGTCGATGTCTTCACCTCCACCCGCTTCGAGGGCAATCCGCTTGCCGTCATCTCCGATGCGCGGGGCCTGAGCGATGCGGCGATGCAGAGGATCGCCACCGAGTTCAACTACTCCGAAGTCACCTTCGTCCTGCCGCCGGAAAATCCTGAAAATTCCGCCCGCGTGCGCATCTTCACCCCGACGACGGAAGTACCCTTCGCCGGCCATCCGAATGTAGGCACAGCCTATGTGCTCGGCCAGCAGGCGGAGATCTTCGGCAAGCCGGTCGGCGAGAAACTGCGCTTCGAGGAAAAGGCCGGCATCGTCGAGGTCAGCCTGAAACGCAACGGCGGAAGGGTCGCGGCAACAGCCATCCGCGCGCCGCAGCCGCTGACGGTCGGCAATACCATCGCCGAGGAAACCATCGCCCGCTGCGTCTCGCTCGAATCTCGCGCCGTCGTCACAACCACCCACGCTCCGGTCTTTGCCTCGGTCGGCCTGAACTTCGCCATTGCCGAAGTGGGCGGGCTTGAAGCGTTGGCAGCCGCCCGTCCCAACCTTGCCGGCTTCCAGGCGGCCGCCGGCCGCCAGACGACGAGCGGCCACGACTTCTCGCTCTTCGTCTATGCCAGAACATCCGAAAATCCGTGGCATATTCGCGCCCGGATGTTCGCACCGCTCGACAACGTGCCCGAGGACCCGGCAACCGGCAGCGCTTCAGCTGCGCTTGGCGCCTATCTTGTCTCACTTGCGCTGGACGCCGACATGAACGTCCGCATTACCGTCGAACAAGGCGTCGAAATGGGCCGGCGCAGTATCATCTCCCTCGATGTCTCGAAATTCCGCGGCACCGTCACCGATGTGGTCATCTCGGGCAGCTGTGTTCCCGTCATGCGCGGAGAAATCATCCTGCAGGACTGACGATCGCAGGCCGACGACAGGCCTACATCAGGAAATCGCGCAAAAGCAGGTCAACTGCCCAGATCCCGAAAGCGATCAGCGCCATCTTCCAGAAATCCGTCCGCCGCCTGAGGCCGGGGAGCCCGAGCGGCTTGATCAGCTGTATCGCCATGGCAAGGATGAGCAGCAAGGCTATCAGCTTTGTCATGCTTTATTTTTTCCATTTTTCGGAATGTCACAGGACGGACATTTTTCCGCGCCAACACAGGTGCTTCGCACGCCGTAAAGATATTCCGGGGCACAATCAATCATCTTGAGGCTGGGCTGACGCAGGTCATGCCTTATGTCCATTCCAATATCACTGAGACCGAGTCTGGGGAAATGAAGAGAAACCTTCTGTCCGTCGCCGCGCTGCTGTTTGGCACGCTCTTCCTTTTCATGGGCAACGGCCTGCAGGGCATCCTGCTTCCCGTCCGCGGCAATCTCGAAGGCTACGCCACCACGACGCTTGGCCTGCTCGGCACCTCATGGGCCGGGGGCTTCGTCATCGGTTGCCTGGTGGCGCCGAAACTGGTGCGCCGCGTCGGCCATGTCAGAGCCTTCTCCGGCTTCATCTCGATCATCGCCATCATCGCCCTGGTGAGCGGCATCATCATCCATCCGGTCTGGTGGGTGGTTCTGCGCGCCGTTACCGGCTTCTCGACCGCCGGCACCTCGATGATCATCGAAAGCTGGCTGAACGAGCGCGCCAGCAACGAGAGCCGCGGCGCGATCTTCTCGCTCTATATCGGCATCACGCTGCTCGGCGTCGTCGGCGGCCAGATGATGATCCCGCTCGAGGACGTGCGCACGCCGGTGCTGTTCATGATCTGCGGCATTTTTTATTGCATCGCCATGCTGCCGACAACGCTTTCGACCGCCGCTTCGCCACAGCCGCTGAAGGCTGTCCGCCTCGACCTGCCGGCGCTCTATCGCAATTCGCCGGTCTCCTGCCTCGGCATCCTGCTCGTCGGCATCGCCAACGGCGCCTATGGCACGCTCGGCGCCGTCTTCGGCGCCGGCGCCGGCCTCTCCGACACCAGCATCGCCATCATGATGAGCGCCACCATCTTCGCCGGCGCCATGATGCAGCTGCCCGCCGGCCGGCTTTCCGATCGTATCGACCGGCGCTATGTGCTCGCCGCCATGTCCAGCGTCGCCGCCCTTGCCGGCTTGCTGATCTTCATACTCCACCCGACGTCACCAGCCTTGCTGATCGGGCTCGTTGTCCTTTACGGCGCGGTCGCTAATACGCTCTATCCGATCGCCGTCGCCCATGCGAACGACTTCGCGGCATCGGAGGATTTCGTCAAGGTCTCCGGTGGCCTGCTGCTGCTCTACGGCATCGGCACGGTGATCGGCCCGACGATCGGCGGCCCCGTCATGTCGGTGATTACCCCGCATGCGCTTTTCC
>Ga0209673_1001331_pt1 | contig 24714 bp, 26 predicted proteins | sample AraplaCol_mMS_r2_2_FD_184274 | JGI IMG/M metagenome (GOLD analysis project Ga0209673, IMG submission 184274) | Arabidopsis root microbial communities from North Carolina, USA - plate scrape MF_Col_mMS_r2 (SPAdes) (version 3) | ecosystem: Host-associated > Plants > Roots > Endosphere | place... | reverse complement strand
TCACCGCCCGCACCGGAGATGGAGAAAGCCGGGGCCTCGAAACGGACGCCGCTCTCCAGGCGCTGCAGCGAAATCAACATGCGCGCGGCGGTCGGCGAGCCGCTGTCGGACGAAGACATGAAGATATTGAGGAGTCAATGCTGATGATGACGAACACCACCCGCGCCCTTCGTACGGTGCTGCGCGCGCTGGCGCTGTGCGGCGCCGTGCTTGCCGCTGCGTGCGCGCACCGCCCGGCACCAAGCAACGCCATGCCCTTCGAGCAGGCCGTCAACCAGGCGGTGGACGACCTGATCATTCAGACCCAGAAGCTGCCGGCCTTCCTGGCCAAGGTGGAGTCGACGATCAAGCAGAGCCGCATCGTGATCGATCCGCTGCTCGAGGGATCGAGCGGCCAGCAGACCGAAGTCACGCGCGTGGCCGAGCAGCGCATCGTCCAGCGCATGCAGTCGCAATTCAAGCAGTTCACCGTCACGCCGTTCAACAACGCCGAGATCGAGCGCGCACAGTACGTGCTCAACGGCACGCTGGTGCGCGACAAGGATGCGTCCGACGGGCGCTACCGCCTCAACCTCGCGCTGACCGAAATCAAGAGCGGCGTGGTCATTGCGCAATCGGTGGCGCGCATCAGCGATGCCACGCTGGACACGCGGCCCACCGCCTTCTTTCGCGACAGTCCCGTGAACGGCAAGGACCGCGCTGTGGAAGGCTACATCCGCACCGCCGAAACACAGCCGGGCCAGGCGGCTGACGCGCTGTACCTGGAGCGTCTGCCCACCTCGACCGTGCTGCAGGAAGCCACCGCCGCCTACGAAGCGGGCCGCATGAGCGAAGCGCTCAGCCGCTACGAAGCCGCCTCGCGCCGGTCCGACGGCCAGCAGCTGCGCATCTACAGCGGCCTGTATCTCACGCAGGCCCAGTTGGGCCGCACGGCCGACGCCGAGAAGACCTTCGGCACCCTGGCGCGGCTCGGGCTGGAAACCAACAACCTGAGCGTGAAGTTCCTCTTCAAGCCCGGCTCGACCGACTTCCTGGCCGACCCGAAGATCAGCGCCGCCTACCCGATGTGGCTGCGCCAGATCGCGCGTCAGGCAGCGCAAATCGATTCATGCGTGGTGGTCACGGGCCATACGAGCCGCACCGGTTCGGAGTCGGTCAACGAGCGGCTGTCATTGCAGCGCGCGGTCAGCGTGAAGACCCGGCTGGTGGGTGAGGCGCCGCCCTTGTCGAAGAAGCTGCGCGAATCCGGCATGGGGTTCCGCGAGAACATCGTGGGGACCGGCGCAGACGATGCAAGCGATGCGCTCGACCGCCGCGTCGAGTTCAAAGTAGCGGCTTGTGAGGCCTGACGAAATTCAGGGCGCGAGGCGTTCACGCACCCACACGCCGTCTTCGAGCCGATAGCGCAGCCGGTCGTGCAGCCGGCTCTTGCGGCCCTGCCAGAACTCCCAGCGATCCGGCACGAGGCGATAGCCGCCCCAGTGCGGCGGGCGCGGCGGCGAGAGCAGGTGCCTGGCGGCCGCCACGGCCGCGTTCTTCACCAGCACGTCGCGGCCGCTGATCACTTCGCTCTGCGGACTGGCCCAGGCGCCGATGCGTGAATCGAGCGGGCGGCTCGCAAAGTAGGCATCGCTTTCCTCGGCGCTGATTTTTTCTACCCGGCCCTCGATGCGCACCACGCGCTCAAGCTCGACCCAGTGAAACTGCAAGGCCGCATACGGGTTGCCCGAGAGCTCGCGGCCCTTGCGGCTCTCGTAGTTGGTGTACCAGACGACTCCGCGCGCATCAAAGCCCTTGATGAGCACGATGCGGCTCGAAGGCCGCAGGTCGCTCGCCACGGTACACAGCGTCATTGCGTTGGGCTCGGGCACCTGGGCGTCGATGGCTTCGCCGAGCCAGCGCTCGAACTGCTTCAGCGGGTCGTCGGCGCTGTGGGTTTCGCCGAGTTCGGCGCGCTCGTAGCTCTTGCGCAGCGCGGCCAGCGTTTCGTTGGTGGGCGGAGAAGAAGTCATGGCGGCATTGTTGCGCATGCGCCGCCGCGCGGCAGGCCCGGCATTCCGCGCACATACTCGGCGCATGGAGACAAAGGCGAATTCCCCGGTGGTGATCGTGCTGGCCTCGGGCCGCGGCGAGCGTTTCATCGCGGCCGGCGGCACAGGCTCCAAGCTGCAGGCGCCGCTCGCGGGCAAGCCGCTGCTCGAACGCACGCTCGATGTCGTCCGCGCCAGCGGCCTGCCATGGCGGCTCGAAGACGCCGGGCATCCGGGCATGGGCGATTCGATTGCCGCTGCGGTGCGCGCCACGCCCGAGGCCGCGGGCTGGCTGATCCTGCCGGGTGACCTGCCGCTGGTGCGCCCCGACACATTGCGCGCGGTGGCGGCCGCGCTCACCGGCCGGGTCTGTGCGGCGCAGCCGCAATACCAAGGCGAGCGCGGGCATCCGGTGGGCTTTTCGGCCGGCTGCCGAGCCCAGCTTGCGGCACTGAGTGGGAACTTTGGCGCGGCACCGGTCCTGAAGGCGATGCGCGCCATCGATGCGGTGGCCGACCTGGTGGTCGACGACGTCGGCATCGTGACCGACATCGACACGCCCGAGGCGCTGGCGCGTGCCGAGGCCCTGTGGCGGGCGCGCTCGGCCGGGCGCCCCGGCTAGCCGATCAGCGCCGCGCGATCACGGCGCAGGCCGTGCGCGGGCCGGAGTTGCCGGCCGGCTGGGTCGTGAAGTCGTCGCGGTCGCGGTGCACCACGAGTGCACGGCCCACCACGTTGTTGGGCGCGCCCTCGGTCAACGAGATAGCGTGGTCGTCGACGCTGAAGCGCGCCACGCCGCTGGCGTCTGCCACCAGGCTCGGCAGTTCGCCGGCATGGCTGCCCGCGGCGCCGAATTTGCCATGCGTGCCGCCGGCGGGATTGAAGTGGCCGCCCGAGGCATTGCCGTTGTCGCCGCAGTCGCCCTTCTCATGGATGTGGAAACCATGCTCGCTGCCCGGCGCGAGGCCGCGCACTTCGCCAGCGATGCGCACGCCGTGATCCAGCGCGGTGAAGGTCACCGTGCCGCGCGTCGGGTTGGGCGAGATCGCCGCGGTCGGCATCAGTTCGGCGGCCGCGCTCGGCTTGCCGCCCATCATGCTGCTCATGCCGCCGCAGGCGGAGAGCAGGGCGGCTGCGAGAAGAGCGGTACCGGCAGCGGCGAAGAGGCGATGGTTCATGGTTATTCCTTTTCGGAAGATGGACTCGGAGACCCAGGAACATATACCGGACCCGGTGGCTTACCGCAATCGGCAGCGGCGCCGGACTGGTTTTTTTGCCGCTCTTCTTGCGCCTGCTGCTCCTGCTGCTCCTGCTTCTCATGCGCCAGCGCAACCAGCCGCGCCAGCGCCGCGTCGTGGATCGAATGCCGGCGCAGCTCCAGCAAGGTCTGTCGCGCATAGTCGAGAGAGCTGCCGTAGCGCCCGACGGCGTGGGTGAAGATGTGGCGGTAGCGGTCGTCGCTGAGCTCGCCAGTGAAGTTGGGGCTGCGCCTGGACAGGGTGAATGCCAGCGCGCGCACCGGGCCTTCGGGCGTGTTGCACTTCAGCCACCTCGGGTCGTACACGCCGGTCGGCATCTCGCGCAGCCAGAGCCTGCGGAGCGTGTCGAGACCGTGCGCCGAAGGCACCCGGAACACCATGCCGCGGCAGCTGCCGCCCGAGAGCAGGCCGAAAACGAGACCCGGCGTCTGCACGCTGCCTCGGTTGATGCGGCTCCACATCTTCAGTGCCCGATGCCAGCCGTGCACCCAGGCCTGCCGACGCTCGACAAAGTCGAACTCCGGCCGCCAGATGAGCGAGCCATAGCCGAAGAGCCACAGATCCTCGCGGCCGCCCCAGTCGGCAATGGCCTGTTCGAGCATGGGCTGCGGGTCGCGCAGGGGCTTGGGCATGGGGTCCAGGCCCGGCGGCCCTGGGTCTGGCAACGGTCCCGAAGGGGCGGCGCCTACAATTTCGTGATCATGGTTCACCGCACCATTATTTACCGACCTCTACTTTCCTATGGAGTACGCCCCCTCATGAGCGACGACGACAGCCAGCAAAATTTCATCCTCGGATTTCTCCTGGCATTGATTGCGCTGGTGATCTTCTTCGTCGTGGGCATCGCGATCTGGCACAAGGGGCACTCGGCGGCACCGGCCAACGCCAAGCCCGCCGTGGCCGCAGCGGTTCCAGCCGCCGCGCCCGCAGCGCCGGCACCCACCACCACGGTGGCCGAAGTGACCGAGACGGTGACGGTCGTGATCCCCGACGGCGCGAGCATCCGCGTGGCCAAGGATGGCGTGGTGAACTTCTATTTCGCCACCGGCAGCGCCGATCTCGCGCCCGGTGCGGCCGAGGCGCTGGCCGCGGTCATCAAGGGCGTGGAGAGCGGCCGCAAGGCGGTGGTCTCCGGCTACCACGACGCCACGGGCGACGCGGCCGTCAATGAGCAGCTTGCCAAGAAGCGCGCCGAAACCATCCGGGACGTGCTGGTGGGCCTGGGCGTGCCGGCGAGCAAGGTCGATCTGCAGAGGCCCGAGGTCACCGCGGGCTCGGGCAACAACGCCGAGGCGCGCCGCGTCGAGGTCAAGCTGGTCGACTGACGGGCCCCGCCGGTGCCCGCTCGATGGGCACGGACGGTAAATCCGTATTGCCGGGGTGGTGGATTTCCATCGGCCCGGTCCCCGCTGTCTTGGTACCATTGACTTCCGAGTCGGAGGTCGCGAAAGCGACAGTGCCGACAGGCCGGCCACGCGACCGAACACATCCCCATGAGCACACATCCCACCGTCCTTGACGTTACCGATCGCATTCGCGAACGCAGCCGGGGGCCGCGCAGTGCGTACCTCGAGCGCCTGAGAGAAATCCGCAACCGCGACCGCGGTTCCGACCGTATGGGCTGCGCCAACGTGGCGCACGCCGTCGCCGGCATCCCGGCCAATGACAAGTTCAGGGTGGTGGCCGAGCGCGCACCCAACATCGGCATCGTCACCGCCTACAACGACATGCTCTCGGCCCACGCGCCGTACCAGAACTACCCCGACATCATCAAGCAGGAGGCGCGCAGCCTTGGTGCCACCGCGCAGGTGGCCGGCGGCGTGCCGGCCATGTGCGACGGCGTGACCCAAGGCACACCCGGCATGGAGCTGAGCCTCTTCAGCCGCGACGTCATCGCCATGGGCACCGCGGTGGCGCTCACGCACGACATGTTCGACGGCGCGCTGCTTCTGGGCGTGTGCGACAAGATCGTGCCGGGCCTCCTGATCGGCGCGCTGCACTTCGGGCACCTGCCCACCGTGTTCGTGCCCGCCGGTCCCATGCCTTCGGGCTTGTCGAACGGCGAAAAATCCAAGGTGCGCGAGCAGGCGGCGCAGGGTCTCGTGGGCCGGCAGGGCCTGCTTGATGCCGAGATGGCGGCCTATCACACGGTGGGCACCTGCACCTTCTACGGCACTGCCAACAGCAACCAGATGCTGCTCGAGGCCATGGGCCTGCATGTGCCCGGCACCGCCTTCATCCAGCCCGGCGACGCGATGCGCGAAACGCTCACGCGCGAGTCCGTTCGCACGGTGCTGGGCAAGGCAAGCGAGGCGAACTTCAATTGCCCGCCTATCGGCGAAATGGTGGACGAGCGCTGCATCGTCAACGCCATGGTGGCGCTCTTGGCCACGGGCGGTTCCACCAACCACCTGATCCACTGGGTGGCCGTGGCGCGCTCGGCTGGCATCGTGATCGACTGGGACGACTTCTCGCGCCTTTCCGACGTGATTCCGCTGCTCACACGCGTCTACCCCAACGGCAGCGCCGACGTGAACGCTTTCCAGGCCGCGGGCGGCCCGGGCTTCGTGATCGGCGAACTGCTCGATGCGGGGCTGATGCACGCCGACGTGCTGACCGTGCGCGCCGGCGGCATCCGCGAGTTTTCGAATGTGCCGTCCCTTGCGGACGACAACAAGCGCCTGATCTGGAATTCCGCCGCACCGTCGAAGGACGAAGCCGTCGCGCGGCCCGTCGAGAGCCCCTTCAGCGCCACCGGCGGCCTGAAGCTGCTCAACGGCAACCTGGGACGCAGCGTGATCAAGGTGTCTTCAGTGCCTGACGACCGCCACGTGATCGAGGCGCCGGCGCGCGTGTTCGATTCGCAGGCCGCGCTGCACCAGGCCTTCACGGCCGGCGAGCTCGAGCGCGACGTGGTGTGCGTGGTGCGCTGGCAGGGCCCGCAGGCCAACGGCATGCCCGAGCTGCACAAGCTCACGCCGCCGCTGTCGGTGCTGCAGGGCAAGGGCTTTCGCGTGGCGCTGGTCACCGATGGCCGCATGAGTGGCGCCTCGGGCAAGGTCCCGGCCGCCATCCATGTGTCGCCCGAAGCCGCCGCGGGCGGGCCGCTCGCCAAGGTGCGCGACGGCGACGTGATCCGCCTCGATGCCGTGGCGGGTACGCTGGCCGTGCTTGTGCCCGACGACGAATGGGCCGAGCGCGAGACTGCTACGCTCCCCGAAGCCAAGCGCATCGCCGACGGCCACGGCCTGGGCCGAGAACTGTTCGCCGGCATGCGGCGCAATGCATTGACTGCTGAAGAAGGAGCCTGCTCATGGCTGTAGAAAAAAACAAACTCGCCGCGCTCGACGTCATGCGCGATGCGCCGGTCATCCCGGTCATCGTGCTGCACGACGTGAAACATGCCGTTCCGTTGGCGCGCGCGCTGGTGGCTGGCGGCATTCGCATGCTCGAAGTCACGCTGCGCACGCCGCAGGCGCTCGAATGCATCGAAGCCATTGCGCGGGACGTGCCCGATGCGGTGGCCGGCGCGGGCACCATCCGCAGCGCCGCCGATGCGCAGGCTTCGGCATTGGCCGGCGCCAAGTTTGGCGTGAGCCCGGGCTACACGCGCGCGGTCGGCAAGGCCTGCCATGACCTCGGCCTGCCGCTTCTGCCGGGCGTGGCCACCGGCAGCGAGATCATGATGGCGCAGGAAGACGGCTACACCGAGCTGAAGTTCTTCCCCGCGCTTCAGGCCGGCGGCCTGCCCATGCTCAAGGCATGGCAAGGGCCGTTTGGCGACGTCACGTTCTGCCCCACCGGCGGCATCCATGCGGGCAATGCGGCCGAGTTTCTCGCCCTTTCGAACGTGGCCTGCGTGGGCGGCTCATGGATCGTGCCGACCGACGCGATCCGCGATGGCAACTGGGCGCTGATCGAGCAACTGGCCCGCGCAGCGAGCCAGCTGCCGCGCTGAACATCATGCGTGCGGATTTCGATGCGAGCGACCTGAAGGTCATCGCGTTCGACGTTTTCGGCACTGTGGTCGATTGGCACAGCGGCATTGCCGCCGAGGCCGAGCTTGCGTTGCCGGGTGTCGATGGCGCCACCTTCGCACTGGCCTGGCGCGCCGGCTACATGCCCGCCATGAAATCGGTCATGGAACGCATTGCGGCGGGCGAGGGTGGCTTCACGCTGCTGGACGAACTGCACCTAAGCATGCTCGAGCAGGTGCTGCAAGACTTCGGCATGGCCGAGCGGCTCGACAGTGCCGCCAAGCGCCACCTGAGCCGCGCCTGGCACCGGCTGCCCGCCTGGCCCGATTCGGTCGAGGGGCTCACGCGCCTGAAGAGCAAGTTCACCATTTGCACGCTCTCCAACGGCAACATCGGCCTGCTCACCGAAATGGCCAAGCGTGCCGGACTGCCCTGGGATTGCGTGCTCTCGGCCGAAGTGTTCAAGGCCTACAAGCCCGACCCGCGCACCTACCTGGGCGTGGCGGGCGTGTTCGATGCAACGCCAGGGCAGGTCATGCTGGCCGCGGCGCACCACGACGACCTGGCGGCGGCGCGTGTGTGCGGGCTCAAGACAGCCTACATCGAACGGCCCCGCGAATTCGGCAGCGCGCAGCCCAAGGACGTTTCCCCCAACCCCGAGAACAACCTGCACGCGCGCGACATCAACCAGCTGGCCGACCTGCTGGGCTGCTGAGCGCGATCACCTGGCCCTGGCTGCGCCCAGGGATTTCGCGGACTTGATCATGCCGCGCATCATTTGGGTGAGCGGGAATTCCACGAACTTGTAGACCATGTGCGAAGCCCAGAACGAGGCGACGCAGACCGCGGCGGCAATGGCGAGAATCTGGGCCGGCGAAGAGAGGCCGAGCGCCTTCACCGCGATGGGAATGGCCACCAGGATGAACGGGTGAAAAAGGTACAGCGAATAGGAGCTGTCCCCAATGGCCAGGATCGTGCGTGCCTTGGCCCACACCGATCCGAAGAGGATGATTCCAACGAACATCATGGCCGACGGGATTGCCAGTGCAAACCCACGGAGTTCGCTGTTTCCCAAGCCTTGCGAAATGGCCAGGTAGGCAAGCAGAGCGCCGGCGGTGGTCAAGACAATCGACAAGGGAATGTGCTGCTTCAGCAGTCCCTTCTTGAATGCGACGCCAATCGCGACGCCGAACGCGAACTCCACGAACAAGGAAAAATTCATCACCTTGTAGTCGATACCGGAGAGCAGCCCGATGAACGATGCGGCGGCCAATACGAGGCAGGCGAAGTAAGCGTTCCTTGGCTTTGCCACGGGAAGTGCGACAAGCGCCCACAGCCCATAGAAGATGATTTCGTAGGTCAGCGTCCAGCCGTTGTTGACCAGATAGGGCGCGGAGGTTGGCCACAAAAAGAAAGACGCGGCCACGTCGGTCGCTTCTTTCGCGTTGCTGTTGATCAGCTTGGGCGCCATGATGAAAACAAGCAGCGCCAGCAGGGAGAGCCCCCAGTAAAGCGGAAATACTCGCACGATCCGCTTTTCCATGAACTCCACGTGCGCCATCGTCTTGTTCGCGGTCACAAAGTAGATGATGAAGCCGCTGATCATGAAGAAGACGTCGACCCCGATGATCCCGAAATCGAACAGGGGAATCGCGCCGCCGGACAAAGCATGCGCCTTTTGGGCCGCGTGGTGAATGACGACCAGGAGGGCGGCAATGCCTCGTCCGGCCTGGATGGATTCGACGTACTGGGGCTGATCGACCGCAATGGATTGGGACTTCACGACGTGCGATCCTGGGCAAGGGGGCGAGCAAAGGCCGCAGCGGCGGGAGTCGTTGTGGACGTGGTCGTGGAAGTGGCCGTGGAAGCGGCGGCCTTCCTGCGCCGCAGCAGCTTTTCCTGCGCCAATTCGCTTTTCTGCACCAGCGCCAAGGCTGAAAAAACCAGCGGACTCACGATGGCGAAGTGGCGGGCGAACGAACCGAAATCAGGCTCGAACACGCCCTCGATGATGAGAAAAGCCAGCGGAGCCAGCGCCACCTTGCCGGCCTGCATCAAATACGTGCTGTCGGATTTCACGCCCTTGACGATGGCCTGCACCATCCAGATGAAGGTGAAGGGCATGATCGAAATAAACGCCAACTGGCTGACCGATCCAAAACGCAAAAGCTCAAGAGGAAATGCCAATCGGAAAAAGGTGATGGTGGCATTGAGCGCTTGGAGCATCGCATTGTCTGAAGCAATCACCGCATCGATGACCGTTCGCGATCCTTCGGCGCCCACGTCTCTGTTTTCATTGACCGCGGCGCGGGCGAAGTCCAGTGTTGCGCCCAATGCGATTTGGAACGTCAGCGAAAGCGCGATGTAAATCAAAACGATGACAACAAACAGCCTGAATACGGTGAGCTGATTTCTTATGAGCCTCAATCCGAGCCAGGTGGCGCTGACCAGCAGCCAGTATTTTCTGACCACCCAGCCGTAGACCGTGGAAGATAAAAACCACGTGAGCCCGAACCCGCTGTGCTGTGCCGCCATGATCGAAAGGAGCACCACGCAGGCGGAGAGCATGTCCTTTGACAGGACCGAAAGAAAAATGGCCCTGATGAAACCCCATCCCAGCGAAACAAGAAAAACGCCGAGGGATATCCGGCTGAATTGAAATATGGGTATGAGGGTGAGCGAGACGCTCAGCAGGGCGCCCGCAATCGGAGCCGTCTTGGCGCTCAGCCCGACCGATTCCAGCAGGAACGCACTGCATGCGTAGGAGTTTCGTTCCTCCACCGACGTGGAGGCGATCTGGCATGAATCGGCGCCGAAGAAGCTCAACAGCGTTTCCTCATCAGGGAAATTCTGTGCGGCCGTGTCGTGGTAAGCAAAAGGTATTGCTCCGACAATCAGGGCGGCAAACAAAAATATGATGAGCGATATGGCCGGATCAATGGCTTTGCCGCGGATGCTGAGAATGGTCAATGGCTTGCCGCTTGGAAGAAGTGCAAAGGTAGAAAATAGTTCAAAGGCGCGCCACCGGACGATTCATCCGAATGGACGGCCTTGCCGAACTCTAAAGGGGCTTGATTGCGATTTCGGGAAACGGCGCGCGGAGCATTGAGCATCGGCGCCGTACCCGGAGAAAATACCAGCAAAGAATATGCCGATCGCCCGCGAAAAGGTGATCATTTGTATCTTCAATTCGCCGCGCTTTCATTTTAAACGGCGCCCCTGTTGGGGCCCGCTTCGAAGGGGCGAGCGGGGTGGCCGCAGCGGCCGGCTAGGAGGCGCGCAATGCGTCGGCGCCGGCTCCAGGTTGGCCCTGGGCCCTGGATTTGTCTTGTATCAATTCGACCTTGTAGCCATCGGGATCGGTCACGAAGGCGATCACCGTGGTGCCGCCCTTCACCGGGCCGGCTTCCCGCGTGACCTTGCCGCCGGCCGCCTTGATCTTCTCGCAGGCGGCGTAGGCATCTGGCACGCCGAGCGCGATGTGGCCGTAGGCGGTGCCCAGCTCGTAGCTTTCGGTGCCCCAGTTGTAGGTGAGCTCGATCTCGGCCTGCTCGGGGTTGCCGTTGCCGTAGCCCAGGAAGGCGAGGCTGTACTTGTACTCGGGGTTCTCCGAGGTGCGCAGCAGGTTCATGCCCAGCACCTGGGTGTAGAAATCGATCGAACGTTGGAGGTTGCCGACGCGCAGCATGGTGTGGAGGAATCGCATCTCGTGGTGTCGTTGGTGTGGGGAGGAACGCTGATTTTCGTTATTGCGCGAGCTCGAGCAAGTGCGCCTCGTGCTTGCGCAAGAACTCGCGCAGGTGCTGCGGATACTCCGGCACCACGGCGCTCTGCACACTGGGCCGCGCCGCCAGTGCATGGCGCCATGCGTTCACCTTCGGCAAGGCGTCGAAGATGTGCGAGTTGCTGATTTGTTCGAACACCTCGAAGTAGCGAAAGATCGGCGCGAACACCGCGTCGACCAGACTGAAGTCGGCGCCGGCAAAGTAGGGCCCCGCACCCAGCGCGGCCTCGACGCGCTCGAACTTGGCAGCCAGCGCCCGGCGCTTTTGCTCGAACACTTCGGCGTCGCGCGTGGTTTCGTAGCCCCACAGGTCGCCGAGGATGGCCGAGCCGAATTCCATCCATGCGCGGTGCTCGGCACGGGTGAGCGGATCTTCCGGATGCAGACGCGGCCCCGGCTGCGTCTCTTCGAGGTACTCGCAGATCACGTTGCTTTCGAACAGCACCGCCTCGCTGCCGTCGGGCCGCGCCAGGCGCAGCAGGGGCACCTTGCCGAGCGGCGAGATCGCAACGAACCAATCGGGCTTGTTGGCAAGGTCGATCACGACGCGTTCGAACGGCACGTTCTTTTCGGCCAGCGCGATGGCTGCGCGCTGCACGTAAGGGCACAGCAGGTGGCTGACGAGGGTGAGTGGCTTGGACATTGGCGTTTGCGTTCTCGAAGAAAAAGGTTGAAGGGGAGCGCCGCGATTCTTCCGGCACCGAACAACCTTTTCCCGAAAAGCCCATTCGCCGAATGGGCGCCTTGTGCTATTGGGCGGTGTCCAGCCAGTGCGTGATCCGGCCCCCGTGCATCACGCCGATGCGGTCGGCCATGGCATGGGCTTCGGCCTCGTTGTGCGTGACCAGGATGGCCGTCTGGCCGGCGCGATTGAGAATGCCGCGCACCTCCGCCGTCAGGCGCTCGCGCGTGCCGCCGTCGAGATTGGAAAAGGGCTCGTCGAGCAGCAGCAGCGCGGGCGACGGTGCCAGCGCGCGGGCCAGCGCGATGCGCTGCTGCTGGCCGCCCGAGAGCTCGTGCGGAAAACGCTCGCCGGCATCGGCCAGGCCGACCAGCGCCAGCATCTCGGCCACGCGCGTCTGCTGCAGCTCATGGCTCGACCGGCGCAAGCCGAAGGCCACGTTCCGGCCCGCCGAAAGATGGGGAAAGAGCGCGTACTCCTGGAACATCATGCCCACGCGCCGCTGTTCCGGCGGCAGGTGCACCTCTGCCGAAGAAAGCAGCGCTTCACCCAGGCGGATGCTGCCGGCGCGCAGTGGCTCGAAGCCGGCAATCGCGCGCAGCACGGTCGTCTTGCCGCAGCCTGAAGGTCCGAAGAGGCATGCGATTTCGCCCGCCGGCAGCGAGAGCGAGAAGTCGCTCACCACCTTGTGCAGCCCACGCGGTGTCTCATAGGCGAGCTGGATCGATTCGATGGAAAGTGGGGAACTCATGTCTTGTCCGGGCCGGGCAGCGCCGATGGCGTGCCCAGTTGATTGCGTGCCAGCAGCATCACCGGCAGCAGGCCCACTGCGACGATGGCGAGGGCTGCGATGGCGCCTTCTTCATACGTGCCGCGGGCGGCCTCGGCATAGAGCCAGGTGGCCAGCGTGTCGAAATTGGCGGGCCGCAGCAGCAGCGTGGCGGGCAGCTCTTTCATGGCATCGACGAAGACCAGCAGCGCGCCGGTGGCGATGGCGGGCTGCAGAAGCGGCAGGTGCACGCGCCGCAGCGTGCCGCCGCTGGTCTCGCCCAGCAGCCGCGAAGCTTGCTCGATGGCCGGCGGAATGCGCACAAGTCCGGCTTCGATGCCACCGACGGGCATGGCGAGGAAGCGAATCGCGCAGGCCACCACCAGCACGATGCCCGCACCCATGAGCGGCAGACCTTGCAGGCCGAGCACGTTGGCCAGCGCCGCGTCAACCGCGAGCGCCGGCGTGAGCAGGCCAATGGCGAGCACCGTGCCCGGCACCGCATAGCCCAGCGTGGCCGCGCGCGCCTGCCAGCGCGCGCGGTTGGGGCGTGAGCCCTGGCTGCGCGCCGTCCATGCGACAACCAAGCCCCCCGCTACCGCAACCACCGTCACCCCGGCGGCGAGGGCCAGCGTGTTGCCGAGGCTTGCCAGCAGGCCATGCGAGACGCCTCCGCCCTGGTGCAGCCGCTTGGCGCTTTCCCAGACGAGATACAGGGCCGGCGCCACGAAACCGACCAGCACCGGCAGCGTGGCGATGGTGGTGGCGAGCCACGCGGCGCTGCCGTGCAGGCGGCGCGGCTGCATGGCGCGCATGCGTTGGGCCGAGCCGAAACGCTGGTGCTGGCGGCCATTGCGTTCGAGCCAGACCAGCGCCACCACCATGAACAGCATGGCGCAGGCGATCTGCGCCGCGCCGGCCAGATCGGAGCGCGTGATCCACGTGGTGTAGACCGCCACCGTAAGCGTGTTGATGCCCAGGAATTCCGAGGCGCCGATGTCATTGAGCGTCTCGAGCAGCGCGAGGCTCAAGCCCACCGCAAGCGCCGGCCGCGCGAGCGGCAGCGCCACCCGAAAGAACGCGCCGCGCCGGCTTTCGCCCAGCGTGCGCGCAGCTTCCATCAAGTGCGCAGGCTGCGTCATGAACATGGCGCGCGCCGTCATGTAGACATAGGGGTAGAGCACGAAGCCGAGCACGAAGATCGCGCCCGGCATTGAGCGCAGGTCGGGCAGGCGGAACTGGCGCGGGCTGTCGAAGCCCAGCGCCCAGCGGATCGCGCCCTGCACCGGACCGATCGGGTGCAGCAGGTCGAGATAGGCGAAGGCGACGATGTATGTCGGCATTGCGAGCGGCAGCAGCAGCGCCCAGTGCAGCACGCGCCGCCCCGGAAAGTCGCAGGCCGTGACCAGCCATGCGCAGCCGGTGCCGATCACCAGCACCAGCGTGCCAACGCCTGCCAGCAGCACGGCCGTGTTGAGGGCGGCCCGTGGCAGCACATGCGCGAACAGCGGCCCCCAATGCCCCAAGCCGGAGCCGAACGCCAGCCAGGCCAGCGTGAGCACCGGCGCCAGCACGCCGAGGGCGATGGCGAGCGAGGCCGAGCGCCAGAGCGGGCCTGCAGCATGCAGGCCCGGCAAGTGGCGCCGCGCGATCAGCATTCGGGCACCGTTGGAAGCGTGCCCGGCCATCTCGGTCACTGGTCGAAACCGACCTTGTCCACCAAAGCGCTAGCTTGCTTGCGGTACTTGGCGATCTCGGCGACGGGCAGCGTGTCGGCCTTCAGCCCGCCGATGGTCTCGCCGATGATCGGGTCGAGCGCCACGCCCTTGCGCACCGGGTATTCGTAATTGGCTTGCGCGTACAGCGTCTGCGCCGGCTCCGACACCAGGAACTCGAGCAGCTTGACCGCGTTGGCGCGCTGCGGCGCGTTCTTGGCCACGGCCGCGCCGCTGATGTTGACGTGCGTGCCGCCGCTCTTGGCGCTGGCAAAGGTCGGGCGGATCACCTTGATGGCATCGCCCCACTTGCGGGCGTCGGTGCCTTCCTTGGCGCTCTTCATCTGGCCGACGTAGTACGAGTTGGCCAGGCCGATGTCGCAGATGCCGCCCAAGATGTCGCGCGCCACGTCGCGGTCGCCGCCCGTGGCCTTGCGGGCCAGGTTGGCCTTGACGCCGCGCAGCCACTGCTCGGTCTTGGCTTCGCCGTCGTGCGCGATCATCGCCGCGACCAGTGCCGTGTTGTAGGGATGCTGGCCCGCGCGGATGCAGACCTTACCCTTCCACTTCGGGTTGGCCAGGTCTTCATAGCGGAAGCTGGTGAGCGGCTGGTTCCTTTCGGCGTAGAGCACGCGCGCGCGCAGCGAGAGCGCGAACCACTGCCCATCGGCACCGCGCAGGTTGGCGGGCACGGCCGATTCGATCGCGGCCGACTTCACCGGCTGCGTCACGCCGCCATCGACCAAGTCCAACAGGTTGCCGATGTCCACCGTCATCAGCACGTCGGCCGGCGAGCGCGCGCCCTCGGCCTTGACGCGCTCCAGCAGCCCGTCCTTTACGAACACGGTGTTGACCTTGATGTTGCTCTGCGTGCTGAAGGCGGTGATCAGCGGCTGGATCAACGCGGGTTCACGCGTCGTGTAGAGCGTGAGTTCGTCATTGGCGGCGTAGGCGGGCAGGGCGGCGGCCGCCAGCCAGGCGGCGGAGACGCCGATCAATGCGCGGGCAGCGCGGCCTTGGACGCCGAAGCGGTCGGTCATGAAGGATCCTCCAGGTGCAGAGACGTGTTTTGAAAGTGCATCGCAAGCGCGTGGCTGACGATGAGAATCATTATCACTGCCCTTGGGGAGCTTTTTACGTCCTTGCACTTACATGGCGAAGGACTATCGGATGAAGCCGCCGCGCCAGACGTTCACTTCACTCCACCCAGCGGCAGACCTGTTCCAGCGGCGCGCGCGTCGTACGGAAGCGATTGGCCGGATGCGAGAGGTCCTCGTAGCCGAACGCGATGCCGCACACCACCTGGCGATCGTCCGGAATGTCGAACCAGCGATGCAGGAACTTCGCGCGCGAAGCCACCGCCGCCTGGGCGATGCTGACCACACCCAGGCTGCGCGCCGCGAGCACGAAGTTGTTGACGTAGGCACCGCAATCCACCGCGCCGTAGGTGCCGAGCAGCGCCTCCGTGGTGACGAGGGCCAGGTGCGGCGCACCGAAGAACCTGAAGTTCTCTCGCGCCTGCCGCTCCGAGGCCTGGCGGTCGCCGCGCGCCACCCCGACGCTCTCGTACAGCTGGAAGCCGCATGCGCGCCGGCGCTCCTGGTAAACGCCGCGGTATTCGACGGGAGGCGGAATGTCGAACGCGGCGTCGGCCGCGGCTTCGTCCGAGTCGAAGGCCTGGCGCAGCCGCTCGGTGGCCGCGGCGCTGGTCACGATCACCTGCCAGGGCTGCGAGTTGCACCATGAGGCGGTGCGCTGCGCCAGCTGCAGGATGGCATCGATCGTTTCGCGCGGAACCGGCTCTGCCAGGTAGCCGCGGCAGCTGTAGCGCTCGTCGAGCAGGGCCTTGAAGGCAAGTGCAAGCGTAGGGTCGAGGGGAGTAGTCGAAGGCATGGCGGCAATCCCGGTCAGCGCGGCGCGGGAACATCGAAAACGAGGCAGGTGGTGGTGGCGTGCGCGTACAGCGTGCCGTCGGGTCCGACGAGCCGCGCCTCGGCGGTGGCGAGCTGCCGGCCGCAGTGGATCACCTTGCCCTCGGCGCGAACCCGCTGCACCTTGGGCGTGATGCCCTTCACGTAGTTCACGCTCAGCTCGGCGGTGGTGTAGGCGCGGCCCGCCGGCATCATGGTGTGTACCGAGCAGCCCAGTGCCGAATCGAGCACCGTCGCAATCCAGCCGCCGTGGATGGTGCCGAGCGGGTTCAGGTGCTGGGCCAGCGGGGTGCCCTGGAACACGGCCACGCCGCGGCTCACCGAAAGTAGCGTGAAGTCGAGCGTCTTGGCGATCGCGGCATAGGGGATTTCGCCATTCAGCATGGCCTGCATCATTTCGAGTCCGGTCTTGCCGGCGATCTGCTCGGGCCGTGCCAGGCCAGGGCCGGGTCCCGCATCGAGACGTTGGACGACTTCAGCCTCTTGGGCGATCCAGGCGTCGATGGAGTGGGGCTCGCTCATGAAAAAATCCTTGATAGTTGCATATACAATCATTGTAGCTACAATGAAACCATGAACACCGCTCTGAAGCCTCAACTGAGGCCCCAAGGATGTACCAATTTCCGCTTGCGCCGGCTCTCCAGGCTCGCGTCGCGCCTCTATGACGCGCACGTTGCGCCCAGCGGGCTCAAGACCACGCAGTATTCACTGCTCTCGCACGTGCTGCATTTCGGGCCGCTGCGTCCGGTCGACCTGGCGCGCGAGATGAACGTCGACGCGTCCACGCTCACGCGCAATCTCAAGCCGATGCTGGCGGCGGGCTTCCTGGTGCAGACCGAGGGGCCCGATGCGCGCAGCCGCATGCTGGCGATCACCGACGCAGGCCGCGAGAAGCGGGCCGAAGCGCAGCGCCTGTGGCATGGCGCGCAGCTGGCGCTCAACGACATCCTCGGCACGGAGCGCGTGCTGGCGCTGCATGCCTTGCTCGACGAGAGCCTGGAATTGCTGCAGCACGCAGGGCTGGGCGATGGACAGCCGGAAGACCCAACAGGAGCCCGCGATGAATGAAACCTCTCTGCGGCGCCATGCGCTCTGGCTCGTGCTGCTGGCGGCCGCGGGCGCTTTCGCGCTCACGATGGGCGTGCGCCAGACGATGGGGCTGTTCCTCTCGGCGCTCAACACCTCGACCGCACTCGGCATCGGCAGCATTAGCCTCGCGTTCGCGTTCGGGCAGCTTTGGTGGGGACTTACGCAGCCCTTCGCCGGCGCCGTGGCCGACCGCATCGGAACCGGGCGCGTGGTGTTCATCGGCGTGCTGCTGGTGGCCGTCGGTACGCTGATCACGCCGCTCATGACGAGCACGGCGGGCCTGATCTTCGCCATTGGCGTGCTCGCGGCCGGCGGCGCCGGCATGGCGGGCCCTTCGGTGCTGATGGCCGCGACCACGCGCCTGGTGCCGGCAAACAAGCGCGGCCTGGCCACCGGCTTGGTGAATGCCGGCGGTTCCTTCGGACAGTTCGCAATGGCGCCGATAGCGGTCGGCCTGACGGCGGCCGTGGGCTGGGCCGGCGCCATGCAGTGGCTCGGCGTGCTGGTGCTGCTGGCGCTGCCGGCCGCATGGGTGCTCAAGGGCAATTCGAACGCAATGGCCGCAGCGTCGGCGGCCGCATCGGGCACCAAGCCGCTGAGTGCGCGCCAGGCCATCGGCCAGGCGCTCGCGACGCCCAGCTTCCGCTACCTGAGCCTGGGCTTCCTGGTCTGCGGCTTTCACGTCGCGTTCCTGGCCACGCATTTGCCCGGCGTCGTCGCGGCCTGCGGGCTGCCGGCCGAAGTCGGCGGCTGGGCGCTCGCGATGATCGGGCTCTTCAACATCGTCGGCAGCCTTGCCATGGGCTGGGCCGTGGGGCGCTGGCGCATGAAGTCGCTGCTGTCGCTGGTCTATGCCACGCGCGGCATCGCCGTGCTCGTGTTTCTGCTGGCGCCGAAGACGACCGTGGTCATGCTGGTGTTCGCCGCCGTGATGGGCGTGACCTTCCTGTCGACCGTGCCCCCAACCGCCGGCCTCGTGGCCAAGATGTTCGGGCCGACCAACATGGCGATGCTGTTCGGCATCGTGATGCTGGCGCACCAGGTCGGCGGCTTCCTGGGCGCGTTCCTGGGCGGCTACGTCTTCCAGGCCACGGGCAACTACGACATCGTCTGGTACATCGACATCGCGCTGGCCGTCGGCGCCGCGCTGGTCAACCTGCCGATCCGCGAAGCGCGGCTCGCGCGTTCGAAGCTGGCGGCGGCATGAGCGCGCGCCGCGGTGCACGGTACGGAGGTCAATGAATGAGCCAGGAACTCGACCCGCGCACGCGCCGCATGCTCGAAGCGCCGATCGTGCCGACGCTGCTGCGCCTGGCCGCACCCAATGTGCTGGTGATGGTGGCGCAGGCGTCCGTCGGGCTCATCGAGACCTACTTTGTCGGCAAGCTGGGCACCAATGCACTGGCGGGCATGGCGCTGGTGTTCCCCGTCGTCATGCTGATGCAGATGACTTCGGCCGGCGCCATGGGGGGCGGCATCGCCTCTTCCATTGCGCGTGCGCTGGGCGCGCGCCGCCGCGGCGACGCCGATGCGCTGGTGTGGCACGCGGTGGTCATCGCGCTCGGTTTCGGCCTGTGCTTTTCGCTCGCGCTGCTGCTCGGCGGACGCCGGCTGTACGGCATCATGGGCGGCACCGGCGCGGCATTGGAAGCGGCGCTGACATATTCGAACTGGGTGTTCGCGGGCGCGGTGCTGGTGTGGCTGTTCAACTCGCTCTCAGCGGTCATCCGTGGCACCGGCAACATGTCGGTGCCCGCGAACGTGACGGTGGTGGGCGTGCTGTTCCTCATTCCGGCGTCACCACTCCTCATCTTCGGTTGGGGGCCGCTGCCGGGCATGGGCATTGCGGGCGGCGCGATGGCGCTGCTGCTGTACTACCTGTTGGGCTCGGTGGCGCTCATCGTCTACCTGCGGTCGCCACGCAGCCTGCTGCGCCCTACGCTCGCGGCGCTGAAACTGCGTTGGCCGCTGTTCCGTGAGATCCTGCGCGTCGGCCTGGTGGCCGCCGTGGCGACCGTGGCCACCAACCTGTCGATCGGCACCGCCACCGCATTGACCGGCCATTTCGGACCGGGTGCGTTGGCAGGCTATGGCACCGCGTCGCGGCTCGAATATCTGCTGGTGCCGCTGGTGTTTGGCCTGGGCGCGCCGCTGGTCGCGATGGTCGGCACCTGCATGGGCGCCGGCCAGCGTGAACGCGCGCTGCGCGCCACCTGGGCCGGCGCGGCCATTGCCTTTGTGCTCACCGAAAGCATCGGGCTGGCGGCGGCACTGTTTCCGCGGCCCTGGCTACTGCTGTTCGGCAGCGACCCCGCCATGCTCGAAACTGGCGCGCACTACCTGCGGCTGGTGGGGCCGCTCTATGGCTTCTTCGGTGTCGGGCTGGTGCTGTATTTCGCCTCGCAAGGGGCAGGGCGCCTGCTGTGGCCGGTGCTGGGCAACCTCACGCGTCTTTCGGTGGCGGGCATCGGCGGCTGGCTCGCCTTTCGTGCGGGCGGCGGGCTGACCGGCGTCTTTGCGGCGCAGGGCGCGGCATTGGTGCTGTACGGCGTGGTCATCGCGTCGGCCATTGCGGGCGGCGCATGGTTCGGCCGCGTGGGCTGGCCGCGCACCACCGCCAGGCTGCTGCGGCGCGTGGCGCAAGCCTGAGCCGGACCCAAGGCGTGCCGGCAATTCGCCCGGCTATGCGGCGGCATTTGCCGCCGCACGGGCCTCGTGCCCTGCTGGAGAATCAGTAGCGGTACGGATTCTCGGGCCGGCGGTCGTAGCGGTTGGGTACGCCGTCTCCGTCATCGTCCCTGCGGCCGTAGCGGCGCTCTTCCCAGCGGCGATGCCGATACTCGTAGCGGTCATGGTCGTAATAGCGCGGTGGGCCGTAGTAGTGCGGCGGGGGCGGCGCCACGTAGTACTGGTGGCGCGGCGGCGGCGGGGGTGCGGGCACCACATACACCTGGGTCTGGATGAAGCGGCCGCCGGTCTGTGCCTGCGCCGGTGCGCTGAGAGCTGCCAGCGACAGCAGGGCCGCGGCGCCGATTGCGAGAGTGAGCTTTTTCATGGCAACTCCAATGGAGTGGTTGGAAGCCCTATCGTCGAGGCTCCATGTGAACGCTGTGTAAGGCTGGAGCGAAATCGCATGAAGAGCTGTAAGCCGCTGCGCAGCGGTTTCGACATCGTAGGCGCCGCATTTCCGGCGCGAAACCAGCCGAACGGACGTCAGCCGTGTGGCGGGGGCGGCAGCATGCGCCGCAGCGCCTCGAAGAACAGGTCGGACTGCTCGCGTTCGCCCTGGATCTGCGCGGCGGCATGCGCAGCCAGCTTCGCATCGACCGGAATCAGCGGCCGGCCGGTCGATTGCGCGATCACCTGGTGCAGGCTGGCGCGTTCCAGATAGTAGAGATCGTCGTAGGCATGCGCAATGGTGGCGCCCGCCACGATCACGCCGTGGTTGGCCAGGAAGGCGACGTCCTTGCCTTCCATCGCGCGCGCGATGCGCTCGCCCTCGGCGTCGTCGAGCGCCAGTCCGTTGTAGACCGCGTCAATTGCGATGCGGTTCATGTAGCGCATCGCGTTCTGGCTCAGCGTGGGATCGAGCGCGCGATCGGCCGTGAGCGTGAGCGCGGTGGCGTAGGGCATGTGGCAGTGCAGCACGACCGCGTGGCCGGTCAGCCGATGCACCGCGCCATGGATGAAGAGCGCGGTCGGCTCCACCCGGTGGCGGCCGGCAAGCACTTCGCCGTGCACGTCGATGAGCACGATGTCATCGGGCCCGATCTCGCTCCAGTGCAGGCCGCGCGGGTTGATCAGGTAGCGGTCTTGCGCGCCGGGCAGCATCACGCTGAAGTGGTTGCAAACGCCTTCCGAGAGGCCATGGTGGGCGGCTGCCCGCAGGGCGAGCGAAAGGTCTTCGCGCAGCTTGCGCACGGCGGGGCTTGCGTAGTCTGAATCTGCGGACATCGACAGGGTCTCGTGAATGGTTTCAGGCGTGGATCGCGCCCGTGCAGGCCGCGACGAACCGTTCGGCATCGGCGCGCACGGCCAACGCCTGCTTGCCGGGCTTGTAGAGCGCCGAACCAATGCCGAAGCCGGACGCGCCGGCGGCCTGCCATTCGGCCATGTTGGTGGGCGTGATGCCGCCTACGGGCATCAGCGGCGTGCCGGCGGGCAGCACCGCGAGCAGGGCCTTCACCACTGCGGGGGATGCCAGTTCGGCCGGAAACAGCTTGAGGCCGGTCGCGCCTGCGGCCAGCGCGCCGAAGGCCTCGGTCGGTGTCATTACGCCGGGCAGGCAGACCATGCCCAGCCGCACCGCTTCGGCGACGACTTCGGCATTGAAGTTGGGCGAAACGATCAGCTCGCCGCCGGCCGCATGAACATAGCGCACCTGCTGCACGTCGAGCACAGTGCCAGCACCCACCAGGGCTTCGGGGAAGCGCGTGCGCATCAGCGCGATGCTGGCGTAGGGCTTGGGCGAATTGAGCGGCACTTCAAGCAGCCGGAAGCCGGACTCGACGATCGCGTCGCCCACGTCGGCGGCCTCGAGCGGCGTGAGCCCGCGAAGGATGGCGACCAGCGGTAGCTCGCGCATCGCGGCTTCGAATTTTTCTTGCGGAGTGGTCATGAGGAGGTTCTGTCTGCGTCGAGAAAAACGGACAGCGCATGCAGCCCCGCCCAGGTGGCTTCGGCGCCCATCGTGCGCGTGGCGATGCCGGTGGCGCGCAGCGCCAGCGTGTAGCGCTGCGTGAGCGCGGGGGAGCCGATCAGCACCACTTCGCCGGAGGCGTGCAGCGATTGCGTTCGCAGCTCTTCGCCGATCAGGAGGCCCGACAGATAGCTGGCGAGCTCCTGCGTGGGCATGCGCTCGAACAGCGCCAGCGTGCGCGTGCCGAAGGCGTTGTGCAGCAGGCCCTGGCCGTTGTCGGACCGCGTGACGCCTTCCACGAAGGCCGCCTCGTCCAGCGGCGCGTTGGCATCGAGCGTGCGCGCGAGAATCGAATGCTGGCTCAACAGCGCATAGAACTCGCCCGTCATGAAGGTGCGAAAGCCCTTCACGCGGCCCTTCTTGACCGTGGCCCACTTGTTGTGCGTACCGGGCAGCACGAAGACGCCTTCGTCGACATCCATGAGCGCCATGGCGCCGAAGATCTGCACCTCTTCGCCGCGCATCACATCGGGAACGCCGGCGTGCTCGTCCCTGAGGCCCGGCACGATGGAGATGCGCGCACCCGGCAGCGCGTCGATGTCGATGATCTGGCGGCCCACCTCGACGCGGCCGGCGGGGCAGGCGCAATAGGGCGCCTCGACCCAGCCTTGCTTGCTGCCGGCCATGCCGGAGATCAGGCAGCGTGTGCCCGCGGGCTGCATCCAGTCGGCGAACAGCGACTTGAACACCGCGGGAAAGCCGCCCGCCGGCACCTTGAGAATGCCGCGCGCATCGCTGCGCTCCTCGAGCACCTTGCCGCGGGCATCGAGCAGCGCGCCGCGCAGGGAGCTCGTGCCCCAGTCGACCGCCACCAATCTGCTCATGTCAATGCGACTCCTTGGGGAAAGGCTGGGGTGTGCCCAGTGCTAGTGATTGTCCCTTGGAACGAAAGCCCCGCGACGGCCGCGCAGGAAGGCCAGGTCGGCGCCCTGGTCGGCCTGCAGCACCGTGTCGACATAGAGCTTCCAGTAGCCGGAATCGAGCGGTGCTTTGGGCGCGACCCATTTTTCGAGGCGCCGCGCCAGTTCTTCGTCGCTCACGTGCAGGTGCAGCTTGCGGTTGGGCACGTCGAGCTCGACGATGTCGCCGTCCTGCACCAGCGCCAGCGGCCCGCCCGCCGCGGCCTCAGGGGCGGTGTGCAGCACCACGGTGCCGTAGGCTGTGCCGCTCATGCGTGCATCGCTGATGCGGACCATGTCGGTAATGCCCTTGCGCAGCACCTTTGGGGGCAGCGGCATGTTGCCCGACTCGGACATGCCGGGGTAGCCACGCGGGCCGCAGTTCTTCAGCACCATGATGCAATGCTCGTCGATGTCGAGGTTCTCGTCGTCGATGCGCTGGTGCAAGTCGTCGGCGTTCTCGAACACCACTGCGCGGCCCTTGTGCACCAGCAGTTCCGGCGTGGCTGCGCTGGGCTTGATGATGGCGCCGTTAGGCGCCAGATTGCCGCGCAGCACGCAGATGCCGGCGTTTTCCTTGAACGGCTCGGCCAGCGGGCGGATCACCTGCGGGTTGTAGTTCTCGGCGTCCTTCACGTTGTCCCACAGCGTCTGGCCGTTGGCCGTGATGACGTCTTTGTGCAGGTACTGCGCGATCTCCTTGATGACCACCGGCAGCCCGCCCGCGTAGCAGAAGTCTTCCATCAGGAAGCGGCCGGATGGCTGCAGGTCGACCAGGCAGGGCAGCTCGGAGGCGAGGCGGTCGAAGTCGTCCAGCTTGAGGTCGACGCCGATGCGCCCCGCAATGGCCAGCAGGTGGATGACGAGGTTGGTGGAACCGCCGATGGCCGCGTTCACCTTGATGGCGTTTTCGATCGCCTCGCGCGTGAGGATCTTCGACATGTTGAGGTCTTCATGCACCATGTCGACGATGCGCCGGCCGGCCATGCGTGCCAGCACGTTGCGCCGTCCGTCCACGGCCGGGTAGGCCGCATTGCCGGGCAGGCCGATGCCCAGCGATTCGACCATGCTGGCCATAGTGCTCGCCGTGCCCATCGTCATGCAGTGGCCGTGACTGCGGTGCATGCAACTTTCGGCCTCGAAGAAGTCCTGCAGTTTGAGCGTGCCCGCGCGCACCTGCTCGCTCATCTGCCACACGCCGGTGCCCGAGCCCAGTTCTTGGCCGCGCCATTTGCCCGAGAGCATGGGGCCGCCGGAGACGCCGATGGTCGGCAGGTCGACACTGGCCGCGCCCATCATGAGCGCGGGCGTGGTCTTGTCGCAGCCCATGAGCAGCACCACACCGTCCAGCGGGTTGCCGCGAATGCTTTCTTCCACGTCCATGCTCGCCAGGTTGCGATACAGCATGGCGGTGGGGCGCAGCAGCGTTTCGCCGAGCGACATCACCGGGAACTCGAGCGGGAAACCGCCCGCTTCGTACACGCCAATCTTGACCTGCTCGGCCAGCGTGCGGAAATGCGAGTTGCAGGGCGTGAGTTCGCTGAAGGTGTTGCAGATGCCGATCACCGGGCGTCCGTCGAACTGGTCGTGCGGCACGCCCTTGCCCTTGACCCAGCTTCGGTAGATGAAGCCGTCTCGGTCGTTGCGGCCAAACCATTGCTGGCTGCGCAGCTCGCTGGATTTTTTCTTGGGGGAAGTGCTCATCGGTTGTCTCCGTTTACGACCGCTTACGACCCCAAACCTCAGGGTTTGTCCTGCCGATCGGTCATTTCAATCATCATATGATAAGTGCGAAGAACATGTCGGACCCTTAGTGTTTTCGAGCGTCGGCATATCAAATTTCACATCACGCACATGATCAAGAACATCCACGGTCGCAC
>Ga0209673_1001326_pt1 | contig 24843 bp, 25 predicted proteins | sample AraplaCol_mMS_r2_2_FD_184274 | JGI IMG/M metagenome (GOLD analysis project Ga0209673, IMG submission 184274) | Arabidopsis root microbial communities from North Carolina, USA - plate scrape MF_Col_mMS_r2 (SPAdes) (version 3) | ecosystem: Host-associated > Plants > Roots > Endosphere | place... | reverse complement strand
GAGGGCCAGAGGCCGCCAACTTCGCCCCGCCTCAGAACCCAACTAAAACAACCAACGTCCAAAAAACAAACCCGCCGAAAATATCGACGGGTTTGTCAGCAGTCTGAAGCCGGGATGGGAACCCGGCTTTTCCGCATTCGATGTTCGGCTTAGAACTTGACGCCGATACCGACCTTGACGCTGTGCTCGTCGTAGCCACGCGAAATGTTCGCGCCGCCGACGTGGAAGTCGCTGTCAGCGTAGTTGGTGTAGCGGTACTCGACACGGGCCGTGATGTTGTTGGTGACGAAGGTTTCCGCTCCTGCACCAACCGTGTAGCCGAGCGACGTGTCAGTGTCGGAGCCAGCGGCGTTGCTGAACTTGTTCTTGGTCGCAGCGAGACCGGCCGTGCCGTACAGCAGGAACGGATTCAGGTCGTAGCCGATACGGCCGCGGATCGAGCCGTTGACTTCGTTCTTGCCTTCGCCGCCGCCAGCAGCGCCGTCAGCACCGGAATAGCCGATGTCGGCTTCGGCACCGTAAACGATCTGGCCAGCCTGCCAGTTGTAGCCGGTGTAGACTTGGCCGCCGAGCGCACGCGCGTTGTACTTGTTGCCAAAGCCGCCCATGTTGTAGGTGCCGGCACCACCGAGGTAGAAGCCCTGCCAGTTGGCAGCGGGAGCCGGCTCATTCTGTGCAACCGGAGCTTCCGGGATCTGATCAACGGCATCGGCTGCATAAGCGGCGGAAAACCCACCAAGGGCAACGGTCGAAACCAACAGGCTAGCAATAAACGTACGCATACTCGTCTCCTTTCAGACCCGCGCCCTTCGTCAACTGTCCTACAGCGAAGCATTCGCGGGTTATTACAAATGTCCCTTGCGGTTCGGAAGGGAAATTGATGCCCAATTGAGGATTTGAAAGAGCCAAATTGTGATTTGATTGTGGCGCGGGGGCGGCTGAAATTCGATGTTGCTTTGCCGCAACAGACTATTTGTTAACCATAATGAATGGTTAAATCATGAATACTTATTTTACGGAATTATATTCTTAAATAATACATACAGTAATTCCGGCAACATCGCAATGAAAACGGCTATTTATCTCATCTTCTCCCGCGCCTATATAAGCAGCGAACAGAGTTGCGCGGCGAAAAGGCATTATTTTGAACAAGAAAAGACTTCGAACGGCGCTGGTGACGGGGGCGGCGAAAAGAATAGGCCGGGCAATCGCTGTGGATTTGGCTGCGAATGGCTTTGCGGTCGCAATCCATGCCAGCCGCTCGATTGAGGAGGCCGAGAATTTCGCGGCGGAATTGCGGCAAAACGGTTCCCGGGCGATTGCCGTAAGGGCAGACCTTACGGAAGTTGGCGAGACGAGCGACCTGATAAAAAGGGCATCGGAAGCGATCGGGCCAATCGATCTCCTCGTCAACAACGCCTCTGTTTTCCACGAGGACTCCGTCCGCCACATCGATGCCGACGCCTGGGACGAGCACTTCGCGGTCCATGTTCGCGCCCCCTCGATTCTGTCGGCCGGCTTTGCGGCGCAATTGCCCGACGAGACGGATGGTCTCGTCGTCAACATCATCGACCAGCGCGTTTGGGCGCTGCGGCCGAGCTTCTATTCCTACACACTGTCTAAGTCCGCCCTGTGGACGGCGACGCAGACCATGGCGCAGGCGCTCGCGCCGCGTATCCGTGTCAATGCGATCGGTCCCGGCCCCTCGATGCCGAGCGAGCGACAGTCGCAAGAAGACTTCCAAGCGCAGGTTTCAGCGCTTATCCTCAAACGAGGGCCGCAGCTCGGGGAATTCGGCAAAACGATTCGCTTCCTCTACGAAACGCCCTCGATCACCGGTCAAATGATTGCCCTGGATGGCGGCCAGCATCTTGCCTGGCAGACGCCCGATGTGGCGGAGATTACGGAATGAATTCAAGAAAGCTGCCGGATGGCGGCGTTCTTTACGACGAAACGGACGACGCAGACGACGAAATCGAAGTGGAGAGCGACGTCTCCGCTGCGCCCACCACGACTGCGATCGATTGGAACGAAGGCGGGGTGAACGAAACCGGCCTCGTCGGCGCCGACCTGATCGCCGAATTCGTCAAGCGACTGCCCAACAGCCCTGGCGTCTACCGCATGTTCAACGAAGCCGGCGACGTGCTTTACGTCGGCAAGGCCCGCAGCCTGAAGAAGCGCGTCAGCAACTACGCGCTCGGGCGCGTGCACTCCAACCGGATCGCCCAGATGGTACGGCTGACGGCGAACATGGAGTTCGTGACGACCCGCACCGAGACGGAAGCGCTGCTGCTTGAAGCGAATCTTATCAAGCGCTTGCGGCCTCGTTTTAATGTGCTCTTACGTGACGATAAGTCGTTTCCCTACATTCTGATCACGGGGGACCACCGCGCCCCGGCCATCTTCAAGCACCGCGGCGCCCGCGCTCGCAAGGGCGACTATTTCGGTCCCTTCGCGTCAGCCGGCGCCGTCGGTCGGACGATCAACTCGCTGCAGCGCGCCTTCCTCATCAGGACTTGTACCGACAGCGTCTTCGAGACGCGCACCCGCCCCTGCCTTCTCTACCAGATCAAGCGCTGTTCGGCGCCATGCACGCATGAGATCAGTGACGAGGGCTACGCCGAGCTCGTGCAGGAGGCCAAGGATTTCCTCTCCGGCAAGAGCCAGAAAATCAAGGAGCATATGGCCGAGGCGATGAATGTCGCTGCCGAGGATCTCGACTTCGAACGCGCCGCCGTCTACCGCGACCGCCTGGCTTCGCTGTCGCATGTTTCCAGTCACCAGGGCATCAACCCCGCGGGCGTGGAAGAGGCGGATGTCTTTGCGATCCATCATGAGGGCGGGATCTCCTGTATCCAGGTGTTCTTCTTCCGCACTGGGCAGAACTGGGGCAACCGCGCCTATTTCCCGAAGGCTGACCCGCAGCTCTCGGCTGCCGAGGTGTTGAACGCCTTCCTCGCGCAGTTCTACGACGACAAGCCGGTACCGAAGCAAATCCTGCTGTCGGAGACCGTCGAGGAACTCGAACTGCTCGCTGCCGCGCTCGGCGAAAAGGCCGGACACAAAGTATCGATCCTCATTCCGCAGCGCGGAGAGAAACGTGACCTCGTGGAGCACGTGATTGCCAATGCCCGCGAGGCGCATGGCCGCAAACTCGCTGAAACCGCGTCGCAATCGCGGTTGCTCGAGGGGTTCAAGGAGACCTTCAAGCTTCCCTATGTGCCACAGCGCGTCGAGATCTACGACAACTCGCACATCATGGGCACCAATGCGGTCGGCGGCATGGTCGTCGCGGGACAGGAAGGCTTCGTGAAGAGCCAGTACCGGAAGTTCAACATCAAATCGACCGACATCACGCCGGGCGACGACTTCGGCATGATGCGCGAGGTGATGACACGACGCTTCTCGCGTCTGCTGAAAGAAGAAGGCATTCCCGATCGCAGCCAACCGGCATCGCCGGCGGATGCCGCCGACATGCCCTTCCCCGCTTGGCCCGACGTCATCCTGATCGACGGCGGCCAGGGACAGATGACGGCCGTGCGTGCGATCCTTGAGGAATTGGGGATCACCGACAGTGTGATCGCCATCGGCGTTGCCAAGGGCGTCGACCGCGACGCCGGGCGCGAGCGCTTCTTCCCACCGGGACGCGAGAGCTTCACGCTGCCGCCGCGCGATCCCGTACTCTATTTTATCCAGCGCATGCGCGACGAAGCGCACCGCTTTGCCATCGGCTCGCATCGCGCCCGGCGCAAGAAGGAGATGGTCAAGAACCCGCTTGATGAGATCGGCGGGATCGGACCGTCGCGCAAGCGCGCCCTGTTGCAGCACTTCGGAACCGCGAAAGCGGTCTCCCGCGCCGCTTTGTCCGATCTGATGACCGTCGAAGGCATTTCGGAGACCGTCGCCAAGCAGGTTTATAATCATTTTCATGATGACGCCGCGAAATAGGTGGCGTCAGTCGCAAATTCCACGCAAAGGCAGCGAAAAAATAGAAAGAATGTTGACGCTTTACGCTCAAAGCCGTCATCTACGAGCACATAACTTCAGAGACATGTTTCATGGCATCGCGCGCATATAATATACCGAACCTGCTGACCTATGGCCGCATTCTGGCAGTACCGTTGATCGTGCTGTGCTTTTTCCTCGAAGGAAAGCTGGCGATCAGCAATACGGCACGATGGGTGGCGCTGTGGATCTTCATCATCGCGTCGATCACCGACTTTCTCGACGGCTATCTCGCCCGCATATGGAACCAGACGTCGAACATCGGCCGAATGCTCGATCCGATCGCCGACAAGCTGCTGGTCGCCTCCATTCTTCTCCTGGTAGCGGCCGACCAGACGATTGCCGGTTGGTCGATCTGGGCTGCAATCACCATTCTCTGCCGCGAGATCCTGGTCTCCGGTCTGCGCGAATATCTGGCGGCCCTGAAGGTCAGCGTGCCCGTGACACGGATTGCCAAGTGGAAGACGACGGTGCAGCTGGTTGCGATCGCGTTCCTGCTCGCTGGCCCTGCTGGCGACGAAATCTTCCCTTACACAACGAAGACCGGCATCGGCCTTCTCTGGATCGCAGCACTGCTGACGATCTATACCGGCTATGACTATTTCCGAGCGGGCCTCAAGCACATCGTGGATGATGAAGAATGACAAAGCTCGTCTATTTCGCCTGGGTGCGCGAACGGATCGGCAAGGCCGAAGAAGAAATGACCTTGCCCTCTTCCGTCGTTTCCGTTGCCGACCTTCTGAATCATTTGAAGACGATGGGCGAAGAATATGAGACCGCGCTTCAGTTTCCAGACGTCATCCGCGTCGCGGTCGACCAGGAGCACGTCGAGCATGACGAACCGATCGGCAACGCCAGGGAGATCGGCATCTTCCCGCCGATGACCGGAGGCTGAAGTGAGCAGCAAGGTCGAGCCTTATATTCGCGTCCAACGCGAGGACTTCGACCTTCAGGCGGAAGTCGATCGGCTCAGTACGCAAACCAGCGGCATCGGCGCGATCGTCACATTCTCGGGCCTGTGCCGTGACGAAGGCGGCAAGCTTGCAGCACTCGAACTCGAACACTATCCGGGCATGGCCGAGGCCGAGATGAGCCGGATCGCCAGCCTTGCGATCGAGCGCTTCGGGCTCCTCGGGCTGACCGCCATCCACCGTTACGGCAAGATCGCCGCACGGGAGAATATCGTGCTTGTCATCGCCGCGGCGCCGCATCGGCAGGCCGCGTTCGATGGCGCGAACTTCGTGATGGACTATCTGAAGACAGCCGCTCCCTTCTGGAAGAAGGAGCACGGCAAGGATGGTTCGACGGGCGGATGGGTCGCGGCCAAGGATGCGGATGACGCTGCCCGCGACAAATGGAAATAGTCAGGGTATCGCCCGCTCCCTCCGGCTGAGGACGAGAAGAAGCACGAGCAGCGAGAACACCACAAGGTCACGCCAGAGATAAGGGCCGTAAGCGCTCCACATCGTCTCCGCGACACCGAGACCGGCGGCACCGCCGGCCGACTTCAACGGATCTGAATATCCGCCGACGGCTGCCACCATCAGCACCTTGAGGCCGAACATCAGGCCAGCACCGAAATCCATCGTGCCGTAATAGAAGGTCGCAAGAATGCCGCATGCCGTGGCGATCAGGGCAGCCGCCGCGTAGGCGACGAGAAAGACGCGATCGGCGCTGGTGCCACATAATTCTGCGGCCAGGGGATCGTCGGTCACGGCCCGCCAGACGCGGCCCCAGGAGGTCAGCCTCATGACGGCAACGCCGAGCGCGATCATGGCGCACATCAATGCGGTATTGATCAGCTGGATCTCAGTGAGCGTCACCTTAAACGCCCCGTCATTCCAGAAGACGACGACGCTGTTCAGGAACGGCGAAAGCCATAGGCTCTTGGTGTCGGATGCGAGCCTCGCCGTCTCCATCAGCACGATGGTGATGCCGAGCGCCGCGACGATCACGGTGTTCGACGACTGGCGAACCAGCGGCAGCATGATGGAACGGCCAATCCAGACCGCGGCCAGCATCGAATAGATGAGCGAGAACAGAGCCCCCAGCGCCAGCGCAGCCGGCAGGATCAACCAGAGCCTGTTGTAGCCAAGATCCGTGAAAAGCAGGAGAATCTGGCCCGAGAACGCGAAGATCGCGCCATAGGTGATGTCCGCACGCTTAGTGACCCCGAAGGCGACGGCGTAGCCAAAGGCAAGCGCACCATAGAGCGCAGCCAGCGGTACCGCGTTCGCCAATTGCTGCAGCAGATAGGCCATCAAAAGCTCCTGATTGCATAAATCATAACTAGCAAAACTTATTTTACCAGTTATATTTTCATCATGAGCTTTGCCTGGACCCCACACCGCTTTTCCGGAGGCGCATTGGCGCTGGATGTCGCCAACAGCGTCGTGCTTCGCCATGACGAGGCGCGACGGATCGACCGTTTCGAAGCACCCGCTCAACTGGAAGCCTTTCCGCAGGCAGCGGCGGAATTCTGCGCTGAGCGGGCGCTCTTCGGCGACATGGCCGCTCCGGCCCCACAGAACAAAAGAAACTTTCTGGAGTTGCGCGAGGCGACGGACAGGTATTTCCGGACTCGTGTTTCAGGCGAAACCGATGACCGGCTGCTCGCCGATCTTCTGGAAGCGCTGGCGCGCACGTTGCGTGGCGCCAATGGAGCAAACGGCCTTGATGCGGCAACAGCGCATTCGGTGTTGCGGCTGATCGCGATGCCGGATCCCGAGCGCATGAAGATCTGCCGCAACTGCGGCTGGCTCTTCATCGACCGGAGCAAGAACAGAAGTCGCGCCTGGTGCGACATGGCGGTGTGCGGCAATCGCGCCAAGGCGAGCCGCCACTATCGCCGCAGGAAAGAGGAGGAAGCGCCATGAAAGCGCTGTTGATGGCCGTTTCCGTTGCAGCCGCAATGCTGACGGGATGCCAGCGAGAGACCGACAAGCTGGTCGAGATCAGCGGTCGCGTCTTCGTTTTCAACTACAGGATCGCGGTCGCGACCTATGTCGTGACCCTGAACAAGAAGGCGCCGATACCGGAAGGCACCGTCGCCATCGCGGAGTTCGAGAACCCGGCGGGCGGTGACGTGCTGGTCACAAACGAAAAGATCTATCCGTTCTGGGACAAGATCACGCTGCAGAGCCCCGCACTTCATTGCGTCAAGAAGGATAAGCCTTACGCGGTGAACGTTCGCCTCGTCGATGCCAGGGGCGAAACCTTGCAGAGCCTGAAGACCGAGGTGATCTCCAGCCTCGATCAGTCGGTCATGCCCGGCAAGCCCCTCGTCGTTGGGCCGCTCTATACGAAGAACCCCGAGGTTTTCAAACCTGACGGCACCGTGGACTACGATACTGCCGCAACCTGTCCTTCAACGTAGAAAAGCCGGAGCAAAGCCCCGGCTTTCAGTCAATTCAAAAGCTTCAGCGGTTTCGCTGAGAGCCTGAATCAGCCGACGATTTCGGTGTCGGAGAACCAGTACTTGATTTCCTGGGCAGCGGTTTCCGGAGCGTCCGAGCCGTGAACCGAGTTTTCGCCGATCGAAAGGGCGTGAACCTTACGGATCGTGCCTTCGTCAGCGTTTGCCGGGTTGGTCGCACCCATGACTTCGCGGTTCTTGAGGATGGCACCTTCGCCTTCCAGAACCTGAACGACGGTCGGGCCGGAGGTCATGGTTTCAACGAGTTCGCCGAAGAACGGGCGTTCCTTGTGAACGGCGTAGAAGCCTTCAGCTTCCCGCTTGCTCATCCAGACGCGCTTGGAGGCGACGACACGCAGGCCCGCATCTTCGAGCATCTTGGTAATAGCGCCCGTCAGGTTGCGCTTCGTTGCGTCCGGCTTGATCATCGAGAAAGTGCGTTCAATCGCCATGGGTCAAATTCCTTTATTTCGTGGGAAAAGTGGGCGGTGTTTACCCCGCCCGATAGCCTGAAAACAAGTGGGCATGGGCAATTTCACGCGGCTGTCATGCAACGATTGCCCTCGTCGACTGATAGCGACGTCTCCAACACGCGCTTCGCCACACGATACCGGTTCCGCTACAACCAACATCCAACGTCCGCCAGGACAGTAAATGTCAGATGGATACGCTCCATTAACCGCGTTTCACTGTTCAGCACCACAATTCAACTACAAACGACCGAATTTAAGCTATTTTTAGCGCGGTAGTTGCATAGAGAAGCCAACCGCCGGCGCCACAGTCGGCACGAGGGGAACGTCATGCGAACTGCGCCAAACTCACAGGTACAACGAGAAGCCGCACCGCGCCCGGCCGCCGCCCCCACCGATATTCAGCGGATCGCCCAGCATATGACACGGCTCGCGATTGCCGGCCTGCCGCGCAACTACGAACTCCTGTACGAGGCGATCATCGGCCAGAACGCTGCCCTAGCACAGGACATCGCGGCGCTCGGGCCAAGCCCGCGGCAAGCCTCGCTCGATGAAATCGGCCTGAAGTATCGGCTCGTCAGCCATTGCGGTCTCTCAAGCGAAATCTCGCATGCAGAGACAAGCAGGATGCTGCGCGACGCGGCGGACCGACTTTCGGACAGCTTGCGCCAGAAGCAGGCATTCCTGCGCGCTGCAGAAACAGCATTGCAATCCATTGCAGGAAAACCTGACCAAAGCCTCGGCTCCTTCATGAGCGAGATGGAGTATCTGTCGACCTCCCTCTCAAACGTGCTCGCTTCGGAAAAGGAGATCGAGGCCCGGCTGAAGAGCGACGTCGAACGCCTTGAAGCAATCGAGCTTGGTATCGCTGCTGCTCATTCCGCGTCGGTCACCGACAAGCTCACAGGGATCCCCAACCGCATCGCCCTCAATAAGGCGATCGCCGATCTCTACGACCGGGAGGAAGGTGCTGCCGGCAGCGCCCTCATCATGGTCGACGTCGACGACTTCAAGGCATTCAACAGCCGCTACGGCACACAGATCGGCACGCGCCTCCTGAAGAAGCTCGCGGATCTCTTCCGCAAGTCGATCAAGAAGAACGATCTTGTTGCGCGCACCGATGGTGACGAGTTCGCCTTCCTGTTCGCCAATGTCGGGATGCAGGAAGCTCTGGCGATTGCCGATCGCCTCCGAGCGTCGGTAGAAGATCACATGACATTCGCGGCATCCGACAACGCTGCCCCCTCGGGCCTTACGATTTCGCTCGGCATTGCTCTAAGCGCCGACGCAACGACGGCATCGCAGCTGCAGGCAAATGCACGCGTTGCCCTTCACGCCGCTCAGTCAAATCGACGGCAGCCCGTGCAAGCCTTCGGTCGCTGAGCCGGAGGCTCTTGCGCTGATCGCGGCTTTCGGCCAAAACGCCGGCCATGATCACGATTTCCGATATCTCCGCACGTATTGCCGGCCGCCTGCTTCTCGATCACGCCAGCGTTTCGCTGCCAGCCGGCACGAAGGCCGGTCTTGTCGGTCGGAATGGCGCCGGCAAATCCACACTGTTTCGAGTGATCACCGGCGATGTAGCCGCGGAAAGCGGTTCCGTGTCGATCCCGAAGAATGCACGCATCGGACAGGTCGCTCAGGAAGCACCGGGAACGGAAGACGCGCTGATCGAAATCGTACTGGCAGCCGACAAGGAGCGCTCAGCCTTGCTGGCGGAGGCGGAAAGCGCCACCGATCCGCATCGCATCGCTGAAATCCAGATGCGGCTGGTGGATATCGACGCCCATTCCGCGGAAGCGCGTGCTGCCAGCATCCTCGCTGGCCTCGGTTTCGACCAGGAGGCGCAATCGCGTCCGGCGTCGTCCTTCTCGGGCGGCTGGCGGATGCGTGTTGCCCTCGCCGCGGTGCTGTTTTCCGAGCCCGACCTGCTGCTCCTCGACGAGCCGACCAACTACCTCGACCTCGAAGGCACACTGTGGCTCGAGGATTACGTGCGCCGATATCCGCACACCGTCATCGTCATCAGCCACGACCGCGACCTGCTGAACAACGCCGTCAACTCGATCGTCCATCTCGATCAGAAGAAGCTGACCTTCTATCGCGGCGGATACGACCAGTTTGAACGGCAGAAGGCCGAAGCGGACGAGTTGCAGACGAAGGCGCGAGCCAAGAACGAGGCGGCGCGCAAACACCTGCAGAGCTTCATCGACCGCTTCAAGGCAAAGGCCTCCAAGGCACGCCAGGCGCAGAGCCGCGTCAAGGCGTTGGAGCGCATGGGAACGGTGGCTGCCGTCATCGAAGACCACGTACAGCCGATCACCTTCCCCGAGCCGGAAAAGCAACCTGCCTCCCCGATCGTGGCTATCAGCGGCGGCGCTGTTGGCTACGAGCCCGGCAAACCTATCCTGAAGGGCCTTAATCTGCGGATCGACAATGACGATCGCATCGCGCTGCTCGGCTCCAATGGCAACGGCAAATCCACCTTCGCGAAATTCATTTCCGGTCGCATGTCGGCGGAGGCGGGCGAGGTCAAGCTCGCGCCTAACCTGAAGATCGGCTTTTTCGCGCAGCACCAGCTCGACGATCTGATTCCGGACCAGTCGCCGGTTGATCACGTGCGCCGTTTGATGCTCGACGCGCCGGAAGCGAAGGTGCGGGCGCGAGTCGCTCAGATGGGTCTTGCGACCGAAAAGATGTCCACCGCGGCCAAGGATCTTTCCGGCGGGGAGAAGGCGCGCCTGCTGATGGGGCTCGCGGCTTTCCACGCGCCCAACCTCCTGATCCTCGACGAACCGACCAACCACCTCGACATCGACAGCCGTCGGGCGCTCATCGAGGCGCTGAACGATTACGAGGGCGCGGTCATTCTCATTTCGCACGACCGCCACCTTATCGAGGCAACCGTCGATCGGCTGTGGCTCGTCAACAAGGGCACCGTCACGACCTTCGAAGGCGATATGGACGAGTACCGCGATCTCGTTGTCGCATCGGGCAAGAAGAAGGACGAGAAACCACAGCTTGCTGAAGAACCCGCCTCGAGGGCCGACCAGCGCAAGCTCAATGCCGAGAAGCGCGCTTCGCTGGCGCCGCTCAAGAAAAAGATCAACGAAATCGAATCCTTGACCGGCAAGCTGGAGAAATTGATTCAGGCGCTTGATGCAGAACTTGCGGATCCGCTGCTTTACGAAAAGGCGCCTGCGAAGGCTGCGGAAAAGGCCAAGCAACGTGGCGAGGCTGCAGCAAAGCTCACCGCCGCCGAGGAGCAGTGGCTGGAGCTTTCCTCCGAATACGAAGAAGCGATGGCAGGATAGCCACAAGTATGGCTGGAAGCTTGTCGGGCTGAGCACGATTCGACGCGTTCCGGGGCGATCGAAACCGATCGTTAACCATAATCATCAAGGTTGCCTCAACTTTCATTACTGATTTGTTGAGCCCTTTTATGCATCGCTTTGCCCTCATTTCCGGTGCCATCTTGAGCATGGCCCTGGCCGGCTGCCAATCCACCAGGCATCCTGCGCCTGACACCACAATGACCACCTCCTCCATCGTCGCGCCTGAAGGCAGCCCGGCAACGGGGACCGATGCTGCCCTGCCCCAAATGTCGAACGACAGCCGCCTGCATCACCTCGCCGGTCGAGCACTCATCGTCGCGTCCATTCATGACCTGCACCTCCAGGACAAGGAGGTCATCCTCAGCTTCGATGACGGTCCGATCCCCGGCCGCACGGACCGTGTCCTCGCGATACTGGACCACTTCGGCGTCAAGGGGGCCTTCATGATGGTCGGCGAAATGGCGGAACGACATCCGGAGCTTGCCCGCAAGATCGCGTCTGAAGGCAACGCGATCGGCAGCCACACCTACCAGCACGAGAACCTGGCGACGTTAACCTTCGACATGGCCATGAAGGAAATCACACCCGGCGAGGCCGCCGTGACCAAGGCGACCGGCGGCGACGTCAACTTCTTTCGCTTTCCATACCTTGCCGATAGCCAGAAGCTTCGTGGCGCCGTGGCAATGCGCGATATGGTGGTGATGGATGTGGACGTCGACAGCAAGGACTACTTCAATACATCGCCAGCCGCCGTCACCAAGCGGACGATGGACCTGCTGCAGAAGCGGGGCCGCGGCATCATCCTCATGCACGACATCCACAATCGCACGGCGACAATGCTGCCGACGCTCCTTTCAACCCTTGAGGCCGAGGGGTATAAGGTCGTAACGCTGCAGTTCAAGAAGCCGACGGCACCGGCCGAAATGGCGTCCATCTGACGGGCCTATCGACGCTTGCCCCCCGGTTTCTTTCTGCTAAAACAGGCGCAAAATAAATCATACTTTTGAGCGAAACACCGAACGCGAGCACCAGCATGTCACCTATCAACCTCGCCATCGTTGGCGTCGGCAAGATCGTCCGCGACCAGCACCTCCCCTCGATTGCAAAGAATCCGGACTTCAAGCTCGTTGCAACGGCGAGTCGCCACGGCACTGTCGAAGGCATCCAGAGCTTCACGACGATCGATGCAATGCTCGACGCCGTTCCGGCGATCGATGCCGTTTCGCTCTGCATGCCGCCGCAGTATCGCTACGAGGCAGCGCACAAGGCGCTTTCCGCCGCCAAGCATGTGTTCCTCGAAAAGCCTCCGGGCGCGACTCTAAGCGAAGTGGCCGATCTCGAAAAGCTGGCGGCCAGCAAGGGCGTTTCGCTGTTTGCGAGCTGGCATTCCCGCTACGCAGCAGCTGTCGAAGCCACGAAGTCCTTCCTCGCGTCGACGACGATCAAGAGCGTTCATGTCATCTGGAAGGAAGACGTTCGCCACTGGCATCCGAACCAGGACTGGATCTGGCAAGCCGGCGGCCTTGGCGTCTTCGACCCGGGCATCAACGCCCTTTCGATCGTTACCCACATCCTCCCAAAGGCGATCTTCCTGACAGGCGCAACGCTCGAATTCCCGGAAAATCGCGATGCGCCGATCGCCGCGGATCTGCACTTCCAGAACGCTGACGGCGTGCCGGTTCATGCCGAATTCGACTGGCGTCAGACCGGCAAGCAGAGCTGGGACATCCTCGCGGAAACCGAAGCCGGCCATGTGGAGCTTGCGGAAGGCGGCTCCAAGCTGTCGATCAATGGCGAGCTGAAGTTTTCGGCGCCCGAGGAAGAGTACCCCGCGCTTTACCGGCGCTTTGCGGAAATCGTCAAAGCCGGCAAATCCGACGTCGATCTGGCGCCGCTTCGCCACGTTGCCGATGCCTTCATGCTCGGCAGGCGCAAGTTCGTCGACGCCTTCCACGATTGATTTCAAATGAAAAAGCCCGCTTGAAGCGGGCTTTTTCATGCTTTTTTTTCCCAACGCCCTTCCGGGGTCTGTTGCCAATAGGTGAGGTTATGTCCTTCGCCTTTCAGGTTCTTCCATTGCGCGCGAGCCCCTTCGAGCTGCGCCTGGTCGTAACCATCGAACATAAAGACGATCCGGCTATAAGGCTCGACCGGCGGCGGCTCAGCTCCATCGACGATAAATCGTACCGTCGCCGCGTTGGAATTCCCTTCGGAAACCGTAAGGAGAACCGGCTGATTTGCCGCCAGGTCCCCCTCATCCGTGCCATGCGGCAGGAAGCTATCTTCGCGAAATGTCCAGAGATGCTGATCGAGCAGGTCGCGTCGCGCAGCGTCTTTCAACTGCACCGCGACCCGCCAGCCGCGCTCGACGCTTTTCTCGAGCAACGGCGGGAGGGCATCCTCCAGCTTGGATTCCGTCAGATGGTAAAACAGAACTTCCGTCATGACTCGTAGTTGGCACGCACCAGCTCATCGAGTAGGCGTACGCCGTAACCGGAACCCCAGGACTGATTGATCTCATCCTGCGGCGAGCCCATTGCCGTTCCTGCGATGTCGAGGTGTGCCCAAGGCGTTTCCTCCACGAATCGCTTCAGGAAATGAGCGGCGGTGATCGATCCCGCATGACGGCCGCCGGAGTTCTTCATGTCGGCGAACTTGCTGTCGATCAGCTTGTCATACTCCTTGCCGAGCGGCATGCGCCACAGCTTTTCGCTGCTTGTCAAGCCGGCAGCGGTCAGCTGCGCGGAGAGCTCATCGTCATTCGAGAACAGACCGGCGTGGACATTGCCGAGCGCAACAAGGATAGCGCCGGTCAATGTTGCCAGATTGATCATGAATTTCGGCTTGAAGCGATCGTTGCAATACCACAACGCGTCACACAGAACGAGCCGGCCTTCAGCATCGGTATTGATGATCTCGATCGTCTGGCCCGACATCGAGGTAACGATGTCGCCGGGACGCTGCGCGTTTCCGTCGGGCATATTTTCGACCAGACCGATGATGCCGACCGCGTTCACGGCTGCCTTGCGGGCAGCGAGGACATGCATCAGGCCGGTGACAGCGGCAGCACCGCCCATGTCACCCTTCATTTCTTCCATGCCGGCAGCGGGCTTGATCGAAATGCCGCCGGTATCAAAGACCACGCCCTTGCCGATGAAGGCGACCGGACTCTCGCCGCTCTTGCCGCCCTTCCACTGCATGACCGCCAGACGCGGGGGTCTGACCGAGCCTTGTGCCACGCCCAGCAGGGCGCCCATGCCAAGCTTTTGCATTTCCTTCTCGGTGAGGATTTCCACCTCGACCCCAAGTTTCTGCAATTCGCTTGCCTTGGCGGCAAACTCCACCGGACCCAGAACATTCGGCGGCTCGTTCACAAGATCGCGGGCCAGGTTAACGCCCGCCGCAACGGCTTCCGAGAGCTTGAAGGCTTCTGCCGCCTCTGTCGCTTTGGCGGTAACGATCTTGATCGGCACCTGCCCGTTCCGGCCATTGCCGTCCTCGTCCTTCTTCTTGGTCTTGTAGGTATCGAAGCTATAGGCGCGCAAAAGCATTCCAAGCGCAAAATCCGCCGCTTCCTTCGCTCCGACGCCGGCACCCGGCGCATCGACGAAGATTGCGACCTTTTCGGCCTTCTTGATCTTGGATGCGGCGACGCCGCCAGCCTTCAGCCAATCGTGAGCGGTCAGCTCTTCAGGTTTGCCGAGTCCTACAACGATAAGCCGCTCAGCTGCGGACCTCTCGGGTGCAACGAGATCCAGCACAGTCGTCGCCTTGGCGGAGAAGCCGGCGATCTTTGCTGCTCTCGGGATGACGCCAGCGGGATCCGCAAGCTTGGCCCCGGCGGCAAGGTCCGCTCCGCTTGCCTGCAGGAGGATCGCGTAGCCACCGGCGATCTCGGTGGAGCTTGCAAATGAGATATCGAACTTGGCTGACATGTCTTCTCCAGTGGGATTGTCCTAAATCCGCTCTATCCGATCATTTCGGGTTTCACCCCCGAAAACAAGTCTTCGGGATGAGGCCGTGGCGGCCTGACTAACCGCCAACCCGTTAAAGGGATGTCATCTTCGGCGCATATTCCTCCCGCGGAATTAAGTCCACAGGAATTCCGAATTGCTTTCCCTTTTGATGTCTGCAGGGACGAGGACGTGTTGGCGCATACAAATGCCCGACAGCGATCCCGCACGTGTGTTTATAGGTCTTTTCTGTCTGTGGTGGCTGCTGCTTCTGCTGTTCAATGGCTTTCCGCAGATCGATGTCTACGCATCAGCGCATTTCTTTGTGCGCGAGGCATGCAGCACTCCAGCCACATTCGGAAAAAACTGCGGCTACTTTCCTTACCGGCACGAGGCTTATCTCGGGTTCCTGAGAACGCTGTTCTTCCGGCTTCCCTACCTCATCGCCATCGTCCTCTTGTGGAAACTTTTGGAGTGCTACGGGCACTGCGGGGCCACTTTCAACCTCGCGCGCGCCCGCGCCTTCAAGATTGCTCTCGGCTCGCTGGTGATCGGCCCCGTGATCCTCACCAACCTCATTCTCAAGACATACTGGGGTAGACCGCGACCGTCCCAAACGCTGGATTTTGGTGGCCACCTCGACTTCGTGCAGGCGGGCTCCATGATCGGAAAATGCGTATCGAACTGCTCTTTCATTTCCGGCGAAGCGGCAGGCGCCGGCTGGGTTTTCTGTCTGATTTTCCTGATACCACAGCCGGCGCGCTTCGCGCTTGCCCTCCCCCTCACAGCAATCGCCTTTCTGACACCGGCCATGCGTCTTGCATTTGGCGCGCACTACCTTTCAGACGTCATCCTGGGTTGGCTTTCGTCCGTTGTTGTCTTTGCAGGTCTTCTTGCGCTTACCGATTCGCCACAGGGCAAAAAAAATCTGAAATTTGAATGAATTTTCGACTCCAGCTTGTCGCAAAAGAGACCCAAACAGCGTAGATGGATTTCGCTGCATAGCGGCATTGGTTCGCAAATGGCGTTCAAGGGCATTAATGAAACTGCTTGAAACATACATACTCCGGCGCGTTGGCCAGATGTTTCTCGTTGCCCTGTTGCCGGTGCTCGCGATCATTTGGACGACTCAGGTCCTGCAGCGCGTCAATCTCGTAACCGACAGCGGCCAGTCGATGGGATCGTTCGCCAAGCTGGCAACGCTGATTCTACCGTCGATCATTCCGATCGTGCTGCCGTTCGCACTTGTCATCGGTGTGACGCAGACCCTGACGACGATGAACAACGATTCGGAGCTGACCGTCATCGACGCGGCTGGCGCCAAGCGCAGCATTATCCTGCGCCCGATCCTCATCCTCGCCGCCGTCATTAGCATCTTTTCGTTTCTGGTGGACAACGTCGTCGAGCCGAAGGCCAAGACGGGGGTTCGCCAGATGGTGGCCGCTGCCTATGCGGATCTGCTCTCGACCGTGATTGAAGAGAAGAACTTCCGCCGCATCGACACCGGCCTCTACGTACAGATATCCGAGAGATTGGCCGGACGCGTGCTCAAGGGCTTGTTCGTCGTCGATGAGCGCGACCCCGCATTCGAGCTTATCTACTACGCACGTGAAGGCGCCGTTGACGAGAAGGGCACGTCACTCATCATGCATGATGGCGAGGTTCACCGCAAAACGCAAACCGGTGAAGTCTCCGTCATTCGTTTCGATTCCTACTCCTTCGACCTGTCCGATCTGACCCAAAACCGCGGTCAGGCGACTCTTCGCGCATCCGACCGCGAGCTTGCGTTTCTCTTCAATCCGGATCCGAACGACAAGGATTACATCGCCAGACCCGGTAGTTATCGTGCCGAATTGCACCGCCGCATGACGGATTGGGTTCTTCCGATGGTGTTTGCGCTGATTTCGCTCGCGATCGCCGGTGATGCTCGCTCCCACCGCGAAGCGCGGTTGCACCCCATGGTCGCGGCGCTCATCTTCGCGTTCGGTATTCGTTGGGCGTCGTTCTACGCCGCCAACCAGATCGACACGGATCCAGAGTATATCGGCGTGCTCTATGCGATTCCCGTGGTCGCCAGCCTTTTGGCAATCGCATCTCTGTCGCACCACAAGCGCCTGTCGGTCGTGTCCGCGATGAGCGACCGAATCTCCGCCTCTTGGCAGAGACTGTCGCGACGCTTTGGTCGGTCGGCAGATCCCTCCGCCGGAGGCAGCGCATGATTCTCGGGACACTCGGCCGTTACTTCTTCCGTCGATACCTGCTGACCACAATGTGGTTCTTTCTCGGCGTGATTGGCATCGTCTACCTCGTTGATTTCAGCGAGACCGCTGGCCGACTCTCCGGTCTTCCCGGCTACACCGTGACCGGCGGGCTCGCGATGACGGCGGTGCGTCTGCCGCTCATCTTGCAGCAGACCGTGCCCTTCATTGCCCTCTTTGTTGGCATGACCGTTCTAATCGGGCTCAACCGAAAATACGAACTGGTCGTGACGCGTGCTGCCGGCATCTCGGTTTGGCAGTTCATGTCTCCCTTCCTCGCAGGCGCCTTTTTGCTCGGCGTCCTGGTCATGACCGTCCTCAACCCGCTGGCAGCCTGGGGGCAACGTCAGGCTGCCGTCATCGAGAGCAACTGGCGTGGAGAAGTCTCAGGGTCGAACGCCGCGCCGCAAGTTCCGTGGATTCGCCAGATCAGCGGCGGGGACGACGTGATCATCGGAGCGAATACGATTCTCGAAAACGGCACGCTGCTTATGAACGCCGTGTTCGTGCATTTCGATTCGTCCGATCACATCATCCTGAGACAGGACGCCGCGTCGGCAAAATTGGAAGATGGTTACTGGCTTCTTAAGAACGTTGTCGAGCGTCGTCCGGGCGAAGTCGCCACACGGCTCGATGAGGTGCGCGTAAGCACCAATTTGAAACAGGATTTCATCCAGCAGAGGCTGACAGCCCCTGAAACTATTGGCTTTTTTGATCTCTCGAGCCGAATTGACGCGGCGAGATCCTTCGGGATTCCGACCAAGGCGCTTGAGACCCAATTTCATTCGTTGTTGTCCCAACCACTGTTGCTTGTCGCAATGACTCTCATTGCTGCAACAGTGTCCCTAAAATTTAGCCGGTTCAACCAGTCGAGGTCGGTGATTCTGGGTGGAATCCTGTCGGGCTTCGTGCTTTATGTGGTCACCGTGCTTGTAAAAGCATTCGGAAGCAGTGGGGTTGTCCCGCCTTTCGTGGCAACGTGGATTCCGGTCATCGTTGCCTTGGCTTTGGGTGCAACAATTCTGCTTCATCAGGAGGATGGCTAGTGGCGGCAGGCGACCGCAAGACTCTTAGTAAACAGTTGGTTGCCCTGCTCCTAGGCGCGGCCCTGTCTACCTATTCGAATGGCATTCCTGCTGCTTTCGCCCAGGATGCCCTGCAAGGCTTGAGGCCGAACGTGTCCGCCGACCAGAAGCTGATTCTGTCGGCAAACGAACTCGTCTACAACAAGGACGCGCAGATCGTTTCGGCCATCGGCGGTGTACAGATTAACTACGCCGGCTACAGATTGGTGGCGCAACGCGTCGAGTACAATCAGCAGACCCGCCGCCTGATGGCGCTCGGCAACGTGGAGTTGATCGCCCCCGACGGCAACCGCATGTACGGTGACAAGATTGACATCACCGACGATTTTGCCAACGGGTTCGTAAACGCGCTCCGAATTGAGACCCCCGACAATACGCGCCTGGTTGCCGAAACCGGCCAGCGTGTTGGGGGCACGCAAATGATCCTGAACAGGGGCGTCTATACCGCCTGTTTGCCTTGCGCTGAAAGACCGGAACGACCTCCCTTCTGGCAGGTAAAGGCTGAACGCGTCATTCAGGACGGCGTCAAGCATACGATTCGCCTTGAAAAGGCGCGCTTCGAGCTCCTTGGCCACCCGCTCGCCTACGTTCCGTGGATCGAGGTCCCCGACAATACCGTGAAGCGGAAGTCCGGCTTCCTTTTCCCGACCTTTAGCGCATCGCAGAATCTCGGCTTCGGCCTTTCTGTCCCGTACTATTACGTCATTTCGCCGAGCAGCGACGTCACGGTGACCGGCACGGGTTACACCACCCAGGGTTTCCTGGCGGACGCGGAATTCCGCCAGAGATTCGAGAACGGCACGCACACCTTGCGCGTGGCCGGTATCGACCAGCTCAGCCCGGGGACCTTTACGCCCGGCACTAGCGATGCCGAAAATGACTTCCGCGGTGTCGTAGCGTCGAAGGGGGCCTTCCAAATCAACCCGCGATGGGCGTTTGGTTGGGACGTGATGGTTCAGAGTGACAACAACTTCGCTCGCACCTATAACCTGAAGGGTCTGGACGAAAGTACACATACCAACCAAGTTTACCTGACGGGTCTCGGCAAGCGGAATTATTTCGATCTGCGCTCGTTCTATTTCGACGTTCAGAACGCCGATTCGAATGATATCGCCGAGAAGCAGCAGGCAATCGTTTACCCGGTGATGGACTATCACTTCGTGGCGCCGCAGCCGCTCGCCGGAGGTGAACTATCTGCCGATGTCAACTTCACGAACCTGTCGCGCACGCACGACGACTTTTATAGCGTCGCAGGCTTTGATCGGTTCCGCGGCCTTGAGGGCCAGACATCTCGCCTGACGGGCGAACTGGAATGGAAGCGGACCTTTGTCACGCCTCAGGGCTTCTTGATCACTCCGCTGCTTGCAGCCCGCGGCGATGCCTTGGCGTTGAACATGACGCCGCCGCCGACCTCCGGCACCTTTGTCTATGACGGCAATTACGACGACGGTAATGCAGCGACGCGTTCGATGTTTACCGCAGGGTTGGAAATGCGCTACCCGATCCTCGGTACGACCGCGAACAGCACACACCTGTTCGAACCGATTGTTCAGCTTTATGCACGGCCCGACGAACGGCTTGCCGGCTCTCTTCCGAACGAAGATGCGCAGAGCTTCGTGTTCGATGCGACCAATCTTTTCGAGCGTGATAAGTTCTCCGGCTACGACCGTATCGAAGGTGGCACGCGCGCCAATGTCGGCTTCCAGTACACCGGTACGTTTGACAACGGCTACAAGCTGCACGGTATCTTCGGCCAATCCTACCAGCTCGGCGGCCAAAACTCCTTTGACACGGCTGATCTGGTAAACGTCGGCGCCGACTCCGGCCTCGAAACGGACGTCTCCGACTTCGTCGGACTCGGCGGGATCGAAACGCCACAGGGCGTTGCCCTTGCAGCTTCCTATCGGCTTGACGACAAGGACCTGGATTTCCGTCGTGGCGATTTGACGGCCGGTTACCAGACCGACAATTTCCAAGGTCAGATGATCTACACGCATGTCTCAGCGCAGCCGGAATACGGCTTCGCCGAGGACAATGATGAGATCCAGGCCAAGGCTGCTGTTAAGTTCAAGGATTATTGGACGGTATTTGGCGGCGTCGCTTGGGACCTTCAGGACAACACTGTTGTCAGGAAGACAATCGGCCTTACCTATGAAGACGAATGCACCATCTTCACGATCGCATATATCGACAAGCGCGATACCACCGCGGAAACCGCGAGCGACTGGAGTATCGGGGCGAGGTTGACCTTCCGGACGCTGGGCGACATCAATCTCGGCACGCCCATAGATGCCAGCCCAACCATCTACCAGAATTAACTGTCAGTTCTGTAATACGGCGAAAGAAAGGGCCTTTCTTTCGCCGTAAGACTATGCAGGACATTGTCGCCAGTTGAGATCTAAGGCATATGCTGAATTTTCAATTTGCAGCGGTAATGCCCGTGTGTCTCGGGAAGGTATGCGCGCCGCGACGTGAGTGCGCGGCGTCAATGGGAAGGGTCGATAGATGATTGGCGCAAGAAGAACCGTAAGGACGATGATTGCCGGCGCGACTTTCGCGATGCTGGCGGCTTTTGCCTCGCCGCAGACCGGCTCAGCTGTTGCTGCAAGCGAAGTCAGAGTTGTCGTCAACGGAACAGCAATCACCAGCGGTGACATCGCCAAGCGCCAGGCATTCCTGCGCCTGCAGCATCAAAAGGCTGATGCGAAAGCAGCGGAAGAACAGCTGATCGAACAGACGCTGAAGCAGCAGGAAATTTCCCGCGTCCGCATGTCGGTTTCCAAGGACGACGTCAACGCATCGTTCGCGCGGTTCGCGAGCGGCAACAAGTTGACGACGGACCAGATGACGCAAATTCTCGAACGCGCCGGCGTCGGTGTTGATCATTTCAAGGCTTTCATTGCCGTGCAGATGAGCTGGCCGCGCCTTGTCAATGCCCGCTACGGTTCGAGCAATCGCATGTCGAATTCCGACCTTGTTGCCCGCATGATGGAGAACAAGCAGAAGCCGGAAACCACCGAATATATTCTGCAGCAGATGATCTTCGTCGTTCCCGCCAACAAGAAGGGCATCGTCGGCAAACGCAAGAGCGAAGCCGAGGCGTCTCGCGCGAAGTATCCGGGTTGTGACCAGGCAAAGGTCTTCGCAGCAACGATGCTTGACGTGTCAGTCCGTGACCTTGGTCGCGTTCTTGCACCGGAACTTCCGGCCGAATGGAAGCCGCTTGTCGAGCAGGCAAAGGGCAACACGACCGCCACGCGCGTGACCGACAGAGGTGTCGAATACATCGCCATCTGCAGCCAGCGCCAGGTTTCTGATGACCAAGCCGCCGAAATGGTCTTCCGCCAGGAAGACCTTGATAAGGCGAAGGCAGGGAAGAACGCCCCTCCGGAAAATCCGAACGCCCAGAAATATATGGAAGAGCTGCGCAAGAAGGCGCAGATCATGCGTCCCTGAGCAAGATGACACTCTCGTTCTCGCGCCCGCTTGCTCTCAGCCAGGGCGATCCGGCCGGCGTCGGCCCCGATGTCACACTTCTGGCCTGGATGCGGCGCAGGGAGCTGGGTCTGCCTCCGTTCGTGTTCATTGGCGACCCTGATGTGCTGGCATCGCGTGCCAAGCTCCTAGGCTTGACGATCGCCATTCGCGAGACCGATTGCACCAACGCCAATGATGTCTTTGCAGATGCCCTCCCCGTGCTCCCCATTGCCGCAGGTATCGACGTTGTAGCGGGTGAGCCGCATGTGGCGACGGCAAAGAGCACGATCGCCGCGATCGAAAGAGCTGTCTCGCTGACAATGAGTGGCGAAGCCCTCGGCGTCGTCACCAACCCGATCGCCAAGTCCGTTCTCTACGAATTCGGCTTTCCCTTCCCCGGACACACTGAGTTTCTGGCCGATCTCGCCGCACGTGCGACTGGACAGGCGGGGATGCCGGTGATGATGCTCGCGGGTCCGAAGCTCCGCACCATTCCTGTTACAATTCATATTCCGCTCAAGGATGTGCCTCAGGCACTGACGGCCGATCTCATCATCGAGACTTGCCGGATTGCTGATGCCGATCTCAGGCGTCGCTTCGGGATCGAGCAACCCCGGCTCGCGATAGCCGGTCTCAATCCACACGCCGGAGAAGACGGTGCGATCGGCAAAGAGGATGAAACGGTCATCAAACCGGCCATCCAATTCCTGAGATCCGAGGGGATAAACGCAATCGGTCCGCTGCCTGCCGATACGATGTTCCACGACGACGCCAGAGCGCGTTACGACGTTGCGATCTGCATGTATCACGACCAGGCCCTGATACCGGCCAAGGCACTTGGCTTCGACGACGCTGTCAACGTCACGCTGGGATTGCCCTTTGTGCGCACCTCGCCCGATCACGGCACCGCCTTCGGGATCGCCGGCAAGGGCCTTGCGCGTGAAAACAGTCTCGTCGCGGCGCTGAAGCTCGCCGGTCACCTCGGACGCACCACAGAAGGGCATCGTTGATGGCTGCCTTGGATGGGCTGCCGCCCCTTCGCGATGTCATTCAGCGCCATGGCCTCGATGCGCGCAAGGCGCTCGGCCAGAACTTCTTGCTCGATCTCAACCTGACGCAGAAGGTTGCTCGCACAGCCGGCTCCTTGGAAGGAGCCACGGTTTTTGAGGTCGGTCCGGGTCCCGGCGGCCTGACGCGCGCCATTCTGGCATTGGGTGCAAAGAAGGTGATCGCCGTCGAGCGTGATTCTCGCTGTTTACCCGCGCTTTCGGAAATCGCGGATCACTATCCGGGGAGGCTCGAGGTCATCGAAGGCGATGCGCTGAAGACGGACTTCGAAGCTCTGACGCCCGAGGGACCGGTGAAGATCATTGCCAACCTGCCCTACAATGTCGGCACGCAGCTGCTGGTCAATTGGATCCTGCCGAAGCAGTGGCCTCCTTTCTGGGACTCGCTGACGCTGATGTTTCAGAAGGAAGTGGGAGAGCGCGTCGTTGCGGCCGAAGACGACGACCACTATGGACGTCTTGGCGTGCTTTGCGGATGGCGTACGAACGCACGGATGGCGTTTGACATTCCGCCGCAAGCTTTCACGCCGCCGCCGAAAGTAACGTCGACTGTCGTTCATCTGACCCCAAAGCAAAGCCCGATCCCCTGCTCGGTCGCCGATCTGGAGAAGGTCACGCATGCCGCCTTCGGCCAGCGACGCAAGATGCTGCGGCAGAGCCTAAAGCCGCTGGGGGGCGAAGTCTTGTTGAAGAAGGCGGATATCGACCCGCAACGACGGGCCGAAACGCTTTCAGTCGAAGAGTTTGTTCGACTGGCGAATTGCCTCTAAAGCTTGTCGCGTCTAGATCGCCTCATACCCTGCGGCCCTGAAGTAGTTTCGACATTCTTCGACGGGGAACAGTGCACAGATGTCGCTCAGGGCATTTGATATTGCGTCGAAACTCCTTGCGGCTTTCTTTCGTAGGAGCGTCTTGAGTTTCGAGAAGGCCATTTCGATCGGATTCAGATCGGGCGAGTACGCAGGTAGAAAGAGCAGCCAGGCACCTTTTTGTCTGATGAGATTTTCGGCCTTTTCGCTTTTGTGGAAGCGAACATTGTCGGCAATCACGACGTCGCCCTTGGATAGAGTTGGGACGAGTTGCGTTTCGATCCAGGTCTCGAATATCTCGGCATTCATTGGTGCGTTGACGATCCATGGGGCGACCATGGAATGCGATCTGAGGCCAGCGATGAACGTCTGCGTCTTCCAGGATCCGAAAGGCGCATGACTGCGGTAACGGTGGCCCTTTGGCGACCATCCGGAGCGTTTTGTCAGCTTCGTGTTCGTTGACGTTTCATCGATAAAAGTAAGGCGAGCCAGAGCCTTATCGAAGAATGGCTTGCGCCTTTCGAGCCATAGACTTCTCGCCCGAGCGATTTCCGGGCGATGCTGCTCGCTTGCCATGAGGCTTTTTTTTATGGCTCAAACCGAGCCGGTGCAACATGCGTCCAACGCTCGAGCGATGCACAATGACGCCGCGCTCTGCAAGCTCGAGGCACAATTCGTCAAGCGTCAAATCACCCTTCTCAGCCATACGTTCACGGAACCATGTTCCATGGTCGCTCAACTTGCCGCCACCGACATGGCCCTGTCGTCTTGGCAACAGAGAGCCCGTTTCACGCTTCAGGATAACAAGGTTATTCACAAACCGAGGCGACACACGGAAATGCCGAGACGCCTCGCGATGGGTGTTACCCTCTTCAACGAACGCAACAACACGGGAACGCAACTCGATCGGATGTGATTTGCCCATGACCGGTCTCCTTCCAGCTACGAAGGAATCACAAATCGGCCGAT
>Ga0209673_1001320_pt1 | contig 24966 bp, 17 predicted proteins | sample AraplaCol_mMS_r2_2_FD_184274 | JGI IMG/M metagenome (GOLD analysis project Ga0209673, IMG submission 184274) | Arabidopsis root microbial communities from North Carolina, USA - plate scrape MF_Col_mMS_r2 (SPAdes) (version 3) | ecosystem: Host-associated > Plants > Roots > Endosphere | place... | reverse complement strand
TGCTGGTGCTGCCGCCGAACCGGCTGCGGCTGTTCAACCCGGTGCAGGCGCTGCAGGCCTTCATCAGCCAGCAGCTCACCGCGCCGGGCTGGAGCCACCGCATGACGCGGCTCGAAGACCTGCTGCCGGGCAAGCTGCTGCGGCGCGCGTTCCAGACCTTCTTCCATGCGCTGCTGCCGCGCGTGCTCGAGGCCGGCCGCAACAGCACGCCACAGGCGTTGCGCTGGGCGATCGAAGACGCCTGGCGGCAGCCGCTGGTGCAGCAGCGCTGGACGCTGTTCGCGCGCCAGCTGACGGCGGCGCAGTGCGAAGCGCTGGTGCAACGGGCGAGCGCCCGCCAGCTCGGCACGGTGCGCATCGAATGCGTCAGCGACGAACAGGCCATCGACGGCTGGCAGATCGATTCGCGCGGCTACGTGCCGCATGCGGTGCTGATGCGCCGCAGTGCCGGCGGCGTGCCGCGCCGGCTGCGGCCCGACGCATTCCCGCCGGCCGGCGACCCGCGCCAGGCGAGCCTGCCGCTGCAGTGAGCTGCACAGGGCGTGAGGACGGGTTCTCGGGGAGGAAGCGGAGCGCCGCCGGGGTGGGCGGGAAGCGCAGGGAGCACGGCGGTCTGTAAAAGGTGCTTTACATCGACGGACCTCGGTCCTAAGATGGCATGGAAAGCAACCTTTACATGGCCAGCCGATGATGAAATGCTTCTCGCCCATCCCCCGCCGCTATCTGATCGAGCTCGGTGCCGCGATGCTGGTCTACGCGCTGGTGCTGTGCCTGTCGATCTTCCTGCTGAAGACCGGCTACTTCGACGGCCCGTCCGCGACGCTGGTGGCCTTGCTGCCGACGCTGCCGTGCATCGCCGCCTGCTGGGCGGTCCTGCGGCAGTTCCGCCGGCTCGACGAACTGCAGATGCGCGTGCAGCTCGAAGCGCTCGGCTTCGCGTTCGCCGGCACCGCGCTGCTGAGCTTCAGCTACGGCTTTCTCGAAGGGGTCGGCTGGCGGCCGCTGTCGATGTTCACCGTGTGGCCGGTGATGGCGGTGCTGTGGGTGGTCGGCGGCGTGATCGCTGCACGGCGCTACCGGTAGGAACGGGTAAGAAACCGGTAAGAACAGGCGAAGAACAATTGAAGAACCACCTGAAGGCACTGCGCGCCGAGCGGGGCTGGTCGCAGACCGAGCTGGCCGAGCGGCTGCAGGTGTCGCGCCAGACGGTCAATGCAATCGAGAACGAGCGCTACGACCCGAGCCTGCCGCTGGCCTTCCGGATCGCCCGCACCTTCGGCCTGCCGATCGAGGACATCTTCGAAGCGCCGTGAACCGACCCCTGAAAACTCAATCAATCGTTTGATTTATTTGATAGAGTGCCGGCCATGTCGGCCCGCCCCCCTGAAACCGCCCGTGACACCCCGCGCGCACCGCGCAGCGATGGCGAGCAGTCGCGCATGCGCCTGCTGCTGGCCGGGCTGCGGCTGTTCGCGCAGCACGGCTACAACAAGACCTCCACCCGCGAGATCGCCGAGGCGGCGCAGGTCAACATCGCCGCCATCAGCTACTACTTCGGCGACAAGGCAGGGCTGTACCGCGCGGTGTTCGCCGGCCCGCTCAGCACGCCGCACGACGACATCGCCCGCTACGACGACCCGGCGATGACGCTGCCCGACGCGCTGCACGGCCTGTATGCCGGCTTCATCGAGCCGCTGAAGCATGGCGACATGACGCAGCAGTGCATGCGGCTGCATGTGCGCGAGATGCTGGAGCCGACCGGTGTGTGGCAGGACGAGATCGTCAACGGCATCAAGCCGCGCCATGAGGCGCTGGTCGCGTTGCTGGCGCGACACCTCGGGCTGCGCCGCGCCGACGACGAGCTGCACCGGCTGGCGATCTGCATCGCGGCGCTCGGCGTGCACCTGCAGATCGCGCAGGACGTGACCGACGCGCTGGCGCCGCGCCTGAACAGCCACCCGCGCGCGCTCGACCTGTGGTCCGAGCGGCTGGTGACGTATGCGCTGGCGATGGTCGGTGCCGAAGGGGCGCGCCGCGCGGCGCTGAAGCGGGCAGGCCGGAGAGCAGACAAGAAAGCAGACAAGACAGCAGACAAGAGAGAGGACAGGACATGACGACACCGACCCGCCGCGCGCTGCTGGCCGCCACGCTGGCCACCGCGGCCGCCCTGGCCGGCTGCGCGAGCTCGCCGCCCGAGCCGGCCGCCGACCCCGCCCTGCTGCCGGCGCAGTGGTACGCCCCGCTGCCGCACAACGGTCGCCTCGCCGACCTGAGCGGCTGGTGGCAGCAGTTCGACGACCCGGTGTTGTCGCAGCTGATCGACGCCGCGCAGGCCGTCAGCCCGACGCTGGCGAGCGCGCGCTCGCGCGTTGCGCAATCGCAGGCCACGCGCACCGGCGCCGGCGCGGCGCTGCTGCCGACGCTCGATGCCAGCGCCAGCGCATCGCGCGGCCGCAGCGATTTCGTCACGCCGCTGTCCACCACCACGTCGGCAGGCCTGCAGACCGCGTGGGAGATCGACGTGTTCGGCGCCGGCCGGGCCGGCCGCGATGCGGCGCAGTACCGGCTCGAAGGCGCCGAAGCGTCGTGGCACGACGCCCGCGTGTCGGTCGCCGCCGAGACCGCGAACGCCTACCTCGGGCTGCGCGCCTGCGAGGCGCAACTGGTGCAGACCGAGGCCGACGCCGGCTCGCGCGCCGAGACCGCGCGCCTGACCGGGCTCAGCGCGCAGGCCGGCTTCGAGCCGCCGGCCACCGCGGCCCTGTCGCGCGCCAGTGCCGCGCAGGGCGCGAGCCTGCTGACCGCGCAGCGCGCGCAGTGCGACATCGCCGTCAAGGGCCTGGTCGCGCTGACGGCGATCGACGAGCCCACGCTGCGCGCGACGCTGGCCGCCGGCACCGCCCGCATCCCGCAGCCGGCCGAGCTGGCGATCGACAGCGTGCCGGCCGAGGTGCTGAACCAGCGGCCCGATGTGTTCAACGCGGCGCGCGAACTCGGCGCGGCCAGCGCCGAGGTGTCGCAGGCCCGTGCGAAGCGCTTGCCGCGCGTCACGCTGGCCGGGTCGATTTCGCGGCTCCGCGTCGACACCGGCGACGCCACGCAGAGCGGCACCGTCTGGTCGGTCGGGCCGCTGGCGGTCACGCTGCCGATCTTCGATGCCGGCGTGCGCCGCGCCAATGTCGACGCCGCCCGCGCCCGCTACGACGAGGCCGCGTCGCTGTACCGCGCGAAGCTGCGCACCGCGGTGCAGGAGGTCGAGCAGGCGCTGGTGCAGCTCGACAGCAGCGCGGCGCGCAACGAAAACGCCCGCATCGCCGACGAAGGCTTCGAGCAATCGTTTCGCGCCACCGAGGCCCGCTTCAAGGGCGGCCTGGCCAGCCTGTTCGAGCTGGAAGACGCCCGCCGCAGCGCGGTGCAGGCGCACGGCACGCTGATCGACCTGCAGCGCGAACGCGTCGCGGCCTGGATCACGCTGTACCGCGCGCTCGGCGGCGGCTGGCGCACCGGCACGCCGGTGGCCGATGCCGCCGCGGCCGGCAACCCCTCGGGCCCGACGAAGGCCACCCCCTGAACACGGTCCACACGACCCACACGATCCACCGATCAAGCCCACCATGACCCCACGACTGAAGCCCCTGCTGCTGTCCCTCGCCGCCGCCGGCGTGCTGGCCGCGCTGCTCGCCGTCTCGGTGACGAGCACCGTGCGCGCCGCCGACGACAAGAAGCCCGCCGCCGCGAAAGCCGCGCTGACCGTCACCGTGACGCAGCTGCAGCCGGCCAGCCTGCCGACGCTGCTGGCCGCCAACGGCAGCATCGCCCCCTGGCAGGAGGCGATCGTCGGCACCGAAGCCAACGGCCTGCGCCTGGCCGACGTGAAGGTGAACGTCGGCGACGTGGTCAAGCGCGGCCAGGTGCTCGCGACCTTTGCGTCCGACACCATCCACGCCGACCTCGCGCAGACCCGTGCCGCGGTGGCCGAAGCCGAGGCGACGGCCGCCGAGGCGGCCGCGAATGCGCAGCGCGCGCGCGACCTGCAGCCCACCGGCGCGCTGAGCGCGCAGCAGACCACGCAGTACCTGACCGCCGAGCGCACCGCGCAGGCCCGGCTCGAAGCCCAGCGCGCTGCCGCCAAGGTGCAGCAGCTGCGGCTGCAGCAGACCCAGGTGCTGGCGCCCGACAACGGCGTGATCTCGTCGCGCAGCGCCACCGTCGGCGCGGTGCTGCCGGCCGGCCAGGAGCTGTTCCGGCTGATCCGCGGCGGCCGGCTCGAATGGCGCGCCGAGGTGCCGTCGTCCGAGATCGGGCCGCTGAAGCCCGGCATGGCGGTGCGCGTGCTGCCGGCCAGCGGCGAGCCGGTGACCGGCAAGCTGCGCATCGTCGCGCCGACCGTCGACGCGCAGACGCGCAACGGCATCGTCTACGTCGACCTGCCGGGCGGCAGCAGCACCGCGAAGGCCGGCATGTTCGCGCGCGGCGAGTTCGAGATCGGCTCGCAGCAGGGCATGACGCTGCCGCAGAGCGCGGTGCTGCTGCGCGAAGGCTTCAGCTACGTGCTGCGCGTCGGCGCCGACAACAAGGTCACGCTGGTCAAGGTGAAGGTCGGCCAGCGGGTGGGCGATCGCATCCAGATCCTCGGCGGCGTGCAGCCGGCCGACCGCGTCGTCGCCACCGGCGGCGGCTTCCTGGGCGACGGCGACACGGTGCACGTGGTTGACGCGCTGCCGGTGCCGGCCGCCGCCTCTGCCGCCGCCACGGCCTCGCGCTGAGCGCGCGCCGGCAACTGCTGAAGGACGACGCCCCATGAACATCAACGTCTCCGCCTGGTCGATCCGCAACCCGATCCCCGCGGTGCTGCTCTTCATCCTGCTGACCCTGCTCGGGCTGTACAGCTTCAAGAGCATGAAGGTGCAGAACTTCCCGGACATCGAGCTGCCGACGGTCACGATCTCGGCCGCGTTGCCGGGTGCGTCGCCGTCGCAGCTCGAGACCGACGTCGCGCGCAAGATCGAGAACTCGGTCGCGACGCTGCAGGGCCTGAAGCACGTCTACACCTCGGTGACCGACGGCCTGGTCACGATCACCGGCGAGTTCCGGCTCGAGAAGCCGGTGCAGGAGGCGGTCGACGACATGCGCGCCGCCGTCTCGCGGGTGCGCGCCGACCTGCCGGCCGACCTGCGCGACCCGGTGGTCACGAAGATGGAGCTGTCGGGCTCGCCGATCCTGACCTACACCGTCGCGTCGGACCGGCTCGACGAGGAATCGCTGTCGTGGTTCGTCGACAACACGGTGGGCAAGCAGATGCTCAGCGTGCGCGGCGTCGGTGCCGTCGCGCGGGTCGGCGGCGTCACGCGCGAGGTGCGCGTCGAGCTCGACCCGGCCAGGCTGCTGGCGCTGAACGCGACCGCGGCCGACATCTCGCACCAGCTCAGCAAGATCCAGCAGGAAGCCTCGGGCGGCCGCACCGATGTCGGCGGCGCCGAGCAGTCGGTGCGCACCATCGCGACCGTGCGCTCGGCCGAAGAGCTCGCGAAGATGGAGATCTCGCTGGCCGACGGCCGGCGGCTGCGGCTGGAGCAGGTCGCGCGCGTCAGCGACACGGTGGCCGAGCAGCGCTCGACCGCGCTCCTGAACGGCAAGCCGGTGGTCGGCTTCGAGATCACGCGCACCCGCGGCGCCGGCGAGACCGAGGTGGCGGCCGGCGTGCGCGCCGAGATCGAGGCGATGAAGGCGGCCCACCCCGAGGTGAAGTTCGAGGAGGCCTTCAACTTCGTCGACAACGTGCAGGAGGACTTCGACAGCTCGATGGCGATGCTGTACGAAGGTGCCGCGCTGGCGGTGCTGGTGGTGTGGCTGTTCCTGCGCAACTGGCGCGCGACGCTGGTGTCGGCGCTCGCGCTGCCGCTGTCGGTGATCCCGGCCTTCGCGTTCATGGCGCTGGCCGGCTTCACGCTGAACGGCGTGACGCTGCTGTCGCTGTCGCTGGTGGTCGGCATCCTGGTCGACGATGCGATCGTCGAGATCGAGAACATCATGCGGCACCTGCGCATGGGCAAGACGCCGATGCAGGCGGCGATGGAGGCGGCCGACGAAATCGGCCTGGCGGTGATCGCGACCACCTTCACGCTGATCGCGGTGTTCCTGCCGACGGCCTTCATGAGCGGCGTGGTCGGCCGCTTCTTCGTGCAGTTCGGCTGGACCGCGGCGATCGCGGTGTTCATGTCGCTGGTGGTCGCGCGCATGCTGACGCCGATGATGGCCGCGTATTTGCTGAAGCCGCCGAAGGGCGATCACCACGAAGGCCGCTGGATCGACGTCTACATGCGCTGGGTCACCGCCGCGCTGCACCACCGGGTGATCACGACGGTTGCGGTGGTGGTGTTCTTCGTCGGCTCGATCTTCCTCGCCGCCATCCTCGAGAAGGGCTTCATCCCGCCGGACGACCTGTCGAAGTCGCAGGTCTCGATCTCGCTGCCGCCGGGCGCGACCTTCGCACAGACGCTGGCGGTGGCCGAGCAGGCGCGCGAGATCGTGCAGAAGAATCAGTACGTGAAGCTGGTCTACACCGCGGTCGGCGGCGGCAACACCGGGGCCGATCCGTTCGCCGGCGCCGGCGCCGCCGAGGTGCGCAAGGCCTCGCTCAGCATCAACCTGACCGAGCGCGGCCACCGGCCGAAGAAGCAGGTGATCGAGCAGCAGCTGCGCGACGCGCTGGCCGGGCTGCCGGGCGCGCGGGTCGCGGTCGGCTTCGGCGGCTCGGGCGAGAAGTACGTGGTGGTGCTGGCCGGCGAGGATGGCGACGTGCTGCTCGCGCATTCGAAGCAGGTCGAGCGCGAGCTGCGCACGATCCCCGGCATCGGCGCGGTCACGTCCACGTCGAGCCTGGTGCGCCCGGAGCTGATCGTGCGGCCCGACTTCGCGCGCGCGGCCGACCTGGGCGTCACGTCGGCGGCGATCGCCGACACGCTGCGCATCGCGACCGCCGGCGACTACGACCAGAGCCTGCCGAAGCTGAACCTGTCGCAGCGCCAGGTGCCGATCGTCGTCAAGCTGGCGGCCGATGCGCGCACCGACCTCGAGCTGCTGTCGCGGCTCGCGGTGCCGGGCGCGAAGGGGCCGGTGATGCTGGCCAACGTCGCGACGCTGTCGATCGACAGCGGCCCGGCGCAGATCGCGCGCTTCGACCGCAAGCGCAACATCAACTTCGAGATCGAGCTGAACGGCCAGTCGCTGGAGCATGTGCAGAGCACCGCCGAGCAGCTGCCCAGCCTGCGCAGCCTGCCGGCCGGCGTGTCGCTGGCCGGTGTCGGCGATGCCGAGGCGATGCAGGAGCTGTTCTCCGGCTTCGGCCTCGCGATGCTGACCGGCGTGCTGTGCATCTACATCGTGCTGGTGCTGCTGTTCCACGACTTCGTGCAGCCGGTCACCATCCTCGCGGCGCTGGTGCTGTCGGTGCCGGGCGCGTTCCTCGCGCTGTTCGTCACGCACACCGCGTTGTCGATGCCGTCGATGATCGGCCTGATCATGCTGATGGGCATCGCGACCAAGAACTCGATCCTGCTGGTCGAGTACGCGATCATGGCGCGCCGCGAGCACGGGCTGTCGCGCTGGGACGCGGTGCTCGATGCCTGCCACAAGCGGGCCCGCCCGATCGTGATGACGACGATCGCGATGGGCGCCGGCATGTTGCCGATCGCGTTGGGCATCGGCGTCGATTCGAGCTTCCGCGCGCCGATGGCGATCGTCGTGATCGGCGGGCTGATCACGTCGACCTTCCTGAGCCTGCTGGTGATCCCGGTGCTGTTCACCTTCGTCGACGACGTGGTGCAGTGGACGTCGGGCAAGTTCCGGCGCCCGCACCACGCGAGCGGCGACGTGCCGCCCGCGGTGGTCGCGAAGTAGCCCTTCAGGCCGGTGCAACGCACCGGCCCGCTACACTGCGGCCTTCCATGATCTCCCGCGGCCTCGTCCTCGTCCTGACGCTCTTCCTGCTGGCAGCCGGCCTGATGGCCCGCCCGCAGGCGAGCACGGTGCCGTCCTCGGCACAGGCCGTGGCGGCGATCGACGATGCGTCGACCGAGGACCGCAATCCCCAGGACCGAGACAGCCCGGAGCATGAGCTCGACGACCGCATCCAGTCGGCCGGCGAAACCGTCGCCGACGTGCAGGACCTGCTGACCGGCACGCTGCCGGTGCCGGACCCCGGCTTCTCGCTGGCCCGGCCGCACCGGCACGCCGAACCCGCGCGCCAGCCGCCCTGGCTGGACGGCCTGCGCCGCCCGCCGAAGGCGCCCGCACTGCGCGCCTGAGAACCCTGCCGCGGCGCGTCCGCGGCCTGCGGTTCCGTCTCGATCCCCGCTCGTCTTCGCCCCCGTGCGTCCGCGGCCATGCCATCCTGGCAGCCCCACGGACCACCACTGCCACGCCATGGAATCTGTCCTCGACCCCAATCTCTGGATCGCCTTCGCGATGCTCACCGCCCTGGAAATCGTCCTCGGCGTCGACAACATCATCTTCATTTCCATCCTTGTCGGGCGGCTGCCGCCCGAGCTGCGCGACAAGGCGCGCCGCCTCGGCCTCGGCTTCGCGATGGTCTCGCGGCTGCTGCTGCTGTTCTCGCTGAGCTGGGTGATGGGGCTGACCGCCGACCTGTTCACGGTGCTCGGCCAGGGCATCAGCGGGCGCGACCTGGTGCTGCTGTTCGGCGGGCTGTTCCTGCTGTGGAAGGCGTCGCACGAGATCTTCGTCGAGGTCGAGGCGCGCGAGCAGCACGGCCCGGCACCGGTCGCCGATGCCGCCGCGCTGAAGGCGGCCGGCCAGCGGTTGTTCTGGGGCGTGATCGGCCAGATCGCGGTGATCGACATCGTGTTCTCGCTCGACTCGGTGATCACCGCCGTCGGCATGGTCGACCGGATCGGCGTGATGGTCGCGGCGGTGGTCGCGTCGGTCGGCGTGATGCTGGTAGCGGCCAAGCCGATCGGCGAGTTCGTCGACCGCCACCCGTCGGTCAAGGTGCTGGCGCTGGCCTTCCTGGTGATGGTCGGCATGGCGCTGACGGCCGAGGCCTTCGACGCCCACGTGCCCAAGGGCTACATCTATGCCGCGATGGCGTTCTCGCTCGCGGTCGAGGCGCTCAACATCCGCGCGCGCGCGAAGCGCCGTGCGAACACTCCTGAAACTTCGAATTGAAGGAATCCTCCATGAATCCGCTTTCCCACATCGCGTCGACAGGCTATGTCGACAGCTCCGTCCAGCAGCGCAACAAGGTGCTGCGCAACACCTACTGGCTGCTCGCGCTGTCGATGGTGCCGACCGTGCTCGGCGCCTGGATCGGCGTGTCGACCGGCATCGCGCGGGCGATGTCGCCGGGCGTCGGCCTGGTGGTCTTCCTGGCCGGCTCGTTCGGCCTGATGTTCGCGATCGAGAAGACCAAGAACTCGGCGGCCGGCGTGCCGGTGCTGCTGGCGTTCACGTTCTTCATGGGGCTGATGCTGTCGCGCCTGGTCGGCGCGGTGCTCGGCCTGTCGAACGGCGCGAGCCTGATCATGACGGCCTTCGCCGGCACCGGCGCGATCTTCCTCGGCATGGCGACGCTGTCGTCGGTGATCAAGCGCGACCTGTCGTCGATGGGCAAGTTCCTGTTCATCGGCGCGATCCTGCTGCTGGTCGCCGGCATCGCGAACTTCTTCATCCAGTCGAGCGCGCTGATGATCACGCTGTCGGTGCTGGCGATCGGCATCTTCTCGGCCTTCATCCTGCACGACCTGAAGCGCGTGCAGGACGGGCATGAGACCAACTACATCAGCGCGACGCTCGGCGTCTACCTGAGCATCTACAACGTGTTCCAGTCGCTGCTCGCGCTGCTGGGGATCTTCGGCGGGAGCCGGGAAGAGTGATGCGCTAGCAGCAGTGGCCTTGCGCCGCCATCGTACGAATTGACAGTTGCCAGTACGACCGGCAATCCCTACCCTCGCGTCCGCCTAGAAAAGCGCCGGGTCCTCCACCACACGAAGGTGGCGGGGCACCGGCGACGGGCAACGCCACCCCATTCGTGAGTGAGGCACCGCATGCAACGCGGTGTCTGAGGAGGATCCATGACCTGCTTGATCCGCACGTCGTTCGCACGTGCGACTGCCGCTGTGTTCGCTGTTGTCGCGCTGGGCGCTCAGGCCCAGATGAGCCTGCCCGGCAAGTTCGCGGTGAGTCAGTCGGGCGCTGCGACCTACACCATCCCGCTGCAGGTGCCTTCGGGCGTCGCAGGGCTCGAGCCCAAGCTGTCGCTGACGTACAGCAGCCAGGCCGGCAACGGCTATCTCGGGGTCGGCTGGTCGCTCTCCGGGCTCTCGTCGATCACGCGCTGCCCGCAGACGGCGGCGCAGGACGGCCCCAATTGGCGGGGCGGCCTCGACTACGCGGTCGACCGCTTCTGCCTGGATGGACAGCGCCTGGTCGCGGTGCCCGATCCCAACGGCGGCGCCAACGCCGTGGCCGGCGCCTACGGTGCCGACAAGACCTTCTACAGCACGGAGCGGGAGAGTTTTTCGCGGGTGCAGTCCGTCGGCTACGCGAGCATCGGCAACCTGGGCGGGGCGGCATCGTTCGTCGTCAAGACCGCGACGGGCCTGACGATGGAGTACGGGACCACGGCGGATTCCAAAATCTGGGCGTCCACCTTCTTGGGCATCCGGGTGTGGGCGCTCAGCAAGGTCACCGACGCGTCCGGCAACTACATGACGTTCACCTACGCCACGCCGGATTCCGCCAACGGACAGCACTACCCCTCGCGCATCGACTACACCGGCAACGCGGGCTCCTCGCCCGCGCTCGCGCCGACGAAGACGGTCTTTTTCGACTTCGAACCCGGCCGCGCCGACACCGCCGCGGTCTACCAAGGCGGCAGCACCATCCGCATGCTGCTTCGCCTCAGCGCCATCAGGATGGCGACCGGGTCTGGCAATGTTCCTGCGCACACCTACTCGATGCTCTATGGCCAGGCGGATCCCGACAGCGATGCGAGCCGCCTCGTGAGGATCACGGACTGCGATGCCGCAGGCACCTGCCTGCTGGCCACCTCCGCCACCTACGGCACGACCAGCCCGACATTCGACGACACGGCCCTCGGCGTCGGGGCCTCGCCCGGCTACTGGCCCGGCTACCTCTCCTCGAACAACCAGCCTTTCCACTTCGTCGGCGATTTCAACGGCGACGGCAAGGCCGATGTCGCGTTCTTCAACAACGGCTGGAACGTGCTGACCCGCAGCAACGGCGCGTGGTCGGGCAGCAACTGGGGGAACGGCACGGGGCCGGGCTACTGGACCAGCTTCAACACCGCGTCTTCGCAGAGGTTCCAGTTCACCGGCGACTTCAACGGCGACGGCAAGACCGACCTGATGTACTGGGACGGCGGAGGCTGGCGGGTGCTGCTGAGCACCGGAGCCGGGTGGACCGAGCAGGCCTGGGGCAAGGGCAGCGGCAGCGGCTACTGGCCGGGCTACGCAGGGGCGTCGTCGCAGCCCTTCCACTTCACCGGCGATTTCAACGGCGACGGCAAGACCGACTTCATGTACTGGGACAACACCGCCTGGCGCGTGCTGCTGAGCACCGGCAGCGGATGGAGCGAGCAGGTCTGGGGCAAGGGGAGCGGCCTCGGCTACTTCCAGGGCTATGCGTCCCGCGCCCAGCAGTTCCAGTTCGTCGGCGACTTCAACGGCGACGGCAAGAGCGACTACATGTATTGGGACAACACCGCGTGGCGGGTGCTGCTGAGCACGGGATCAGGATGGTTCGAACAGAGCTGGGGCAAAGGCTCCGGGCGCGGCTACTGGGCCGGCTGGGCCAATGCGACGACCCAGGCGTTCCATTTCATCGGTGACTTCAACGGCGACGGCAAGACGGACTTCATGTACTGGGACGACACCACTTGGCAGGTCCTTCTGAGCACCGGCAAGGACTGGGTCACGCAGAACTTCGGCCGCGGTGACGGCCTGGGCTTCTGGAGCGCGCATGCCAGCCCGTCGTCGCAACCCTTCCAGTTCGTCGGGGACTTCAACGGTGACGGCCGATCGGACTTCCTCTACTGGGAGGACCACGCGGGCTGGAAGGCCCTGCTGAGCACCGGCCAGGGGTGGAAGCCGCAATGGCTCGGCCCGGGAACCGGTGCCGGTTACTGGACCGACTATGCGCAAAGCGCCACCGTGCCGTTCCACCTGGTCGGCGACTTCACCGGCGACGGGCGCGACGACTTCGCCTACTGGGACAGGGCCCAGTGGCGCCTGCTGTCCCAAAGCGGCCACCACCTGATGACGGAGATCACATCGAAGCTCAGGGATTCCAGGACACCGGACGCGAAGATCACCTACGGCACGCCGTCGCAGCTGCTGGGCAGCCGCTACAGCCAGTCGGTGGCCGCGGTGGCACCGCAAGTGGCGGTGGCGCCCACCTGGCCGGTGGTCACCGATGTGGACGTCGGCGCCTTTCAGACGCGAACCAGCTATTGGTACGACTCCGCGGTGATCGAGGTGTCGACGGGGCGCGGCTTCAGCGGCTTCAATTACGTCCAGAAGCAGGACCTCGCCACCGGCCTGGTGAGCCGCAGCACCTGGCGGCGCGACTTTCCGTTTGCCGGGCTGGAATACCAGACGGCGACCGGCACCAGCCTGGCCAACTGGTCGAACCTGGGCGTCACGGTCAACCAGTACGTGTTCGAGAACTTCTCCGGCAACTGCCGCACCAGCCCCGGCATGCGCTACTTCGTCTACCAGAACCAGACGGACAGCATCGGCAACCGCGATGTGAATGCAGCGGGCGGCGCGGGCGGGGGCCTGCCGGGCAATCGCACCACGCGGGTGATGGACGGCTACGGCAACGCAACGCGCGTGGTGTCGCAGGTTCTTGACCCCGACAACAACCCGGCGGGTGTCAACACCGTCACGACCAACAACTACATCAACGACCTGGCCGGCTGGCGCCTCGGGCGATTGATGTCGAGCACGGTGACGACATCCACGGAGGCTCCCTTCATCGCCGAACCCGTGACCGGCTGCATCTCCGCGGCGGCCGGAACCGGCGGCGACGCGTCGGGCAACCGAAGAACCATTCAGCCGGTCAAGCCGGGCCAGGCGTCGTCACTGTGAGGGGAGACTTCATGAATCACCTGCATGCCATCCTCTCCCGCGCGGCCAAGGCGGCGCTGGCCATTGCGCTGCTTGCTGGCGGCGAACAAGCAGCATGGGCCGCACAAGTCACGCAGACGCGGAGCTTCGACTACGCGCCGACCACGGGCCTGTTGATCAAGGAAGTCATCGAGCCAGGGTCGAGCAAGCTGTGCCTGGTGACCGAGTACGTCTACGACGCGTTCGGCAACAAGGCGAAGACGACACAGCGCAACTGCAACGGGTCTGGCAGCACCTTCCCCGGTTCGACACAGGTCGAGGCGGCAGCGCCGGCGGACAACGGCATTGCGCCGCGCATCGTCACGACGACCTACAGCTACGCTGCCGATGGCAGCGTCACCGTCGTGACGACGAACGCGGCCGGGCATCGGCAGACCACGACCTACGATGCGGCCCACGGCGCACTGTTGACGCAACAAGGTCCCAACACCTACCGCGACGGCAACAACCAGATCGTCTACAGCCAATGGGCGTATGACGCCTTCGGCCGCAAGGTGCTCGAGAAGCGGCCGGACGGGAACGGGACGTCGATCACGTACGAGGCCTGTCCCTATTTCAACGACAACTGTATTGCCGACAACGCCAGCTCTCCCGTCTACCAGATCACCACGACGCCGGTGGCAGGCCCGATCGATCTTGCGGCGAAGACCACCGGGGCGCAGAACGGCCCCTACACGCGGACCCTCTACGACGAGCTCGATCGCCCGTTGCAGACCGTGACCCAAGGTTCGGATGTCGCGGGTGCTTCACGCAGTGTGCTGCAGCTGTTCACCTACAACGCGCTGGGTCGCGTCATCAGCACCACGGCGCCGTACTACGGGCAGTCGAGTCAGGCCTTCACACGCTTCCAGTACGACAAGCTCGGTCGTGTGACCTTGGCGACGGCTCCCGACGGAAGCCGCACGACGACCACCTACGACGGGCTGCGCACCACGGTCACGAACGACCTGAACCAGTCGACGACGAAAGTGCGCAACCTGCTGGGTCAGGTGGCGCAGGTGATCGACGCCAACGGCAAGGTGCTGACGCTGGCCTACGACCCGCTCGGGAACCTGTCGCAGTCCACCGATTCGGCCGGCAACGTGACGGCGATGCACTACGACGTGCGGGGCCGCAAGCTGGACATGCAGGACCCGGACATGGGCGCATGGAGCTATGACTACGACGCTGCCGGCAACCTGACGCGCCAGGTCGATGCGCGTTCGCAGGTGACGAAGCTGGGCTACGACGTGTTGAACCGGCTGCGGACGCGGGAAGAGCCTTCGCTGAACACCAGCTGGACCTACGACACCTGTCCGCAGGGGGTCGGTGCGCTGTGCGCTTCATCGGCGGCGAACGGCTACAGCCGCAGCCTGAGCTACGACAGCCTCGGACGGCCCGGCACGGAAGTGCTGACCTTGGGTGCGTCGAGCTACAGCGCCCTGGTGAGCTACGACGCCAACGGACGGCCGTCGACCACCACCTACCCGACGCAGTTCAAGCTGCAGAACGTCTACAGCCCGCTGGGGTACCTGAAGCAGGTGGTCAACGGGAACAACACGGCCTTCGCCTACTGGCGTGCGGACGCGGCGGACGCCCAAGGGCGCGTCACGCAGCAGACGACCGGCAACAACGTGGTGACCGTGAGCAGCTACGACCCGCTGACGTCGCGCCTGCGGGTCACCACGGCGACCGGGCCGCAGGGCAACGTGGAGGCGCTGTCGTACGACTACGACACGGTTGGCAACCTGAAGGCGCGCAACGACTTCGTGACCGGGCTCAACACGTCGTACGGCTACGACGCGCTGAACCGCTTGTCGACGGAGAACCGCAGCGGCGCCGGCGTGCCGTCGGCGCAGAGCATCGTCTGGACCTACAACGACATCGGCAACATCACGAGCCGGTCGGATGTCGGAACCTATGCCTACAACCCGTCGGGTGCGGGCAGCGTGCGGCCGCATGCCGTCACCGGCGTGGCCGGCACGGTCAACGGCGAGGGCAGCCCCGGCTACCAGTACGACGCCAACGGCAACCTGACGACGACGAACGCAGCCGGCGGCACGCATGTGGCCGGCTGGAACAGCTTCAGCATGGTCGACAACCTGACGCGTGTCTTCGGTGGGCACACGAGCCGGGTCGACTTCCTGTACGGGTCGGACCGCGAGCGCGTGCGCGAGACGGCGATCAAGGATGGCGTGACCACGCGCGTCACCGACTACATGAACCCGGCGCAAGGCGCAGGCCTGTTCTACGAGCAGGAGAGCGGCCCGGCGGGCATCGTGAAGAAGGTGTACCTCAGCGCCGCGGGACAGACCATCGGCGTGCTGCTGTTCGATGCCAACAACAACCTGACCGCCACGCAGTACTGGCACAAGGACCACCTGGGTTCGCTGGTCGCGGTGACGGATGCGAACGGCACCGTGATCGAGCGTCTTGCTTATGAGCCCTTCGGCAAGCGCCGCAATGCCAATGGCCTGACGGATGCCAACGGCACCCTCGCCGCATCGACCACGGCGCGCGGCTACACCGAGCACGAGCAACTGGACGAAGTCGGCCTGATCAACATGAACGGCCGCATCTACGACCCGGCGATCAGCCGCTTCCTAAGCGCGGACCCTGGCATCCAGGCGCCGCAGTTCATGCAGGACTACAACCGCTACAGCTACACGGTCAACAACCCGTTGAGCTTCTACGATCCGAGTGGGTTCGACATTGCGGTGGATTGCGATGACTGCGGTTCGCCGTGGGGAGGTACGTGGGGGAGCAGCGGGTCATCGTCGGGCAGCAGCTCGTACTACTACGGCTATAACTCCAGCAGCTACAGCTACGGATCTGGTTATTCGGCGAGCATTTCGTTGTCGAGCGCGAATGCTGGCGCATACACATACCAAGATCCGTTGGCGGGATTGTGGACGTCCTTCAGTGCCAATACGTATGGCGCGACATTGAGCAGCTACTATGCCGACGCCTCGCTTGTCGGGACTTCGACGCCGACCCAGCGAGACAAGGACCTGTGGGACCGGGCGCGGCTGTTCTTCAAAGGCTGGGGTTTCGGAGCGGAGTTTCAACCAGCGTTGAATAGCGTGAACGATCGATCGGATCCATCATTCCAAGCTGGATACAGTGTCGTGAAGGGCCTTCAACATGTCGCGGCTGTTTTCGAGGCGATGGGCTATGGCGGGGACGTCCCCAATACAGGAGGACTCGGCGCGGCCGGACCCATCGGTAAAGTCACATTGCTTGAGAGTGGCTTTGCCGCAAAGAGCGCAGAAGCTGCTGCAGATGTCGCCTTAGCCGCGGGTAGGCGAGCTGGTGCTGCCGCTGAATTGCGTGTCGGCGACCGAGTATTCATTGGCGTCAGCGGTGCGGCGGTCCCACAGAATCAACAAGTGACTGGCGCTCTGATGGGTACGCCATCTACTGCTCGCGCTCCTTGGCATGGCGGGTGTGCGGAGGTCGCTTGCCTTGACCAAGCGCTAAATGCTGGTGTCAATCCAGCAGGGGGAAGTGTGCGAGCAGTTAATATTGGTGTTTCTGGCGCCGGTCACAACACACCAAAGCCAATATGCTCGTCGTGTAGCGATATTCTTCGTTTTTTCGGAGTATCACAATGAAGTCAATCGATTCAATTGTGTGGCCAGACAGTGTGGGCGAATCCGTCCGGTCATTGCAGATTTTCATGCTCCAAGTTGTCGAGCAACTTGGAATATCATTTGATTCTCCCGCTCACGATCCAATATCTACAATTCGAGGGGTTCTGGCAGGAAAACTGTGCGACGACGATCGAAGTGCCGCTCTCAGGCACTGGTGGACGGTCGTCGACGAAAAAGGCGTTCGCAACTTTGAAGGTGGCGATGTGCTTATCGCGCGTTTGGCAATATGTCTGCTATCTCCCGGCAAAGACGAAGCTTGGGGTTTGAGTGAGCAGCTATCTTGGTTCCTGGAAGTACTCGGGTTTCTTGGCGCTGATGTCAATAAAGCAGTTGTTGCCATGGAAAAACATTTCGAATGGCAGCCTGAGAGCTGAAGTGAAACACCTGATGGCAGGAGCCTGATTGAGTATGGTTGTAAGCGAGCCGCTGGGAAATTTGTATGACGAATAATGTTCCCTTCCTTCGGATGCCTAGAGCGGAAACAACCCACTTCAATCTCGACGGAATTGATTAGGCTGCGGCGCTCAAGGCACCAGTCAACTTCTCGATGCGAAACAACGTCACAAATTCTGAACTTAGGTCAATACTCGACAACCAGTCGCTGCTAGACAAAACAATCTCCTATAACGGAGGGCAGATTGTTCCTGCGCCTCGCTAATCTTGGAGAAAGACGATGCTCGATCAAAGAATCGCCAGCCTCAATGCAGCTATCCAGCGCTCTCGCGGGGGGATTGCTACGCTGTGGGAATATACGGCATCGTTGAGCGAGCTTTCCATTCGCGTCACGTGGCGTGGTAGTTCCGAGAATATCCACTTGGTATGCAATGGATGCTCGGAGATGCCGTGCGGCTATTTGAGGGCGACAAGCTGATAGGGGCAGGAAAGGTTATTGAGCTCTAAGCTGGTTTGCATGGGGGTCGAAGTTCCGGTGGCTGGTTTTTTCAGGCTCAAATTATTTGAGGCGTCGAGAAATATAAGAGCATGCGGCTGCTGGAGGCCATCAATGCATGGTTGAGAGTTGACGTTGAGAGTCGGCGTTGAGTATGGCGGCAAATACCTTGATCGGCGAATCCCAGCTGTGCGTCGATCGAGGCCGGTTGTTCATCTCATCGGCGATGGCATCTAGTTCATCTTGGCTGAACACCGACAGAAGAGGAAATAAAAGCAGTTTTGCACAAAGCCGGGACCATTGTTGGGGGTTTTGCGACGGCGGTGCATGCTTGCTGCCAAAATAGCCAAAGGTGCACGAGATGGCTTACTTCGAAGACTTGACTCCCTACCGATACATCGAAAGCGGTATGGCACCCGAAACCTACAATGTCGGCTGGCTAGATCAGGCTCGCGCGTTCAGTACGTGTGAGCCGCAAAAGGAAGACATTGATGCGCTTTGGGGTTTCTGCCAGATCTCCGTGGCAACCACCAGAGGAATACACGAGTGCAATCTTTGCAAGCAGGGGTTCAGCTCGATTCAGAAGTACCTGTCAAAATCGATTTTGCTGGGCTCTTCGGAGATAAGGGTAATTTCTGGGCAAGGGAGGATATACGCGGCGTCGAACTTGATATTTCACTATGTCTCCGAGCACAATTATTCACCGCCAGCCGAATTCGTGGCAGCTCTCCGAACGGGACTGAATCCTGAAAGCAACGAGTACTTGGCCCAATTGCGGGCCATGGGCGTCGACTGGAGGGAGACACCGGTCGTAGAGAATTCCGGCCCATTGTTCAGGCTAGGTGATCTTCCGCCGTAGAGGCCAGCTAAATCTGCGTATGCGGTGGGAGATTTTGGCGCTGATTATCCCATAGTCAGTAAGCGTGCAATGAGAAAAATTCTTATATCTTCAGATCTTGCCTTTCTCGCAGGAAAGGCCCTGAGGCTCCTGAGATTTTCGGCTACACACGATAGGCTTACGTTTCAAAATATTGGGCGACGCCTCAGGGTTGAGTCGTTTTTTCGAGGGCGATGCGGTGTCTATCACATATCAGGAATTAATGCGTCATCACTTCTTCAAGTGAGCGACGGACATTCCAACAGTAGGCAAACGCGATGTATATTGTGAAAGACCGGACGCCACGCGTATGCCAGCTGCCAGTGCTGATAATTGGTGCGAGCGGCTGGGCGATATGATTTATATATCTGACTTTGAACGAATTGCTGACGCTTACATAAGTGTAGAGGTCGGTGAAACTATACCTCTTCGCGTTCGTACGTATGAGAACCCCGTGGGCGTCAAATATCTACGCGTTGGCGACTTCTCGGACTCCCTCTTCGAAATATTGCTGTCGCCGGACTCGTTTGCTATCAGAGGCTTCAGTCTTGTTTCAAGAGATACGACTCACGAACCTCGGAAGTTGTTGGCAGATCTGGCTTGCGTTGCTGGTGTTCCAATAGTCGACGTGGGAAAAACTGGCGCATTCAAAGGGTCGATGTATGCGCCCAGAATCGATCTGGTGGAACCATTCTCAGTTGGCATGGGCAAAGACTTTGCCGAGATCCGCCTTTTCGACTGGGGCACTGAGCCGCAGTGCTTTGTTCATCGAAATCTGAGATTCATCGTACAAGGCGACATGCTTGCTGCTGTGCGAATCGAAGGTCTTACGCAAATGGATCTCGCCAAGCTGAATCTCAAACCGCCGGGTTGGCTGAGATGACGCTTATAGTGCTGAGCGGAAACTCTACTGACCGGAAGAGCAAAATGTTGAATCGGCGTCAGAATTTCGAGACCGTGGAGCCAGAGGGGCGGAGCGGCTCGATCAAGGCATCGACGGAACGCTAAGCGAAGAGAGGCTTACTTAGATGTTCCAACTGCAACAACAGAAGGTGTTGGACTTTGCCCTCGGAAACGCCAACGCGGCTGATCTTCAGGATTGTGGCTTGAACGTCAACGGAGATCCAGAATATGTCCGGCAGGAGTTGCTCCAAGCAATTCATGACAAGGACGACGTTGCTGTCGAATGTGTGTTGATTCTGGTGTTCAAATTCGGAGGTGCCGCGAAAAGCAGCGATCTACTGGCTCAGTTGTTGGTTGAAGAGTGGCATAGGCAGCACGAAAACATCGCGCTGATTCTCAAAGATCTAAAAGATCCTGCGGTCATGCCTTATCTAGTCGAGGTCATGGATCTTCAATTTCCTTACCTGGACTATGACGGTGGCCAAGGATTGAAAACTAAGACGATTGTGGCGCTCGGAGCGATTGGAACACCCGAGTCAATACGCGCCTTGAAAGGTTTTGTCAATTCTGAAAAGAAATCCGTCGCGGATACAGCGAAACGCGAATTGTGTCGGCTGCGCCAAGTGGTATTGGGTGCGTGAATATTGGGTGTCGTGAGAGTTGCGTAGGTTGGATGGTGGTTCATGACCATCACCCGTCTATTCACGCGCCCGGGCGAACCCCCCGCAGCTGCACGCTGTCCATCTCAGCCGCCAACCCATGCGACCGCTCCAGCCGATCCTCCAGCTCCCCCAGGTGCGCCGAGAGGCCATTCGTCGCCTCTTCGAGCGCCACCTGCTGCTCCCGCCGCAGTTGGTCGAAACGCGCGTTCACCGCGGCCCGAGCATCGAGCCCCGACTGGTTCAGACGCGCCAGTTCCGCAGACAGGAACGACTGCAGCTCGGTGAAGCGCGACGCCTCCGCCTTGTCGGCCAGCTCGCGCTGCGCCTGCAGGTCCTTCGACAGCCGGCGCGCTTCCAGCATCGCCTTGCCCTGCAGCTGGAGCGCCCACACGACGAACCAGACGCTGATGAACACGAAGGCGCCGAGCAACAGCATCGGCAACGGTGCCTGCACCGTCGTGAAGCCGAGCGACAGCGGCGTCGGCGCGACGAAGGCCTGCCAGTTCAGCAGCGTGAAGACGGCCATCACCAGCAGGGCCACAAACAGCACGAGCACGCGGACCATGGCGGTCTCCTCGAAATGACGATCGGGACCCCGAGCGTAAGACCAGCCCCCTTGCCGGGGGTGTAGGACAAGCGCCCGGCGTTCGCTAAGCCGCCGCCGCAGGCTGGCCCGGCAAGCCCGCATCGCGGTGGCGCTTGGCCGCCTGGTGGTCCTGCTCGATCAACGCCTGCGCTCGCTCGCACGCGGGTCCGGAGAATTGCACCGCCATCGCTTCCAGCAGCACCCGGGTGCGCGCCGGCATCAGCCGCCGGCCGGGAAACACGGCCCACGCGGTCACGTCGGGCAGCGACCAGCCCGGCAGCACCGGCACCAGCTCGCCGCTGCGCACATGGTGAACCGCGAAGTGGCTGGAGACCACGGTGATGCCCGCGCCGGCCCGCGCCATGCGGATCAGCATCTCGGGCGAGTTCGCGGTCGCGCGCGGCGACGGCGTGCCCTGCCACTGCGCCTCGCCGCGCTGCAGCGTCCACATCGCCGGCTCGCCGCCGCGCGTCAGCAGCTGCAGCGTGTCGTGCTCCATCAGCGCTTCGGGCTCGCTCGGCTCGCCGCGTCGCGCCAGGTAGGCGGGCGACGCATACAACCCGACCTGCATCGCCGCGAGCCGCCGCGCCGCGAGGCTCGCATCGTCGGGCAGGTCGCCCATCCGGATCGCGACGTCGAAGTTCTCGCCGATCAGGTCCACGCGCCGGGGCGACAGGTCGAGCTCCAGCGTGATCGCCGGGTAGCGCACCAGGAACTCGTTCAGCATTTCGCCGAGCACGACATTGGCGAAGTCCGCTGGCATCGAGATACGCAGCCGCCCGCTCGGCTCCACCTGCCGGTGCTGCGCCAGCGACGCGGCCGCCTCCACCTCGGCCAGCACCTGGTTTGCATGCTCCAGCACGCTGTGGCCGAAATCGGTGACGGTCAGCTTGCGCGTGGTGCGCAGCAGCAGCCGCTCGCCGAGCTGCGCTTCCAGCGCGGCCAATCGCCGCGACACGGTCGACTTCGGCAGGCCGACACGCTCGGCGGCGCGGCTGAAGCTGCCTTCTTCGGCGACGCGGGCGAACAGCATCAGGTCGTTGGCTTCGAGGCTCATCTGGGGCTCCACTGTCTCACTGGTGGAACAATGTTATCCAATCCGATGGCTTCCGGTTGGATTGTGGGACGCCTAGAGTCCTTCCATCGCATCCCGACCCCACTCAACCCCCTCGGAGCCCACCATGAACATCCTCCAGATCAACTCCAGCGCCCGCACCCAAGGTTCGCAATCGACCGTGCTGGCCCGTGAACTGACCGCCCGCCTGCAGGCCGTGCACCCCGACGCGACGTTGACGCTGCGCGACCTGGCCGTCACGCCGCACCCGGTGCTCGACGAAGCCGCGCTGCAGGCCTTGTTCACGCCGGCCGAAGCCCGCACGCCGGCGCAGGCCGCCCGGGTCGCGCTGGACGACGCGTTGATCGCCGAGATCCAGGCGGCCGACATCGTCGTGCTCGGCGTGCCGATGTACAACTTCGGCGTGCCGGCCCAGCTGAAGAACTGGATCGACGCGATCGCCAAGGTGAAGGTCACCTTCGCGTACACCGACAAGGGCCCGCAGGGCCTGCTGACCGGCAAGAAGGTCTATGTCGCGCTGACCCGCGGCGGCCTGTACCGCAACACGCCGGCCGACACGCAGGTGCCATACCTGAAGTCGGTGCTGGGCTTCCTCGGCATGACCGACGTCGAGTTCTTCTACGCCGAAGGCCTGAACATGGGCCCGGACGCCGCCGAGAAGGGCCTGGCCTTCGCCCGCGCCCAGATCGACGAAGTCGTGCACGCCTGATCCCGTTTGAACCGCTCTCTCAACACGCTTTCACCACCCAAGGAGTTCGACATGTCTTCCGCCACCACCGTCTTCCACCCCGTGACCGAGGCCGTCGCGCGCCCGCGCGAGCTGGAGCGCCTGGTGAGCGGACAGCCCACGTCGGACGGGGCCGGCGTCAAGCTGACGCGGGTGCTGACGCAGCCGCTGCAGCGCCGGCTCGATCCGTTCCTGATGCTCGACGCCTTCGGCACCGACAACGCCGATGACTACGTCGGCGGCTTCCCGGACCACCCGCACCGCGGCTTCGAGACCGTCACCTACATGATCGCCGGGCGCATGCGCCACCGCGACAACGCCGGCCACGAAGGCCTGTTGCAGAACGGCGGCGTGCAATGGATGACGGCCGGGCGCGGCATCGTGCACTCCGAACTGCCCGAGCAGGACGCCGGCCGCATGGAAGGCTTCCAGCTGTGGCTGAACCTGCCGGCCGAGCGCAAGCTGGCCGACCCGTGGTACCGCGACATCCAGTCGGACGAGATCCCGGAGTTCACGACCGACGACGGCGCGACGGTGCGCGTGATTGCGGGCGAGTCGCACGGCGTGGCCGGCGCGATGCAGCGCGAGGCGACGCAGCCGCTGTACCTCGACGTGCACCTGGCGCCGGGTGCGCGCTTCGAGCAGCGGCTGCCGGCGTCGCACAACGCGTTCGTCTACGTGTACCGCGGCGAGGTCGACGTGGGCGGCGCGCGCGTGGGTTCGCAGCGCATGGCGATCCTGAAGAACGGCGCCGACCGCGACGGCACCGTGCTGCAGGCGGGCGATGCGCCGGCGAAGGCGCTGATCATCGCGGGCCAGCCGCTGAATGAGCCGATCGCGCAGTACGGGCCGTTCGTGATGAACACGCACGAGCAGATCTTCCAGGCGGTGGAGGATTACCGCTCAGGAAAATTCGGCCCGCTGACCGCGTGACACTGCATCGGGTTACGCTGCGCTGATCCTCTCAGCGAGCGTTGCCCGATGTTCCTCCAGCACCTGCCCCTCGCCCCGTGGGCCGAGCGCACCGGCGCCGGCCTGCGGCTCACGCTGCTCAGCGACACGCCCGACCTCGACGAGGTCCACGTGCGCTTCCTGCTCGACAATGAAGAGACCTGGCAGCCGCTGGCTCGCGCTGCCGACCGCGGTCGCTTCGCGTGCTTCGAGGCGACGATCCCGTGGTGCCCGACCGGGCCGACGACGCGCTACTGCTTCCGTGTGCTGCGCGACGGCGTGCCGTACTGGCTTGCCGCCACCGGCCCGCAGCGCCGCGTGCCGAACGAGGCCCACCATTTCCGCATCGCGCGCCAACCGCTGGTGCCGGCCTGGGCACGGCAGCAGCTGATCTACCAGATCTTCCCGGACCGCTTCGCGCGCGGGCCCGACGCGCCGCGCGAGCGTCCGCCGCATGCCTTCGGCTACGGCAAGGCGCCGGTGCATGCGCTCGACTGGGGCGCGCCGCTCGACGTGAAACCGTCGTGGAGCGCGTTCTACGGCGGCGACCTGGCCGGCATCGGCGAACGCCTCGGCCATTTGCAGGCGATCGGCGTGACGACCGTCTACCTGACGCCGGTGTTCGCGTCCGGCAGCAACCACCGCTACGACACCGAGGACTATGACCATGTCGACGCCGGGCTCGGCGGCGACGAGGCGCTGGTCGCGCTGTCGCGGCAGCTGCATGCGAACGGCATGCGCCTGGTGCTCGATGCGGTGCTGAACCACACCGGCGCGAACCACCCGTGGTTCAACCGCTTCGCGCAGCACGAGGCGCCCGGTGCATGGCAATCGGCCGGCTCGCGCTGGCAGGGTTGGTACGCCCGCGACGAGCACGGGCGCCCGGTCTACTGGAAGGGCCATCAGTCGCTACCTGTGCTCGACTATGCGCACCCCGAGGTGCTGGACACCTTCATCCGCGCGCCCGATTCGGTGCTGCGGCGCTGGCTGCAGCCACCGGTGTCGGCCGACGGCTGGCGGCTGGATGCGGTGCACATGCTCGGTGAAGGCCCTGGTGCCGGCAACAACGCCGCGATGCTGCGCGCGATGCGCGATGCGGTGCGCGACGAGAACCCCGAGGCCATCCTGGTCGGCGAGCATTTCAGCGAGGCGAGCCCCTGGCTGCAGGGCGACCAGGAAGACGCCGCGATGAACTACTGGGGCTTCACGCTGCCGCTGTGGCAGTGGCTCGCGGGGGTCGATTTCGGCGGGCGCGCGGCGCCGATCGCGACGACCGACCTGGTCGACTGGCTCGGCGAATCGCGTGCGGTCGTGCCGCACGAGGTGGCGCTCGCGCAATGGAACGCGCTCGACAGCCACGACACGCAGCGTCTGTTCACGCTGCTCGGCACCGACGAGGCGAGGCACGCGCTGGCGCTCGCGCTGCAGTTCGGCTACCCGGGCGTGCCGTGCATCTACTACGGCGACGAGGTCGGGCTGCAAGGCGGCAACGATC
>Ga0209673_1001314_pt1 | contig 25108 bp, 26 predicted proteins | sample AraplaCol_mMS_r2_2_FD_184274 | JGI IMG/M metagenome (GOLD analysis project Ga0209673, IMG submission 184274) | Arabidopsis root microbial communities from North Carolina, USA - plate scrape MF_Col_mMS_r2 (SPAdes) (version 3) | ecosystem: Host-associated > Plants > Roots > Endosphere | place... | reverse complement strand
TTTTTTTTTTTTTTCTTCTTCCTTTATGATGCCCAATAATGTATGTTTACATTATATTTTATCTTATTTTCAACACAATATAATTTCAAATTTTCCATTTAATCTCAGAAAATACATTTTTTTTCTTTTTACTACAAATCATAGATCCTTCCTACACACTAACTATGCTGCCCTACCGATCGTTTTTTAGCCCGCGTCCGTTCCGCGGCCGGTGGCCACCTTAAACGGCCTGGTGGGCCAACTAATCCCCTTCTAAGCCATCGTGAAGGAGGGTCAAGAGGGGCCCGACAGAGTTGTAATCCAAGCCAAGGGCCCTTGGCGATCTTCCAGAAAGCCATGATGGTTCTAGACCGCCACTTGTGCCCCGTACCTGAGTGCTAGCGTCGATTTTGAGGAGGGGAAACTTGTAGACAATTAGGGCATGAAGGGACTGGGTGGCTGTGATATCCGCCAATCGTTTAGAATTTGTTGCTTTGATGTAGTACAGTACTACAATAACTAATTACATAGTAGTTAATTAGTTAACTAGTTAGTATGAAGTTATGTAGTTGTGATTTCATTGTGCTGCAGGGTTCAGGTTTCAGGGCTTGGATCCTCCATAGTAGCTGCTGGCCGGCCATGATTGAAATGGAAATGCTTAATGATCAAAAAGTAACTACAGTACATAAGTTACCTGGTATACGGAATACTGTGTACAGGGAAAATTCATAAAAAGAAAGAGAGAAAAAAAAAGAAAATTCTTCTTCGGTCTCGCACTTTTGTGGCCCCCTCAGTGTACCTGTCTCCACCATCTCACAGCCCACCCTGAGTCACAAAGCTCGTCGGAGGCGGTCCTCGTTTTCCGTGCCTTTTTCGTAGCAGCGGTCCCCCCTGCTAGCCCATGAACGGAGATCGGGTGGTGAAATTGCTGTCCCCCGCCCCCTAACGGCCTCCCCGGGCTTACTGTCCGGGGCCTAGGGAAAGTAGTAAAATGATCAACCCCTCTTACCAATATGGCGCTCGCATAGCCGACAAACTGGCCAATGTACTATCACCCGTATCTTCCTTCTTGCGGTGACCGGCAAGCTCCAGGTTAATCTGCCGATGAACATGTACCAGCCAGTCCACGTAGCTTTGGGCCTCATTATTTCGATCCTCCAAAAGCAGTCGGGCAAATTCGTATTCTGCCCCATCCAGACCCTGTCGAGCCAACTGAATGGTGACTGCCTTGGATCCCCGCACCGTCGAAAGGTATTGCAGCAAGTTGCGTACCTGGGCGTTGAGGTGCGTCTCCAATACCGGCAGGGATGATAGGTTGGGGTTGAGCTCTTGGAGTGCGTTGGCTCCGGGGCCGAGTAGATCCTCGAGAAGATTCGGTGAGACCTGAGCATGCAACCAAAGAAGGACGGCCTGTCCATTGTCTACAAGGTAAGCACCCCCCTCCTCAATCTTGGAGAAGCTAGCGCGTAGTGTCGGCGGGACCTGGAGCTGGCCATGCTCGTTGGGGAAACCATCTTCTGGCTGCAGATTATGGATGGGAATGATACGAGGATAGAGATAGAGAGACAGCTCTGTACATCCAAGTGACCGGATCATGCGCATGTCGTGAGTACGGCGGTCCGAGGACTCATTACCACCTGTCGATTATGATATCTCAGAAGGGGGTTCATTATCGTTCTTGTAGAAGGGATTTCGATCTCACCTTTGAATGCCCTTGATTTGACAAGACTGAGCATATACATCGAGAATTCTTTTAGATTCTCTGGCAAGACCAACTGGCCAGGCGGGTGAGACCCAGAGAAGATCTTGCGATATCCGCTGAAGATATCGACCGTTTTCTCAGAGATATTAGCACGAATATCCTTAAGAGTCTTGTCGAGTGTTTTAGAGGCGGCTGCAATCCTTATATTAGTATCTCGATGCTGCAAGAACAAAAGCAATGTAGCATCAACTTACCCTCCTTGGCAATCACAGCAACCACGGCATCTTGATCAACGTATTTCATAGTCTCCATGCCGCCCTCATTCACAGCGGCCACTACATTAATGCAACGGACTCTGCGCTGACCGTCGGCAGAGGTATAGAGCAATGCAGCCTGGAAGTGGGCGTCAAGTTTAGGGTCCAGCTTGCCATCATAGCTGAAAACAACACCAATAGCCTTCTCTGAGTCGATACCACCAATCTCGAGGTCCGCGCCGAGGGCATGTTGCACGAAATTGCCGTGGTATGAAGATACCTGCAATCCATTCGAGCACCGTACCTTCATCAGGGCCTGATAACCTGACTCCCGAGTTGTGGCGTGGGCAATCTCCCGGCGAACCTTGAGAAGATCGCGTGGCGCATGGAAATTAGGGTAGAAGAAGGTCTCGCCGCCACTCAGAGCAGATACATGGCCTATTGAGTGAGTTAGTATCTGTGAATTCATTCTCAAGCCATCTATGCCATAACATACCCATTGTCGCCACATCCATATAAGTGCCACCGGGGGCGGCAATAAAGAGGTCCACGCCCACACCCGCCTCTGCCAGCTTGCTTGCTGTCTTTTTCCAAGCCTGGTTCTCGGTGGTGAATAGCTTGCGTTCCGCATCTGTTCCATGGATCTTCACGTCCTCCCGTACTGTTAACTGCCCAGGACCCCAAGTGGGCAAACTGGAGACTGCGCAAATGATCTTTCCGCCTGTCGGTTGGAGAGCTGAAAGAGCCGCATTGAGTGTTGGGAGCACAACTGGATCGGGATTCTTGATATGACTGAAGATCGAGGGTATCCGTTCCAACAGCGAGGTAATTACAGACCTGTTCAGGTCTGGTTAGCAACATGTCTATAAATTTTGAATTGTATTTTGCATACTTAGACTCATATGGGTCCACAAATAGACCCTCGCTCAATGGCACAAACGGCTCTTCGAGATCGGTCATGACCATCATCTGCGCCTGATCCAAAGTGCCCTGCTTTACTGTCAGCCGAGTTCAATCCTTCATTTTGAGCTTATCTGTGGCAAAAAGCAGCATTGATCACTTACGGTGAGATTGTAGAAATGCACTTCTGTGTCAAAGGTGACAATTCCGACCTTCGATCCCACGGGAATCTTCCTTGCTTTCGCTTCATCGCCCTCAGTGCCATCTGCGGCTCCATCTTGGCCATACAATGCCTCCGCAATGCCTTCACAGACACCCTTCAAGAAACCTCGGTGCACAGACTCACGACTGACGTCAATCAAGAAAAGCGTCTGGAGTCCCACCGGCTCCTTATTCCAATATTCCTTCGGTACTAGATACTCAACCGTACCCATCATTAGCTCTGGTCTCTGCATGCGATCCACGCGTGCTCCAGAAGGATCCAAAGGCGCAAAGTATTCGGAAGGCGTGTCATTAGGGAATGTGCACATATTGCATACGAATTTGCTGCCGCCCGATCGGAAAGACATAAAGGGGTTGATGTAGGTTCGGCATCGTCGGCATCGCGGAGGGCCAATATCCCCGAAGTCCAGCACGGGGATGGGTTGTTCCCCAGGATCCAAAGCTGCGAGGGGCTGGATCACCATGCCCAAAGGCAGACCCGTGGAGGAGAGGAAGTCGGAGGTCGAGGGGATGTTGTTGAGTGTCAAGCGAGCATACTTGGGCGAGGAATTGCCCTGATCATGGGCCACAAAGGGAATAGACGCAGGAGGAGGGAGGTGTCGGTCCATTGTTGGATAGACATGGTTGAAGTAGTATTGAGCAGGCAGGTCGCGCGATCGTGGGATGCTGGGAATCTGCTCAGGGTCAATTCGTCCTTGGGTTGGCACGGAGTCCACTCCAGTAGAGATCCCCGGCTGTGAGGCCATCCCAGGTGCCGGTTGTACATATCCAGGAGAAGCACCGGCAACGGGCTGCGGAGCTTGGTTGAGGCCAGTATTGAGGAATTGGGATGTCGCTTGCTGAGGGGCCATCGCCGCTCCTTGTCCAAAGGCCGGGGCAGCACCAGCACCAGCACCAGCACCAGTACCGATATCATGATGAGCATGTCTATGCTTCTTTCGATGTGACCTAGCTCCAGCATCTGCTGCAATTCCCAATCCACTCATCTGAGAGGCCAAGCCCGCCATGTTGGGGTCTCCTGGGGCCCCCATGGGTGCTTGTTGCCCAGCTGTGGCATTATACGCAGCCTCTGGACTTGTAGGTAGGTTCTGCTGCTGAGGCGAGCCGTACGCAGGCCATTGATTCGGGGATGGGTGGGGATAGGCAGCTCCTTGTTGTCCTTGTTGCGGAGGTGGTGCCCCGGGGGGATAGCCGGAATATGGTTGCTGTTGTTGGTATTGCTGTTGGGAATAAGGATTAGAGGGATCGTTAGAGGGATCACCAGCAGGACCCCCCATTGAATGATACATCGGGTCTGCCATCAGAACCTCAGCTGGAATAAAGGGATTGCCCCGCGTGGATGTTGACGATGTTCAAGTTGGCGTCAACATCCACCGGAATATCGTGTTTCCGAGGTTCCTCGGAACCAACCACATCGCGGGAAGTATACAATTTCACTGCACTAATCAATAAGTACTGTACAAAGTAATTACTAGTTAATAATAATTTGAATATAATTAAACCAGAGTACAATAACAAGTGGAATATTCATCTGATATACCGTTGCTTCTTTGAGTTACTCTTGAGCGTAGACCATCGATTCTCGCATGATCGATTCGACTATTTTTCCGCTCCGTCGAGAGCCCTATCTGTATACATCCGAGTAGTATAATTCGAATATTTCACGCCCACCGCTTCTTTCATTTATTTCTCCGTGCTGAACAAGTCAGAAGAAGTCGGAGCAAGCAGCCGACCATTGAATTAAATTTACTCGGCTTCCACCTGTGACCATCCGACCCGACATCTTCACGCATACCACTAGTAGATCTGGTGCTGCATGTGTATCCTCTTGCCCCTCCAACCTCCTATCATTGAGAATTCTAGTCAACGCCGCACATTCAGCCTGCAGTAACGCCTCGAATCGATTGTTTTACGCTTATCACTCTCTAGCAGTTGGGATTCCAATGGTTGTTTCATTTTTGGTCTCGAATACGCCAAATCACCCCCCGACTTATTCTCCATAAACGGCTTCCCGGCAGTTTTAGGGTTTTCCTACACTTGTCCAACTCACCGTCTCTTTGTGATTCTTCTTGAATCTGACCCTTCTCACCCCATCTGGCGTGACTCGGGTTTAAAGACCAGATATATCTGCCACAGCACAAGCCCCTCGTAAGTTGTGCATAATTTTTTTTTTGCTTTTTTTCCCCGACATCGCCTATCTTTAATCCCCGCTTCTACAATGGATCGTATAGCTAAATTTCCAGACCCAGATCACAAGTCATTAGAGGGTCAGAGTGAGCAGCCAAACCTTGCAATTCAATCTCATTCAGCTATGGCGACTATTCAGAATGATGACGAGCTTTTACTCGCTCGAATTGGCTATAAGCAAGTATGTACCCCCTAATGAGTAACTATGATAAGAAGGTCTTCGTTCTTCTCTTAACACTTTAATGCTGTTCAAATTAGGAATTGCGACGAGAATTCTCAAAATGGTCCACCGTCTCATACGCAATCTCTATTCTCGGAGTCCTCGGCTCGGTGCCTGCAACCTTTGGCTCTCCCTTAGCAGCTGGTGGCCCCGCGACGGCTGTTTGGTGCTGGTTGATAGGCTCTTGTATGGCCATGTGCATTGGTAGTTCTGTCGCCGAGCTAGTTTCAGCTTATCCGACAGCTGGTGGCATGTACTTTGTCACGAAGCATGTCGTACCTCCCGATCAAGTCCCCATTTTTGCTTGGATTCAGGGATGGTGCAATTTGCTAGGACAGACAGCTGGTGTATCCAGTGTTGCATATACTGTCAGTCAGATGCTGCTTGCCTGCGTCAGTATGAACTCCGAGCTCATTGATGGAAGCTATTCTTATTCGCCGTATGTTTCTTTTGTCACCTCGCTTGCTCTTTACATATTAATATCCCCGCTAGGACTGCTCTAGAGACCGTCTTACTATCGATTGGCATGCTCTGCGTTCTCGGTGTTATCTGCTCGCTCACCACGAAAACATTACATAGAATCATTCTTTGGTTCGCTCCCATCAACAGTATGTACTTGTTTTTCTCATAGCGTCTTTTTGTATGACTGACAATCTCAGTTTGCGCGACTATCGGGATTTGTATTGCTTTGATATACTTGACCCCAGACAAACAGCCCGCCTCGTGGGTCTTTACCCACTTCACTGATGGGTCCGGGTGGAACTCCAAACTATTCTCTTTTTTCCTTGGATTTCTATCCGTTGCATGGACTATGACCGACTACGATGGTACAACACAGTGAGTTTCATCTGAATTGCCTGGCTCTTCGCCTCAAACTAGAAATTCAATGTATCTCACAATACTTCCCAGCATGTCAGAGGAGACCCATGATGCAGCTGTCCGAGGACCAGTCGCCATTAAGACAGCCGTACTCGTCTCGGGGGTCTTCGGTTGGCTCTTGACTGTTTGCATGTGCTTTTGTCTATCTGATTTTGATCAAATTCTCAATACCCCTACAGGCCTCCCAGCCGCGCAAATATTTATCAATGCCGGTGGAAAACGAGGTGGTACTGTTATGTGGGCATTTGCCATTCTCGTCCAATTCTTCACGGGCTGCTCAGCCATGTTGGCTGATACTCGAATGGCATATGCATTCGCTAGAGATAGCGCGCTCCCTTTCTCTGAATTTCTATCCAAGGTCAATCCTCATACTCATACACCGGTCAACGCGGTATGGTTTGTGGTATTCTTCAGTGTTGCCCTCAACTGCATTGCCATTGGTTCGACAGAAACCGCTACAGCGATTTTCAGTGTGACAGCGCCAGCTTTGGATTTGTCTTATATATCCGTCATTCTTGCGCATCAACTCTACAAAAATAAGGTCAAATTCATCGAGGGTCCATTTACACTTGGTAGATGGGGTACCCCAATCAATTATATCGCCGTCATCTGGGTTCTATTCATCAGTACTATTCTCTTCTTCCCATCACAGCTCCCAGTTACAGCTACCAATATGTGTGTATCCCAGATTTTTCGGTTGAAAAGCATGTATCTGACCAGCCTCGTAGGAATTACGCCATCTGTGTCGCTGCCTTCATCGCTATTTTCGCGCTTGTTTGGTGGTGGGTTGCAGCCAGAGGGTACGCTTCATACATCCACTCTTGAATAAGCATGGACTAATAACATTCTACTAGAAAATACACGGGCCCCCAGACTAATGATATAATCCAAGAGGTTCCTCATGAGGAGAACGACGAGGACTTTACACAATCTGATGAGGGCACAGTCTGAGAGTTAAATTTTCGTTTAGATTATGGATATAGGATAGACTAGACTCGGACAGAATAAAAAAGGGAAAGCCTTGTAATGAGGATCTAGCGCAGAAACTCTAGATTTTCAAACCTTGCCTGTTCAGTCTTACTGGTACACCAATGTAGTCGTACTGAACAAGTACATTTTGGTTCAACTTCCATTTTTCGGCCTTGATCCCAATCTGCTTCTATATTATATTTGCATTTTTGTTTCTCGAGATTTGGCTTATCTTCATTACATAAGATTTCACCTAGCCAGGAACACAACACCCATGTTTATCTAACTCATCCTACATTCAGAGATTGACTCCAATGATCGCACGTTGGAAGAAGTCATTTTTCTCCTTAGCCATGATTTTCTTTCCCTTCAGAAACTTCACTCAAACGTTTGGCCTCTTCCTCGTCCATGGTCGTATCTGCATACTGATCTACCATGTCGCGGATATCGCGAGGGAACCTTGCCAGGGCTATATCGACAGCTTGGTCTCTTTCGGTCCACCAAATGTCTCTTTGTGGAGGAACATTCTCTGACTAAATTATCCGAATGTGCGGATTTACCAGGTAGAGCACCAAGGCTTTGCGATGGCCATATTTAGACTTGTCGATCAAGGAAAAGGGAGAGACGCGATGTTGTAATGTATTTGGGAAGGTGAGCAAGCGACCTTCATGCGTGGAAATGCTTCCAAGCTCCTGTATCACCAATGTTCGCTCTCGGGGCTCGCTCAATCCGTATATAGGCTCAACCCATTCATCGTGATATTGTGGATAGTCGGTGTCTTGAATATCTGCTGTATCGGAACGATGGCGAAATACAATATTGTTTCCCGTCACATTCTTGCTGTCGTAGTAATAGACGGCTGTCGCGCAGATGTGCTCGTTCTAGGGAGACATTAAGCAGCTAGAAGGATTTCGATTGGGCGAGCAACAAGTCTTACCAATTGTCCTTCGAGACACCATGAGCTGCCGTCATAATCCGGTTTCTCGGGTGTAAGCTCGACATTTGTCATCTTGACAATAACTTGGAAGCCTTTCTCCGAGAATTGTTTGTTTATGTTGATCATTTCTTCCGTCACATTTGGGGGATCAAAATTCCCGGGTTCTGGCAGTATTATTGTACAAGGATCGTCGAGTGATGAAACCACATCGTAATCTCCCTCAAGGGATTCTACACGTTCGTAGTGAATTCGCGGCCATTTCCTTTGAACAAAAGTCAATGTCAAGTCCCATAGTGGTATAGCTTGAGTGATAATTCCATCGATGCTTTCATACAGCTGTTGGTTGTCCCAAGGGGGAAGGTTGTTGATATATGAGGTGATACGGCATCCACGACTTTCATTCAAGGATACATTGCAGGGCAGCCACTGAAACCTACGACTATACGGTTTCGGCTGTTTCAAGTCTTCTGGTAGCCATGGCCGATCTTTGGGATTCAAGTGTGCTTGTTCCTCTAGGGGTATTGAAAGAGACACACCTTCTCCCCTGCACAAATAATCATGGAGTCCGATGATTTGATCTTCAAGAACACGTGTGCGCCCAAGCACAACAGGGCAGAGTGAAGGGTCCACAAGGTTGACTATCATTTAGAGGTTCCAGGCTGAAAATCTTTGGCATGACTAGCTTGCTCCAGTGAATTAGACGAGTCTTTCAGTGTCTGCTTCAACTCGTTGTTTATTGCGGTGTCCGACTTGAACACACCCGGGTCAAGCACGAATGTAGAACCTGTTTGCTTGAACTTCTCTGCTTCCCACTGCAGTTCTTTGATAATCCAATTCATCATTGTCGGAGTTACATCTTCCCGACTCTTAAGTAAGCCTTCACACCATGCTCTGGTGGTGTCGTCATCAGATACCTATTGAGGGTCAGTATTATGAAATAATCAGAGAATGCTCAGACAAGATAGCCACCTCGTTGTGCCAGCCGTCAATTTCGGTAATCTCATTGATGACTCTCATCATCACAATATCTCGAACGACATTTAGGCGGGAACAATCACTCTCTATGTAACCGTACTCTAGCGCATTAAGGAAATAGTGGAAGGAACTTCCATCGCAATCCAATGGCATGAGAGCCCTGGAAGTTCAAAGGGGCTCTTTTGAAAGAACATACTTGGCCCACGAGGGCTGAGGTTGTGACGCGGATATGTATGTCAAGAGCCAAACCTGTGCTTATCCTCGATTCCGCCTTCGCGCCCACCGGCCACAAAGTTGCCTTGGAACTGCTCAAAACAATATCTCTTGTGATCGAGGCCTGCAAAGCTGCTTCTGCCATCAAAAAGGCCAAATAAATCGCGTATTGCACGTGATTTTGGTGTCTCATATCAAGTTCTCCATGGCCGAGTCAAAATGGTAGATGCCCGCTTTCTGGTGGCAAGTCTATATAGACTCAGGAGAGAGCATTGGATGACTGGGTCGATTATATGCAGGTTATCATTATAATAGAACTAGTCTATTTGGAAATTCCAGACTCTAGTTCTGCGGTGAAATAAATATTCAGAATTCTAGATAGTATTATCTATCATTAATACTGTATATTATACACTGTTCGACTAACTAGCAGTAAAAATATATTGTTGGAGCAGCCATGACTTGCGCAGTCGGAAAGTAAAAAAAATGCGGTTGGAAAGAAATGCTTGAAATGGCATTGTCATATGAGAGAATATCGTTGGTATTGCGTAAATTATACAAAAATTGAATATAGGGTACACAATTAGTTAACTTCCCGTGACAACAGCGAGACCCTCGTATATCTTTCTCTTGACAGCGAGGAAGCTACCGGCACCTCGGCCAAGAGTAGCCTGGTTTGCAGCTGCTTGAGCAGATGCCTCAATTTCAATCTTCCCAGTGCCCGATTTTCTAACAGCGACAGACTTGTCAATGAGTAGTGTTCCCTCACCCCGGAACTCAGCCGTGTGGCCAGCTGCCTGCATGATTTTACGCAGATCAGCCAACCGCAAGTCACCGACGTGCAATGGTCTAGTCATAGACCTGGTGCCAGCAGCCATAGTGGCAGGTAGTGTATCGAGTAGAGGGAGAGTATCGGGCTTGTCTGCGGACTTGGGAATGACTGCAGAGGTAGCTTGGTCGCCGGCCAGCTTGAGCTTCTTGCCAGCTGCTTCGGTATCTTCGCCCTCGGCGCTCTGAGGCTCTGGTCCTCGCAATTGGGCAGTCAGTGCCACCACACCGAGACTGCGAACGTGTTGCCATTTTAGACGACGGACAAGACTGTTGCTAAGCTTCACCATCCAAGCGTTGGTATCAACGCTGGCATCAACGAGCTCGCCATTGGAGGGAGTGAAAATAGTCGCCGCTATATCAACAGCCGATTCGACGCCCGACTTGGCGACCAGGAGCTTATTGCACTCAATTGCGAGTGCCGATGTTTCTTCCTTCATTCCGCCAACAAGAATCAACTTTTGGGGCTGGATGAGGGGGATCAGCATTTCCAAACTGCGTTTATCGTGCAAGCCCATGAAATCGACAAAGGCAATACGGGCATTAATGGTGATAGATTCTTTGGTGAAGACAGCCTTAGCAGGGCCTTCGAATGATTGACTGTCCACCTCATCCTCTGAATATGCAGCATCAGCAGCAGCTTCGCCGTCTTCGGCCAGACTAAGATCATCATCTACACTGGGATCAATGCCCTCGCCGTCTTTAAGATGCTGGCGTTTGCGGCCTGCTGCGGCTCCCGATGGCCTGAGTCCACCAGGGCCAGTAATCTCATCCCATCGTCGCTTCTGGCCAAGCTTAGTTTCTGCGTCTGACCTTCGTTGCTGCATATCAATCTCCTCACGTTCCTCCGCTCGGAGATATTCCTCCGGTCGAATGAATTCACCGTATTCGTCTCCCTTCTTTCTGGATGCAACATAGGGAAACATGCGTTCACGTCCCTTCTTGCCTCGCACATCATAGTCGAAGACATTCTTACGCCGAAGCAGAATGTTAATGCCCAAGTCTTCGTCGCTGAGGGCTAATTTATTTCGATTTGCATGGGCGAGTGAAACTGAAAAGTTCAGGACACGACCTTGCTGCTCACCATCTGAATCTTCAGATGATGTCGAGCTCGATCGATCGTCCAGTGCATCTGCAGCAGTCTCGATGGCTTCTTGTCCACGAGTCTGTGAAGTGTCTTCGTGTTGGCGTTTTGTGGCAAGGTATTGTTGATAAATGAGCTGATCTCCACCGTCAAGAGGCGCTCGTTGAATATCAGTCCAATTCAACTCCCGTCCACCACTGTGGACTTGCTCAAGCATTTCGCCGTCCGATGTTTTTTCCAGCGCAACGCCATCCTTTCGTTCCTCATACCATTTCCAAATAGTTGCCCCAAGCGAGGCAGTGCCCGATAAGTCGGCTCCCTCCGCGGGTGCCTGCTTGCGGAAGGACTCTGTCAAAAGCAACAGATTGTTGGGACCTTCAGCAACTTGTCTAAGTGATTCTTTTGAGAAGCCCCAGGCCAAAGTCGTATCAGAAGCAAGGATGACTTTAGGCCCCTGGTCGGCCAGAAGCTTCTCGAGTCGCTTTCTCCGTTCGATGGTCTTGAGATGCTTGAAAGTAAACGGACCACCGCCCTTAGCGGCACCTTTTTCTTGTCCCTGTCCACCAGATTGTTGACCAGCAGCTGCATCTGCACCTTCAGCGGCCTCGAATTCACGAACGATGTTCTCATCCATCCATTCCAACATACTCCGAGCTAAGCGCAATGTGGTGTTGACCTTTTTGCCGGCCAAGTAAAGACCCGCGCTTTGAAGAACATCCTCTTTATCATTTGCGACTGCATCACGCCAAGCATGCTCTAGTGCATATGCCAGCTCCAAAACACGAGAACTAGTATCCGTTGGAATAAGAACAGTACCACCTTTCGCCAGGGTGTTCCGAATCATTTCCAGAAGAAGATCATCTCTCTTTCTGCGTCCACCGGAAAGAGCAAATTTATCACCACCCTTCGTACTGCAAATCAGAGCAGTTGGCTTCCGTAATTGTTCAATTACTTCCGTACCACTAGCCCCAGATCCTCCAAACCAGGCAGCACCAGCTACCACGCTCTCGCGTGCCTGATTCCAATCCATTGCATATACAATAGATTCCATGCCATGCTGGATGTGCCATATAGTACCACCGACTGTGTGGCCGGCATTGTAAGCAGTAAGAGTAAGCCCATCTAGAGGCGGCGAAAACGGAGACGGTTGGGGTTGATGTGGCTGTGAATATTTAAGCGGTGTGATCCAAGAGAAATATCGGGCAATATCTTCTGCACTAGGTGGCTGGAGCAAAATTCGGCCGTTGCTGCCAGCAGCTTCGGTGCTTCCGCTTCCATCTTCTGTTGGAACTCCTACTGACGCAGTGACGTTTGCGCCAGAGTCTGAAATGGATCCTTGGGGAAGGAAAGTGGCGGCAAGTGGTGCCGAAGCGTACAGGTCTTGGATGGCTGTACGGCCAAAAGCGATAACTGGGCCCGTCGCATATACAGGAATCTGTGTAAATAGAGGAAAGGTCTTGCAGCAGTGAACATAAGCGCCGATGTGAGCCGGGGTCGCGTGGGTTAAAAGAATGAGGGAAAGAGTGGGGATATGTCTACCATGCCAACAGATTAGCACTAGTTCTTCAAGACCACTAGGGCATTGCTTCAAGGCTCACTTCTCTAGCTCTGCGAGATCACGAATATCAAAGCTATCATCCCAACCAACATCAACCAATATCTTGATACCTCCATCAAATTCTAGGATCGACTGCGATGCTTTCGATGATGACGACTGCGCGCCCAATAATGGGGTGAAGGTAAACATTGCGATTGATCGTCAGGTCTTGAGTCGGCAACTGCGTCAAGCGTGTTCGCGACAACGGGAACAACAAGCGATCCCAGGACTCAATTTCCGTCTATACCAAAAGCGTGGTCATTATCTGTCTTTTCATTTAAGAAGACCCACGCAATTTACTCCGGGCGATAACGGAGAGAGGGCAATGATTGAGATCAATGGGGGAGTGATTGTTAGTCGTCCAAGCTGCCTTTGCTTCTCCGAAAGAACGATGTTTGCGCCGTTTGTTTAAGGTCATGTGACATAGGTCATTGGCCAATCATATGCTCGCTCTAACATACAGGAACTATATCTACACATATTCCACATTCACTGCCAGCTACGAACTTTCATTTTGTATCTTTGAATTGAGGTGACTTCCAAAGTCTAGGGAGTAGTACGGTTGATAAAAACAATTATTTGGATTCCCAAGTGATAGCTATTTGAACTTGCATGAATGGTTCCTGCCATGCTTTCCCGTTTGATTATCAGATCAAGACCATGGTCCACCCTACTCAGGTTAAGATATCATGGACATAGTTGTTTCGTCCTGCTCATGACTAATCTTTCTTATCCAACTTTTTTCTCTTTTGCAGCGTGTGCTAGGGCTCTGGTCGATAAGAATGGCCGGTATGTTGACGGGAACTTTGGAAGACAAGCCCTAACTTTTTCCTCAATTTCCGGAGGGATATTAGCACCCGCCCACGGTCTAATACGACGAACGGCATTGGGGAGAGGGAAATGCTTTTTGCGGTCCCGGGGATCTTTACAAGCCTCCTTGAAAATATGCAAGTAGTCGATATTTTCGTCTAAAGTCATGTTCACATCCCCTGTTGCAAAGGTTGGGAACCTTCTGGAGACATTGGCTTCAGGCACATGATCTGACTCGTCACTTTCAGAAATCTCGATCAATTGTGGTCTTAAATCATTTGATTTGGTATTTTGCATCTTCGAGACCCTGGTGATTGTGTCTTTGTAAACGTTTTCCGTGGTCTCGTCATCAACGCTTACATTCTTCTTGGTACGGCTCTTGCGACGATGCTTTTTGAGGGCCGATGTTGTCTTGTTATCTTGACTGGCTCGAGAACCTTCAGAATTTTCAGGATCCTCGTCAATGATCTGTGATCTCCTGTTTGGCGCTCTTTTTCCCTCTTCACCATCGCTTGCTGAAAGCCTTGCTACGCCCTCATCGGCTTGCGCCTTTGGGGAATCCCTAGCAACAGTCTCATGACTAGCCGTCCCTGGGTCATCTTGTCTGTTAATGCTTTGACGTATCCTTCTGCGGTTGCGCGTAATTACATTCTCTGGCCGAGAATTCCTCAACCTCTTGGAGTCCAATGCTTCCTCTGATTTCGGCAATGCAGGGTCATGACGACCTCGATCTGGAGTACAAGTTAGCGGATGGTTACTTGTAAGTTCAAATTGCGCCCCAGATTGTTCAGGCTTCTTTTGAGGGAGTCCTTCCAGGTACATAGTAATATGCAAGGGATATTCAAAGAATGCCAGCCAGATCTCTCTCACCAGCCGATTCCTCCAACCAATTAAGTAGTAACTGATGGCCCCTCTTCACTTCAGTATTAGATTCCTGGGGTCATTTAGCTAGCTTTGGCTCTTTTGAGCGAGGAGAGAACATTTGCCCGCTCCTCAAAGACTTCATTGAAACATGATAAGTTACATCACTTTGATAATTCCGAACGAATACAGGAAAAGACATAAGAACATGCTGAGGACGAGTAAAATTACGCATAACCAAACACACTTGTACTCACCGATCTTTTCAATTTTGCTCTCCTTTCTAGTCTCTTTTTTGTTTTTCTTTCGAGACTGTCTCAATATCTCTCGAGGATCTGCCTGGTGTAGAGGACCTTGCGTTCCTTTATCGTGGTACCATATCCTGTCGGCATAGGTGGTCTCCTCTTCAGAAGCCGGGGTCCAGCCTCTCGGCCGGACATCACTTCTTGGACGCTTATAAGTCGTGATATCGGGTTTGCCATTGCTACTATCGTGCTTTCCTTGGTATTTCTCGAAGTACTGGGTTTCTGGCTTCTGGGGTGGTGGCGGCAATGGATCCTCCACATTGCATACCTTTGGCCAAAGAGGTCCGCTGGCAATTTCTCTCCTTATTTGTGTTCGAACAATCTGGCTCTTCAATGCCTCTATGAGACACATATATGCAGCCTCATACAGGAGCGCCCCACTCAGTAGACTCCCAGGAAGACCTGGTTCAAAGATCCATTGTAGGCCTCCAAGTCCGATTGAGGAATTAAAGGACCTTGGATGACTATTTGGAGCCAGACCCTCGATGATTGTCGTGTTTTTACCAGTTGAGATGAGATCCTTCTCTAGGTCTCTACCCTCTGTCGGATTGCGCAAATCTAGGACCAATCGCCATCGTGGCATGGGTGCATTATCTCCAAAGGAGATTGGAGGTACTTGAGCCGCCCAGCTTTGAGGGAATCCCGCTGGGAGGTCAAATTGATATGTGAATTTTGTGGCATCATTTGGGTCAGCCTTCTTTTTCAAAAGACCCCGACTCTCCCATTCCGAATTTGGTGGTGAGTCAAATAGCTCTGGGTTTGCAGCTCGAAATCCTCGCCTCACAGGTTCAGAGGGGGCAGATTGTCTTTTTGGCATCTTGTTACTCTGAATGGCTTTGACTGATGCTCGAAATTTCAAACTAGTACCGTGAGATTCTATCTCAATGCACAGATGCAACAGGTCTTATTCTGGGAACTTACACCTGGAAATGGCACAGAATAAGTATCGTTGGGTTATGACAAAGAAACTCGGGCTTCTGAACGCCCAGTACGCTGTCCAAGGTAACAGACCATTCAAGACACTGTAAGATGATTAAAAGCCACTTCCAGATCATATTGAAAGCCCAGTGTGTACTCACAGAAGACAAAGCAGCGCTTTAAAACTTTGGATCGGGCGAAAGGTGTCCTTTGATGTTGTCGTTCAAGTTCAAATGGCCGTTAATCCGGTCAGATTGAACAAAGAGTCTCCAAAGTGTCTCAAAGAAGTCAGCTATCTCCAATTCTTGTCTACATCGAACTAGTTCATTAGGTTGCCCACCTGACGCGAACTCAGATGACAAAACTCTGCTTGATGAACCGCTTGTTTTGCATGAAACCCAATGGCTTTCTTCGAAGGGCCTTTGTATGATGAAGGATCCAATTTGTCTTTACTTTTCAAGGATTCGAGTTCGGATATTCCTAAGTTGTATTGATCTCAACGAATAACGTACTCTCCTGATAATATACCAAGACAAGGACATTCGGCGCTATATGATTATGTATTTCCATGTAGGGCCTCTTGATCGTCTGGCTATTTCCTAGCAGTCATTGTCTGAGGGGGATCGACACATTGTCCTAGGGCCCCGAAAAATTGCAAAGGGGGCGACTCCTTAGGGCTGCGCAGAAAGTGGATCTGTCAAGACATCAAAGAAGTAAGGCCATATTGTCATGCGTTCATTAGCCCAGTATTAATGACCGGTGAGCTAGAAAGACTTCTTTGGGTGTAATTTAAAGTTCGGCATTTGATACGAAGATGCGCTTCTGGTCAAAGAGAAACGAAGCACATTCTCCGGGAGATTCTTTGTATACACCCTGACCAGAGGTCGCAAGTCAAGTAGGAGTATGTAGTCAAGGTGGAGACGATTCCGCACGCTTGCGCTGTCCTGCAAGAACGTCAAATACCCCAATTTGGCAATAAGCTCACCCCTTCTGGAATGTAGCCATGCGACTCTACGTACTGTTATTGCCCTGTGCTGAAATGTTTCAGGCCAAGATCGATCCTAAGTATGGATAGGAACTCAGCAGCTGATAAAGATATAATACTCACCAAACTCATGGTCTTTTTCACTACGAGTAGAATGTCTGGGTCGAGCTTAATAGACACTTTGGGCTGAGATGGATTATGGGAATGATATTGCTTGAACATACTACTGCTGCGTAAATCTATCACTTAGTAGTTGTACATCATACACGAATGGTCGAACATCAACTTAGTTTGCACACTTCTTATAGGATCAACAAACCAAGAGGAATAACATATCGAACCTCATGAGTAACGCTTCATTGGAGACGTGTTCTCTCCGCTGAATCTATGCTACCCTTGGTCCAATGTATCCCATAGTATCCTCTCACATTCCTTAATTGCCGGGCCTGGGATCATCCGAGTGTACCAGAATTTTTGCAGAATTGAGAAGTCTATTATAATACAGCCCCTAGATGTACTTTAAATTGAGATAGTTTTGTTGGAAGAGAATTGTGCTTTGAGAGCGTTTTTCATAAGTTATACCGTTAGTAGTAAGTGCTAAATTCTTGAGACAACCTCCTGGGCTTTAGTCTGATAGCCTTTGATTGGACACTACTGATACTACCAGTAGTTCCTCCAGGTCAAAACTTATTTTGGGGCCATGTGGCATTAATTTAGAGATGGCCGGTTAGTGACCAACCCTTCAAAAACTGGAGGAACCTAGGAATTCAAAGGACGAATACGGATAATCGAATTCCTCCATGACTCGAAAATCAAAAGGAAATATTAAATTGCTAGTGGACTTCAGCCACAAAAGTATTGGAATGCCCGCCCTTCTCATGCCAGATAAATTCTCCATGTAACAGAATCATAAGGTCAAATGCAATTAATGGCAAACAGAACAAAATTTTGTCATACAGGGACGGTTTATTGCCAGTACCGTGGCTCGTCAAAGACGTGGTAGCGATGTCCACGAACACCCTCGCCGCGGAAAAGAGCAGGGAAACGGCGGCCAACAGGCACCATTTCCTCCGGAACACGCATCTCATTCTCCGGCTCGGGTTCGCCGATGACAAACTTGCCGACCTATATCATCGTTAGCTAATAGGACAGGGGCTTAGAAAGAGCTATAATAGTCATACCTGGATTTCAGTGTCGGTAATGGTGTCACGGCTAACTCTGGCATAGCCAGTTCGCTTCAAGCCCTTGTACAGAATGTATTCGCACCATCGGTCCCAGTCGGTAGGGTCGATATCCTTCATGTGGCTCAGCTCGCTGACGTAGGTGTTGTAGTTACCTTCAAGGGGCTTGGTGACCAAGTAACTCAACAAGATGAGAGGACGTGGGGAAGATCCCATGAGTTTTGACAGATACTCAGTCTGGAGACGACGGTCCTCTGGGTCCTCTTCCTGACCAGAATGGAAGACAACGACATCAATCATCTCGCCATACATGTCGAGAGTGGCGTGGATCGCAGGAGCGAGTTCACCAACGGGAGAAGGAAGAAGGTGGTGAGTGGAGTTCATGATAGGGAACTTGGAAAGCAAAGCAGAGCCCCAGGTGTGTTTGTTGGGGCCGGGGCCAAAGTCGGTGTAGTACCCGAGATCCTCAGCGATGTATTGGGTGACATCCTTGTTACCCATGATGATACGCTGGTTGTCAGACTCCAGGAATCCAATGACATCCAGTTCAAGCTCCCCAAGGACATCGCGCATACGGCGCTCTGCAGCCCACATGTTGTTATCCAGACCGAAGTGAACAGTCCAGATACCGGCAGTAACAACCTTGTCCTCTTTATGGTGAGGAGTGTAGTCATTGGTTGGGAAGCGGAGATAAGCAATGGAAACGGCAAGCAGTTGGATCGCAGCAAGGACATAGATGTAATAAGATCTTTGTCTCTTGCTGTTAGGGCTGATAGGCTTGTTACGGGGGCGAGTCGAGTTCGTGGTAGCGGCGGAGAAGACACCAGCACCGATGGAAAGCATCGTAGTGATCATAACCCAATCAGTGTGCTCACGAACAAGAGGGCCACCAGGAACGAAGGCATATGCAACAACCCAAACGTGGAAGAGGAGCAGGAAGACGTAGAGGATGAAACCGATACCAAACGTGCTAGCTGGGGAGTGGCGAACGCAAGAGGTGATAAGGAACGGAGCGGCAGCCATAATATAGAAGGCAAAGACCAGGGCGCCATAATAGCCGGTCCAGTGGTGATAATAAGTAAGAAGAGCGGCGCCAACAGATCCAAGACCGTAAGCCGTCCAGCTTCCGGCCACAGCAGGGTAAAACACGCCGAAAACCAAACCGGCACCCATGGCAAAGATGGTAACTGCTCCGTGAGGGACCGCAATTGGTCCACGAACGGGATAACCATCCCAAACCCAGGAGATCATTGTGCTAGAGTCAGTCAAGAGAGAGACAATAGCGAACATGAGACCGCCAAAGCCAAGACCAGCCAGAAGCGAAGAGCCTTTCTTGCTGCTAGCAGGCAAATAATCACCGCCGCTGGTGAAGGTAGAACGGTGAGATCTCAGCACAGCAACGACAGCGATAGCAAGACCGATCTTGTTCCAGCCACCATTGGTGCCGTGCATAATAGGCCACAGAGGGTTGTTGGTGGAGCAAGCGAATTTTGCGACTACAGACAAGATGAGGCCAATACCCCAAGCCATGATACGGGTCTCGAGGCGAGCGGAATTGCCACGTTCAGCAAAGAACGTAGCGGTCCATGCAGCGCAGGTGGTTGAAAGGGCAAATGCGGTCACGAACAGGCGGTTGGCAGGATCCTGGAACTTGTATGCCAGCAGCGAGACAAGCGAAATCAAATGGAGAGCCCGCAAATTCTTGGTAGCGGCATAGCGCAAGGATGGAATAGCGAAGAGTAATGGAGAGATAACAGCAGTAATGGCCACTTCGTAGCCCGAAATGCCCATGTGCCATAGGGGGAAATACCACACAAGAACGGGCAATCCAGTCACGATAGTCCAGAAGACAAACTAATGGAAAATATTAGCAGCTGAAACGGACCAGTACATCCAGATAAAGCAACTCACCCCGTTGTAAACATCGGAAGCGGCATCAAGGATCTCCGTCCAGAAGAAACCCTCGCCAAAGGTGTTTCCGACAGGCTTTCCTTTCCTAAACTACGAGGTTAATTTCCATGCTTGGGAGGAAATAGATTATGGGAGCACACACTCTTTTTCAAGAACGGAATCCGCAGTCGTCTTTAACTGCCTAAAAGGAAAAGAATTTAGAAACAGAGTAATTTCTTCGTAACCAACGTAATTTGCGACAGTATACATTTGTTGCGGGTTTCATTTCGGAAGCCAGGGTACATACCCTCTGCTAATTCCCTTCACGTCACGGACCACAAGCTCGAAGCCCTCAAAGTCCAACGCGGTGATAGCATCAAACCCAACATCAAACAGGATCAAGGACCACTCGAAGAAAGCGTAACGGGTGTAAGCTGGCGCGGCGGAAAGTCAAGTTAGCATACAATATCGAAACATTAAAATGAGAACAGAATTGACTTACCACCGGGAACCTTGTGAACCTTGTGCTGAATAAAGTAGTAGATCAATGGCACCAAAGTTCCAAAGAAGAGGCTAGCCATGATCTTGCGATACTTGACAGCCCGGCGGTTGTTAGGGCTCAGGGCGAGGCAGCCCAGAGTCCATGGCAGGGTGGCAACAAGGTAGGAGATCATGAAAATATCATGCCAGTCATGGTCATCGGTGGAGGTAACGTAGGTCCATCCGCCGCAGGTCAGGGTTCGGAAGACGCCCACACCAGCGACGATCTTGGGAAGAGTCGAATTGGGACGCGTGGTCAGGACGTACCACAGAAAGACGAGAGCGAAGCGAGGGCCGGATGTGATAGCAATGAAGACTTGGAAGAAAGATCGCTCGGGGTATCGATCGCCAATGGTTGCGGAAACTGAGGGAAACCATTCATCTGGGTAGCCGTAGTGTTCATTTTGGACGATTTTGTGGTAATGCAATGCGACGCCAACAATCAGTGCACTGAAGAAGGCTGCATACGCGAACAACGTATGAGTCCATGAGACCCATTTGCCGTTAAACTGCATGGAATTGAGTCAGTCATTGAACCGAGGTTCTTATCGCATGATGAAGCAAACATACGGCAACCACAGCATCTCCATCCTTAAATCTGGGTGCCATGGCGGCGCAGAAGGAGGGGGAGTTCTGCAGCCGATATATAGAGATAAAAGAGTAATAAAGATCAGAGTAAATGAGTGTCGAGAAAAAGATGTACAAAACGAAGGATGTAGGAGGGCCCCTGAGGAAGAAGGGAAACACATCGGATCCGTCGGTGCAGTCCAAGTGTCCTTGCCCTCCGGGTGGAGCTAAACCTAGTACGGACTAGCGTGATAGGCGGTCGGCGCTTTGTTGCGGGATGCCGACCACTTTTTTTTTTACTCTGTGACAGCAGCCTCCAACCATGTCGGCCGCCACAGATAAGGCTCGTTTCTATCTCGAGCAGTCGGTGCCCGAGCTTAAAGAATATGAGCGCAAGAAGATCTTTAACAAGGTAAGCCATATACCCTGGAGGCGGGCGAAAATAATTGCGGTGTTAGCTGACCGTGAGACAACCAGGATGAAATCGCTTCCATCGTCAAGAAAAGATCAGATTTCGAACACAAGCTCAATGCGCGTGGCGCACAGCCAGTGGATTTTGTACGATATGTTCAGTATGAGATGAACCTCGACTCCCTCCGCAAGAAGCGAACGAAACGACTCGGTGTGCGAACCGCTGGGCACAGCGGTCAACGGCGAATTTTCTTCATTCTCGACAGAGCGACTCGGAAGTTTCCTAGCGACTTGAACCTCTGGATCCAATACATCGATTATACGAGAAAGCAGAAGGCGCATAAGAAGCTTTCCATGATCTTCACAGATGCGCTTCGACTGCACCCAACAAGTGCGGAGCTTTGGGTGTATGCTGCGAAATCTGTGCTCGATGATCATGCGGATATGTTGCAGGCTCGAAGCTATATGCAACGTGGACTACGATTCTGCAAGAGTGCTAAGACTTTATGGATTCAATATGCGAAATTGGAATTGATCTATGTTGCCAAGCTGGTAGCACGTCAACGGATATTGGGACTCGACGAGGCTAGCCAACAGCCTAAACCTATTGAAGATAAAGAACTCGACACCGACGCCGATATGATTGCCATGCCGACGATCACTGGCGAGGACCTTGATCCCAGTGGGGGCGATGGAAAGGATATGGAGGAGACCTTGGAAAACCTCAACTCCACACCGGCATTGAGTGGTGCCATCCCACTCGCCATTTTTGATGCGGCGATGAAGCACTTTAGTTATGACGATCGTTTCGGATTCGAGTTTTATGAGATGGTCTTCGAGTTCCACGATGCGCCGTGTCTGGGAAAAATCCTGGGCCACGTGGTGGAGACGATGCAGGCGCACCAACCTTCCAGCCCCCGTACCCAGATTTGTTACATCAAGTTCCCGACTGCGGGTCATCCCGTCACATCGGCTGAGTTCCCGAGGGCTTTTGGTTGTTCGCTTACGCGCCTCAAGGAGACACACCTGGGTAGTGCATTGGCTGGTGAAGTTGTGAATTGGTTGCAGCCCATTTCCGAGGAGGAGAACTTAGATCCCTCCCTGAAGAAGGTTATTGTTGCGACCATGCGTAATGCGGAGCGCATTGTAACAAAGGAGTGAACATCGAATACCCTCGATCTCAATTCAAAATATCATGAAGCTGCGCCCTTTCTTTTCTTTTTCTTTGCCAGGCGTTGTCAGGTGGGTATGTGAATAGTAAAATTCCAGGGCAGAAATTTTCAATACCATGTTAGCTTTGATGTGTCTCTTTGTTCCGCAATCAATCATCGTATTTGCTACCCCGTCGATTGCTCTTCTTATTGCTGAGAAATTTCTTTGATTTAAGCCGGGCCTCATTTTGAGCATGTTGTAGCTTGTGTACTCGGACCCTTTGTTCCTTTGAAGTTTCCCCCGGCACGACTTGTTTTGCCGAGTTCAAAAGTAGCTGGTGGAGTTTGTCAAAACACGCCTCCACGTTACTCGATTGTTGTCGGGATTCGTCGGATTGTATCACCAAGGTCTGAGACCGGTCGGTGGCATAGCGGGAGTCCCGTAGTTTGGAGTGTAACAAACTTGGCACCAACGGCAGCAAGGCCACCAATGGGATTTTCAGCGTGGCCTTGGAATTGACTCTGCAAGGAACCCCACGGTCAGCAAATTGCGACTAAATACCTAGGTGCTTCATATACAAGGCAGCGCAAAGGGCATTATGAGGGGGGTATATGGAGTAGTAGGGATGATCTCGGGGTTGCACCGACTTGTTCACGTTTTGTCCGCCGGGCCCGCTAGAACGGCTGAAGGAGACCTGGCCGATATGGCGGGGGATGGTATTGGGGTGCAGGTCTTTCAGCCACGACCTGGCTAGTTCGAGGTCCGAGTCAGCCGATCTCTTTGGATGCGAGGCAAACTTTCTCAACGACGTCCACCTGACAGGGGGACCCAACCGCCAAAGTAGTGTCATGCTGTTGCCGGGACGAATGTGAAAGGGCAAATATGGAGATAGGTTCAAAAGGAGAGGGAGAGTGTGGAGCTTGAGCACGCTAGAACCTTTGAGAAGAAGGGGAGGAGGTTGGGTTTGACTAATTAAAACGTCTCCAAAGTTGCCGTGAAGGAAGAAGTCCGCAGGTGGGAGGGTCTGGCCAGGTCAGAAATCCGCGGAGCTAGTAATGGTACGCGCGTGTACTTGTACTATGTTCACAGTATATGTAACTTATAACTATTGCTTATATGTTAGTGTGTTACGATTAGTAAATTAACTATAATTAGCTGTGATATAGAGAGTGAATTCTTGTAATTCATTTGAACTTCAAGCCTTTTTTCTTAACATTTAAATATTATATAGTGCATCTACTAAATACATACTCATATATTTTCGGATGGCAATTAAACAAGCACTGGGATGGGCGCGCTAAGCGCTCTCATTGGCGGGAACTTTGTTTCTACAAGTGGCAGCTTATACACTTGTAAACTCGTATGTACTTCGATCGCCGGCATGATGCGTTCATAGAGGGAATTCCTGCACCTCACTTCTGATCGTCATCTGATCCCCTCTCCTTTTTCTCTCTATTCCCCATCTATTCCCTCTGCTCTCTGCTCTCGGCTCTCTACTGCGTACTCTCGTCGGCCCCGTCTACCCTATCTGGGACCCTTACCGCCCTTACACAACGGGCCCGGTCTTTTTCTCATCGCCCCACCTTAGCTTGCGATTGCAAAATTCAGTTTGTCTTGGGCCTCCCTCCACTTCATCTTTCTTCTTCTTCTCCCCTTTCACTTTTGATTTCCCCAACACGTATCCCCCTTTTTCCCTCTTCTTCTTGTCCCACATATCCCTTTTCGTTTCTTTTTGGTAGATGAAACCTCCTCCTCTTTCCTGTCTACATGACGCCCAGTTCCCCAGATGAAGCGCTTCACTTCCGCGGAAAGACCTTGACTCCGGAAAGTCCCCGACCGCTACATATACCGGAGCCAGCCAATATTCCTGTTCTTGAGAATCAAATGGACCCCGTCTTCAATGATACTTCTACTTACGACCGCCCCGGATTTGCTCAAGATCCCTTTCAGGCACTAAATCAGCATGATGGATGGTCAAATGTCTCCAAAGAGGTGGGGGTAGGCTTAGGAGGACAGGATCGGGATCGGGATCGGGATGCAGGTAGTTTGCACGGTGCGCAGCAGCCCGAGGATCCTACGATGATGAATGATATCAGTGTTTCTGCTCCCGAATCATATTCTTCTGCGTCGGCGGGGGCTCAGCAGGCCAACAACAACCTCGCTCTGGCGGACTCCAATACCTCCCATGCGCCTCCGGTGATCCCGGTCCCCCAGAGCGTCGCCACGACGGGTGAGATAGATAATACCGGCAACTCGCTGATAGCATCCAGCTTGCCAGGTCACCTAGAGGCGGAGGCAAAGAGAGATAATGCTGCAGCAGGGGATTTGACTGCAGTTTCGGGTTCGGGGTCGGCGGCAACTGGTGTCAATTTTCAAACTTTGCTGGACAATCTCTCTCATCCGCCTGCTGCAGCGACCGCAACTACAGGGGCTGTCCCCTCTCTAGTGGAACCCTCGTCGGCCCCCAAGGCTTCTATGGACGAGGCATTCCAATCTGGCCCATCATCTTCATTGGACACTCAGTCTATGAATCTCCCCGCCC
>Ga0209673_1001312_pt1 | contig 25140 bp, 26 predicted proteins | sample AraplaCol_mMS_r2_2_FD_184274 | JGI IMG/M metagenome (GOLD analysis project Ga0209673, IMG submission 184274) | Arabidopsis root microbial communities from North Carolina, USA - plate scrape MF_Col_mMS_r2 (SPAdes) (version 3) | ecosystem: Host-associated > Plants > Roots > Endosphere | place... | reverse complement strand
ATTATGGCAATGACCCGGTGATGATGACATTTTAGGGTCTGGCAGAGACGCGGCGAGGGTTTTCGGGGCAGCCGTGAATGTCGGGCCGGATTATCCTGTTTTTCCGGATGAGTTCAATGGTCGTTTTGAGGTTGAACGACAATTAACTTGACGACAAGGGATGAAAATAGATTTTGTTTGGTGCTTGGCAATATCACAGATCTGAAGACCCTATGTAGTCTTTTCTCCGTCAATTGTGGCTCACAAAAACGACCAAAGACTATCCTAAAGAATTCTTGTTGAGTCACGTGGAAATTAGGGTTTTGCCTGAGGTTTCTAACTATATAACCAGTGTAGAGGGGAGTATCGGTCTGCCCACCAGTATAGGGATTATGTAAGGAAGTTGGCCTAATTTGGAAGGGAGCCTTAAATACATTCAATTAGATAGCATCTTTAGTATCACCCAAGAGACCCAGCATCAATTACACGAGTTCCAGTCTATTCGAGAGAGCGCTAGCAGATAGCCCTAGTTGGGGTGTTGTTTACCCTCATCCTTCTGCCCCATTCGACCTGCACGTACCGACCGTGCTGCCTCGAGCATCCTATCCCGTTTCACCAGGTAACGATCGACAATCACATCCTCCTTGGGAGTCTTTAGATACGGTGGTAAGGAGGAGCCTTTGTAGAAAATATCGAACAACCTTGGATTGGGATAGAACATTTCAAGCGATTAACCAATTCCAGAGTCTAACGCCATCATGTTAGATTATCATTAAATAATATATGTCACAGAATGTCAATGTTGACTTTTACATCGATGCAAAATGACCAAAAACAAGCCGCCAGATGATTTTTAATAAAGGCCTTCAATGAGATAGATGATACCGAATACAACGAATGCTGCGGCGCCACCCAGAGTAACTGCAAATTCAACGTTAGCTTTGAAATACGAAAATCAAAAGATAAGATAGAATGACATACCAACACGCATGCTGACGCGGCCGGCAATCGCACGTCCACCGATAACAGCGGCTGCCGTGCAGATGCCGTGGCCAGTAATTGCGCCAATTGTAACCCACCAGTAGTCCTGACCAGCGGCCATGGCAATGGTGGCAATCTGACTACGATCACCCCATTCGCCGAGGAAAGTCATGACGAAAGTCTGAACCCATGCGGGACTCAGAAGCAGGGAGAGAAGATTGCTAACCCCGGACATGAATTCATCGAGGCGGCGCTGAGGGTGGGGAGAGGAGTCACGAGATGAAGAAGAATCACTTTCTGGGGGCGAAGGTAGTCGGTTTCCGCGAGACTTGGGGCGACCACCAGCTCGACCGGCTTCCAGGTTGTGGGGTGTGACAGAGGAACGGCGACGGCCCTGACGAATTTGCTCGAGTTCCTTCTCTTCCAACTCCTGTTCCACTTCTCGCATTTCTTCCCCGACGCCCTCGTCAGGGGACATCTCACGGCCCTCCTTGAGCATTTTGGCACCAAAGATCAGGAAGAGGATCGCGGCCATGAACTTAGTGACGGACTTGGGGATCAATGTTGGGACGGCATGACCGAGGACAGCGGAAAGAACGGTCATGGCAATCAGAGCGGAAAACGCAGAGGAGAATACAACAAGGCGAGGATGTCTCATAGCCATGAGGGCGGCAACAAGGAACGTCTTGTCTCCAATCTCGGAAACAATAATCATGGTGAATGCAAATAGAAGTGAGTGAAGTCCATCGCTTTCCTCGACAACTCCAGTAGACTTGTCGTAGGTTGCTGATGAGCTAGCATATGATCCTGATCCAGCAGATCCGTGCTCAATTGCTAGCGGATCAGACTTCACTTGCGAGGGAGGCTTAGGGTGAGGGATATCGTGGGACTTTTCAGGTAAATCGGCAGGTTTCTAGAAAATCTCTGTTAGCAGGAGACAAATAAATGGAACAGGCAGAGGTAACATACCTCCAGCATCCCAAGGGTGCCAGACTCATCAGCCGTGCGGCCTGCACTTCCAGATGTGCTGTCACTGTCCGACGGCAATTTCTGCTTCTCGCTGTGTGGCAGCGGAGGCGCCTCCTTGGGGCTTCCGGGCACCTTTTCAATATTCAGATTCTCCTTTCCTTTCACTGATACACCACCCTCAGTACCTCTCGTTCCTTCCCTTGGGCCCGCTCGATTCGGGTCATCCATGACACCGCCATTGGAATGTGGGATCACTTTCCCATCTTCCGTGCTGATGTGTCCAGAAGATGGAATCTTTGTATCGTATTTCGGTGGCACAAGTTCATAATCATCGCTTCCTGTGATAGTAATTCCAGAGCTCTTTCGATCGCGTTCCGCGCCGGTTTCTACCCAAGGACCCGCGTGCGGCTTGCCATCCTTCCCATCCACGGGGATGTCCGACGAACCCTTTGCGGTATTGCCTGATGGGTAGTAGTCAGAGTCGGTGTAGCGAGACTCTAGACCAGAGGAGCCATATGAGGCTCTAGCAGTTGGTTGAGCGTTCGGCTTGGCATCTGCCAAGGCAGTCGAAACGGCGGGGAGAAGGAGGAGAATTAACGGCGAGGAAAAGTTGACTTTCATTATGCAAAAGCGGCTAGTACCGCGAAACGAGTGACGTGAGAGCGATTGCAGGTGAGGAAATGTGGTGAGGAGACGGTTGTAAGTTGGAAAAAAAACTCAATGGCGACCAGGTCGAATTTCAAGAATGCCACGGGTTCGGACGCTAATGGAAGATCAATTGGCGGACACAGTGCACGCGACCAAAGGAAAGGCAACCAAACTAAACAGGTTGTGTAGTATAATTGAAAGATAAGTAGGGAGCGAAAAATCAATATTAAGAGTGAAGAAGTAGTTTGACGATTGGACGCGAAAGAATGACCGGTCGACTTGAAATGTTTTGAAGCCGCCTGCAAAGGGGCAATTGGCACGTGACTAGGCCGAGAAAGGTTGCTAAACAATTAACGATGATTGATCAGACAACACTCCCCTAAGTATAGGGCTGAATGTCATCCCCTAATTGCTAATATGGTCTAATAATTGTATTACAGAAGTGCATGGACCGTTGAACCTTAGCGCAGTGCCCTTTTACAGTTTGAGTTGTGTAACCACTAATGTTGATGAGAATCACCGGAACGCATTATATACTTCCGCACGTAGCTCCGCTTCAATACTTGTTAGTTCCAACTATAATGTCTGTTCTCTGCTAACCTTAGCAGAGAACAGACATTATGGAAGATTGATCTTTATCAAAGACAAGTTAAACATGTAGGTCAAATATTTTTACTACTTTTAAATAATACCTCCAGTCTTAAGTATTCTGGGCTGAAGTAAAACTATCGCACTACAAAAATGCGCATGGCAGCTGAGGGCCGCTACAGCGGGCCATAGAAGTTGGATGATATGCATACTGAATGTGTGATACAACTCTTCCAAGCTAGCAATCAGTCAATGCCACGGAATTAAAGCTAATAGGAGCTTAGGGTTATCGAAATGGCTAAGTCAGGTTTGCATCCGAATTGCCAGATTAGTACGGAGTACTCAAGAGTGTATGGCCCCCATCACTGAATGATGGACAGGGGCCATACACTCTGCAATTTCAGCATCAAACTTGGCCCAGCTCTGCAAGTAGTCAACTTACCATATTCATCATGGATGGTTTTTGGCCCGCGATCGTCACCAATTCAGCACTGTTAACTTTTTAAGGTGAATTGGTTCCTTGCGTGATTAAGATTGAGGTATGATCGACACTGACCAAGATGAAAATAGCACCCGCCCCCACTACTTTGATGGAGTTTGGGGGCCACTCATTGGCCCCCATGCCAGGGCCAAAAGGGCATATACAATACGAAGTGCACCAGGTACAATCTCCATCAGTACGAAATGAGGTGGGTCTAGCCTGACGAGGCATACTATTCAGGGCCAAAACTGCGATGGTGCCCTCGGTGAAGTTATACTAATGAATTCACGATACGGCTTTTGGAATGGCTTGCTTTTGATTTCTAACAATGATCTCTGGGGCCGAAAATACTGGGACCTCAATGAGAAACTATATAGAGTGAAAAGCGCTCGCAGGATTTTCTAACTTGTCTAACAGAAGAGATAATATTACTACCAATTCTAGTACCTCTGCTTTCTGAACGAGCCGGTCTCTGAAAGATCTTTGATTTAGGCGTTTTTAAGTGTATCTCGAACCAAGATGGGATTGAACAGCCTGCTATATTCCGCGGCACTTCTTGCCTCATTGCAAGGAGTTAACGCAAATATATTAAGTGATAGCACGAAAAAGGTCGCTACATACTGGGGTGAGTTGGAATCAGAAGGGATTGGAGTTAATGGATTTGAACTGACGTATTCTAGATGGAACCGGTAGTCTATCAACATACTGTTCGAGTAAGTCTCTGAAGTTTCGCATATGGAAGACTCTTCACTAATTCAATTACAGATAGTGACATTGACGTACGTCGATCTCCCCTTCAACTATTTCAGGTTCATCCTAACCAAGACAGATTTTCCAACTATCATTCGTCACATCCCTGAAGGGCACACCACAAGTCACATTCGGAACACCGGTCAGCGGGTATGTATTTCCCTCAAGATTGCTTTCAAGAAACAAATTATCTAATAAGGCATTAGAGATGAGATCAAGCAATGTCAAGATCAAGGCAAGACTGTCTTGCTATCTCTTGGTGGAGCGACGTATCAAGAAGGTGGTTGGGATACACCCGAAGAAGCTCAAGACATGGCACAACAGCTATGGAACATGTACGGTCCCGGCGGGGCTACCTATTTCGGCGGCATCACGGTAGACGGCTTCGACTTCGACTTCGAAATGAGCATGAACAATCTACTACCATTCACAGAGAAACTGAACGAGCTCAAGCAAGGAACATCCGATTTCCTCTTAACTGCCGCACCACAGTGTCAATGGCCAGACCAAAATCTAGCCAGCGTGTTGACCAATAACATGGGCTGGTTCGATGCGATTTTTGTACAGTTCTACAATAACCCGGAATGCGGTATCCCTGGTGGATACTCCCGTCGATCTGAAGAATCCCCAGCTCGTCTCTCGGGAGGACCTTCAGCTCGACGATCTCAACTTGCGAAACGGGGATTCAATCTTGATACATGGCTTGATATGGCTAGTCAAGCTTCTCCGAAATCACCTAAGATCTTTGTTGGGACTCCCGGAAGTCAGGATGGAACCCCGCAAGCTAATATGGGCTATGTGGTTCCGTCCCTTCTTCAAGCGGCTCTATTACCTTTCATGGGACATCCTAATATGGGAGGGGTGTCTGTTTGGGAGGTCTCGTATGCCACCAGTAATGGCGATTTCCTTCCACAAGTCCGGGGTCTTTTGGGATTATGATTATTACGTACGGGAGAGGCGTATTGGTGTCCATGTATCCAAACTTCTAGATTTTGTCTATTGTTCAAAGACCAATTTTTGATATTCGCCGTTCTTGGCATCACATCACTCGTCCATCTAGCAAACAACTTTTAAAAAAGCAAAATTTTGGCTGATACCACAATCCGGTAGATCTGACAGGGAAAACTGCAAGATATTGAAGCTTGATATCGAATGGCCATGCAGTGCCATTCGATGATTTGTCCAAAGACAAAAGATTGCCAAGCTGGCCAATCTCCAAGCACATCCGGTCTATCACCATGAGAAAATATTCTCCCTTTCATTACATGGTATTGCCATCTTTAGAATCGTTCCAAATCCGCTCAAAATGATTCCATCCCCAAGGCGGCGCATCCCACATGGCCAATTCACGAACCACTGTATCGTAGTATCCATCATCGGGCATATTTCCCTGACAGACATTACCGCCAACAGCGATATTGAGCAGAATCCTGAACTCACTCATCTTCCTTGTACCAGGTGGTTTCTCAGCTCTCATGATGGGTCTCCCATCAATTAACCAGACCAAACGACCCCTACCCGTCGATTCATCCTCGTCCCAGATAAAGTCGTACTTCACCCCGACCGGCGAGGTAATGTTAGGAATCGGAGTTTCGAGAACACGATGCTTATCCCAGTCTTCGCCATTGAAATGTCCCCAATGCAAACAAGTGTGGTTGACAGCATCGCCATTCCACGCTTCCATGATATCAATTTCGCCGTCCTCGGGCCACTTGAAGGGGTCTTTAGGCAGCAGCCAAAAAGCAGGCCAGATACCACGAGCCACCGGCGCGATAATTCTGGCAGATAAACAGCCTCGTGGTCGGTCGAGAGTCTGGTGACTTGACAGTCTGGCGCTGGTGAATTTTTGAGCAGGATCGGGATGACCGTGATTGATCAAGGCACGTACGATCACCGCGTCGCCTTGCATTGAATGGAATGAGTTTTGCTGGCTGTCGACATAGTTCTGTGCCTCGTTGTTGCCCCATCCATGTTGACCCTGTTCATGGTAGAAATTGGTAGATACCGGTGCTTGAGGGTGTAAATTTGGTCGCCAGTAGATCTGGGGTTGCGAGTACTGATCCTGATAAGCTGATGGTGGCTTGCTGGAGGTTGGAATTGGCGGTGGAGGGGGATTGTTAGAGGATTGTGCTGACTGAGGGCCTTGGTTGGTGAATTCATCCCAGGCCTTGTCAGCCTTGTCGAAAATTCCCTGGAGAGCTTGTCTGAATGGCATATCGAGGATGGATTTTCGGTATGGAGTATTGGATGTGGGGATGGCACCAGTTAGTAGCGAAGATACAAAAGAAGACGGTAAATAAAGGCCGACGTCATATTGTGGAGTTCCCGAAGCATCGGATTCTGAAATTTCTCAAAAATGATCTCCTTTCGTCTCCAACATGATTTTTGTATTTTTTTTTTTTCGGCAGCTTTCAAATCTATCTCTTGTTGCTGAAGCTCTTGATTGATATTGCCACTAGATCGCCTTGTGGCTTAGACTGAGGGTCAATTGTGTGGATTCCAAGCCCACTGATGTACATCTATCACATGACCAACTGAATACCTTCGTGAATGCTGGAGAGCTTTTACTAGTATAGAATCCTGAAGAACATGATCATGGAGATTATTCAGTAATTTTCATATTCAATCGCTTCATCAAGTCTCTCTCCCTATAAGTGTTCCCTGAGGGTATAGTAAGGTTGTGATACTAGTATGGCAACTGACACCTCAGGCATCAAATGTTATGCAAACCCGACAAACATTTCAAGCGTAGCAAAATCTCAGGTTGAACTGTGAAATTTAAAGGCCTGGTGTACGGGCCAATCCAATGTTCCAAACCCCGATTTTACTCGCATAATCACGCATGAGGCGTTTCCTGTTGAAGTAATATAATTACTTATGAGCCTATAATAGCTTGCACTACTTTTAAACATGGCAGAAGCATCACCGACTCCTGCAACAGAACTTTCCAGAGCAGAGCGCTTCAAAGCCACGCATCTGGCCGCACGACATGGCAATTACCACCAATATTACACCAAATTCCGGGCACCCACAGTGCCGGATGAGCGTCTTTCCATTCTTCCATCAGATATTCTCCGCAACGCACGAGTCATAGATCTCGGCTGCAACGCGGGTAAATTGACCCACGAAGCGATAGTGCACTGCGGTGCAATCGCCTCAGTTGGAGTCGATATCGATCCATGGTTAATTGAACAGGCGAAGGAAGCCTACCCGAATGGACCGTGTACATTTGAGCATTTTGATTTCGTGGATGCATCCGCTTACACGGGGACTGCGTTGGGCAAGTTCGATGTCGTCTTATTGCTTTCTGTGACTAAGTGGATACATCTCAACAATGGGGATGCTGGGATGTTAAAATTATTTGCGCATATATATGAGATCTTGAATGAAGGGGGTCATCTTGTTGTGGAGCCGCAACCTATGAGCAATTATGCGAGGGCTTCGAAGAGGAATAAAGAATTGAGAGAGATGTATAAGACCATTCGAATTCAGCCACCGTTCGATGATGAGTTGAAGGCACAAGGATTTGAGAGGTTATTGGATTTTGAAAGAGATGAGGAAGGGTTTGCTCGACCTGTGCATGTTTGGAAGAAAATATCAAGAAAATAATGACTAGTGGATGAATCGAGTCGAGGGTCTGCACATCTGATATTAAAAATCAAAGACTCTTACTAGGACATGTATAGATTTTCCCAGCTGCTACCTACTACAGCACTTCCTACATACTGTACGTAAGGATACATGACGACAGGCTTGAACACATGGCACAACGATGATCCTCTCGGGAGTAAGAAGTAAGGAGTAAAGAATACCCCGCAATTAAAACGGGATAAAAGCTGATCAAAATGACTCGGAGCTTCACACGGCGATCCACTGCAAGATGACGGTTGCCAATACCTTGACAAGTCATGTGGTATAGGGAGGGTAAATCAGATGAGCAACAGCCAGCCACCGCTAGACCTCAAAGAAAAGTAATTTGAGGGTCTCAGCTTATTTCTGACCGACAACAAAAGTCCAATAACAAGCGGTGTACCAACCAGAATCTCGGGGTTTTGCTTGGCTATGCGACTTTTTGAGCTTAGAGTTTACCTTTGACTTGGATTCGATGCCCAATAAAGCACATCGATGATCAGCAGGAAGTATCCGGCAATAATACTGCTGGCGTGATCAATATAAACTTGCGTGATGGAGATCGACTTACCATTTGTATGCTGTTGGAAATTGACTGGGCCAATAAGATGTCTGGCGATCGCATTGGCCTCGCTGTGGCCGCAAACGTGCGTACCTCCGGGCTCTGCGATGCACGCGGCCATCGCGCTAGTCACTAGCAGATCTTAGCGGGGCTGAAAGTATAGATAAAGCATAAAGCTGTCAACAAACATCGTCATCATCTTAAGTATTGAAATACTGCTCATTCTTCTTCTTTCTGTTTTCTTTCTACTATACTCGTATCTCCTTGTTATCAAATCTTATCAGTGGGGGACCTCGTGGCTCACCGCCTAATTTTGGCCACGCAGTACATCATCACTTTTCGACGGAGATTCAATCTTCCAACGGTTATGCAGGTCGAAAATCATACAGTTTTACTTAGCTCTCTTCAAGTTTGATTTCGACGAATCGAACTCCCCCTTTTCGTTTGATCTATCAGTTCATCCCGATGTTGTGCTGCCTTGCGACTCAGTTGCCGTTGTTGGGCTCTTATCGCAAACGCTGATCATCTCCTGTCAGCTTGTACGACTCGAGAATTTTGGAAAAAGCTTTGATTTGACGGGTGAAGCTTAGCATATTAACTCGCATACTCGATTGGATTCATTGTTTTATTCTACCTTTTCAAACATTTACCGCTCCAGAGTATGTTCTTTACGGCCGAGCCCCCGCAGAGAGATATTGCTAACGTCCAGATCTAGCATACCAGTCGTATCCCTCCCAACACCCTAATCAGACCAATACTCAGATAATGGAGTCATCAGCGGAATCGCCCTCCTCAAACGCAGGATCATCTAAAGAGACGGGCGATGCCTCCACACAAGAAGCGCAGCCCCGCTGGCGGAGGATTTTTGGCGCCAAATCAAAAGCCAACAGCCATGCGACCGAAGAGCCCACGTATCGTTCGAAGTCGACTCTTGGTATCCTCAGCGACAGACAAACCGACGAAGTTCCAGGTATGTTATGATCCCTGTTCTTGTCACTTTCTAAGAGCATGGATTCGTACCCTGCACTTAGTGAGGATAACTCGGTCGGTCCTCATACTAAATTTTGACCACTAGGCACTATATTGCTCCTTTCATCGAATCGCAACGAGCCCCTGGGACTGAGACATCAACCTCGCCGTACATCTGCATCTTCTCTACCTTCCACTAATCCGCCCTCCCGCTCTTCCTCCCGCACGGCTGCGCCACAGAAGAAGAAAACACCAGACGGACTAATCGTGCTCGATCCACAACCCGATGATTCTGTGAATGATCCTCTAAATTGGCCGGTTTGGCAAAGAGATGCAGCACTGATCTCTCTGGGCTTTTACTGTCTTATGGGTGGTGGTATGACCACTATCTTGGCAGCGGGATTTTCTAGCGTGTCAGAGACCTACGATGTACCCAAACAGAAAGTTGCATATACAACTGGACTATACATGATGGGCCTGGGGGTGGGATCGGTTATCATGTCACCGACAGCTATCTTATTTGGCAAACGTCCAGTATATTTGTTGGGTGCCACTCTGTTCATCATTTCCGGTATTTGGTGTGCGGCGTCTCCCAACTATGCAAGCCTGGTGGTTGCTCGCGTCTTCCAAGGCATTGCCGTGAGCCCTGTTGAATGTCTTCCGTCAGCAACTATCGCAGAGATCTTCTTCTTACACGAGAGGGCTTATCGCGTTGGTATCTACACCTTGCTGTTACTTGGTGGCAAAAATCTGGTTCCCTTGGCTAGTGCAGCAGTGATTGGGAGCCTTGGATGGCGCTGGGTGTTTTGGATTGTCGCCATTATTGTAGGCGCATGTTTGATTCTGCTGTTCTTTTTTGTTCCAGAAACTTTCTGGGATCGCACACCTCGACCACGACGTCACCACCACAAACGTCCGCACATGCCGAGGACTGTTTCCGATCTGGTTTCCCATGGATTTCGCGGACGCCGGTCTCATGCGCAGAGGCTCGATGAAACTGGAGAACCAGATGAGAAGCAAGATGTCCCGCAGATTGCTAGGAAATCGAAATCAGCACACGTGGGATTTGTTGATGAGCCCGAAGGCCAGGGGCAGTCAGAAGACCCTGAGAAACCGGCGCATGTGCGAGAAGGCGATGATCTCCCACCAAATGTCAAAACGATTACTTCAGACGATGATATAATTACGGAGCCCTCAACTCCAGCGATAGAGAAGCCGGATGGTTTACTACATCCGCCCCAAGCAGCCCTCCCACCACAGAGTCTGAATGACCTCGAATCTGGTCCAAGAGGTGCTGTTTCACCAGCACGCAGTGAATCCCTTGAGCCGGGAGCATCTATCAGTTCCACTCTTCATTACACGAATCGACTGCGCGAAAAGCCGAAGGTACCGTATCTTTCAATGCTACACATTTGGAACGGAAGGATTACACAAGAAAATTGGCTCAAGATCGCTGTGCGACCATTTGTTCTTTTTGCTTATCCATCTGTCCTGTGGTCGACTGCGGTATATTCCCTATCAGTAGGCTGGCTGATTGTTCTCTCCGAGTCTGTCTCGGTTATCTATGAAAGCAGCGATCACTACGGCTTCACCGCGCTACAAACCGGTCTAATATACATTTCTCCCTTTATTGGAGGTCTACTCGGCACAGCAGTAGCTGGGAAGGTATCTGATATTGTTGCACGCTTTCTCACTCGCCGTAACGGTGGTATCTACGAGCCTGAATTCCGTTTGGTCATGGCTATTCCCATCGCCCTTTCAACTGTGATTGGACTCATGGGCTTTGGATGGAGCGCTCAACTTATGGATCACTGGATGGTCCCTACGATATTCTTTGGTATGATTTCCTTTGGCTGCTGCCTTGGAAGTACCACCGCTATTACATTCTGCGTGGACAGCTATCGCCAGTATGCTGGTGAAGCGCTTGTCACACTTAACTTCAGCAAGAGTATGTCCACCCCCCCCACCCCTCTGCCAGCTATACTACAGGTACAATATGACAGCTACTCACAACCGTTGCAGACATTTTTCACGGTCTTATATTTTCGCTTTTTATTGTTGATTGGCTACAGTCTGATGGATCTCGAACTGTATACCTCGCACTTGGTGGTATTCAGATCTTCTTCCTTCTAATGACGATTCCTATGTACATTTACGGCAAACGCGCTCGCATGTGGACGGTGCGTAAACGATTGATGGAGCGCTTCTAATTGCATTGCTCCGTGCTATCTTGTGGCTATGTTTATGGGGTTCAATATGCATATATAACGATTTTAGATGGTGGGTTCAATTTGAGCGTGAACTTGACGCTGATTTTGTATTTGATTCCTTGAGTAGCGTTCCTGAATGTTACACTTCCTGAGATGAGGCTCTCAAAGACTGAAGCTCGGACAAGTGGCTAAGCCCTTAGAGAAATGAGAAGTCCCATTGGATTTGATATAAGCACAATTCCTACTAGGGAAATTGTAATATCTAGTAAAAATATAAGCAGTGGCATGACGTTTGTGTCCAACCGGGTGCTCGGGACTAGAGCTGCGATCCTCGGACTTAAAAACTCTACAATATCGTAGCTCAAGTGAAACATCGGAATAAATAGGATCATATCTGACTAGTACTTTACATAGGTACTCAACCCTTCACTCTGGATCCATCAACCACATGGCGATTCCAGTACCTCCACTTAGTACTCCGTATATACTGTACCTGTGACTATGTTGAATAAACTAAGTGGATAGCCTCGTGGAGTGAAAAATGAGATCGATCCCAATACCAAATACAGACGATAAAAAGTCGGAGCTTATAAACCAAATAGGAAATACAAACATCGGAGAAAAACCTCGGACAAGACAAAGAAAAACCATAGCTGTAGCCTCTTGGCATGAGAAAATGTTTCCCCGAAAACTCGCCGATGTGCAGCGCTAAACTCGAAAGTGTTCACCTTATTTCACCAATTGACCTAATCCGGTTAATAGACCGAGTTTATTTCCCTTATCAGATCAGGACCCTACTGTTTGAATTACTGAGATGAGATTCCTCCGAGGATGTACATTCTTGGCATTAACATTATTCCTGTTACGTTTCTCATCGGGTGAATGAACGGACTAGGCTGTCGTTTTTTTTTTTTTTTTTTTTACCAATTTAAGCTTGACCGGACGATTCCCGTTATCTGATTATCTGATCCGATCTCCACTCTACCAATTTTAGTTGTTAGAACTGGGTTTCTTGGTGCGATTCATTGAGGAGCTGAAGGATTGCTTGGAAGTTTATCTTATTAAAGCTGATCCTTTTCTCTTTTCCCCTCTTTGCACCTGAATTGTTCCTCGATTTATTTTTCCCGCCCAAGTCCTTCACGAGTGCTCCCCTATGGCGTCAATCAAGGAATCGCCGCCTAAGACGGTCACAGAAGAGGTGAAGACTGTTATTCCAGGAGATGAAGCTCAAAAAGACGAGTCGAATGATGGGAAGAGACCCCCACCATTAATCGCGAAGCTTTTCGCTGTTCTCCTGATCTCATGCATTAGTTTTGGGTCTCACTGGAGTTCCGGCGTGACTGGAGCCATGAAGAGTACAATTAAAAAGGTATCGAACCGCTCCTGTTCAACTTGAGGTGGAAGCAAGATTTTCTAATGTATTGACAGGGAATGCACATTAACAATGTGCAATTTTCCCTTCTCGAAGCCAGTGAAGATTTCATGGCTACCGTCCTCCTTCTACCTAGTGGTATTATTACCGATCGCGTGGGTGGTGCTGGTAAGTCTTTTCCTTGGATTAGCGAGATGGATGAGCAAAATCTAATAATTTATCTTATAGAGATGATCGTTTACGGAAATATCGTCTACACACTGGGATCTATTCTGGTCGCCGCCGCGACGACCGTTCGCTCGTTCAATTTCATGATTGGTGGGAGAATCATTCTGGCTCTCGGTGATATCGCGACACAGATCGCGCAATATAAGATGTTCTCATCCTGGTTCGCGCCTAGCAATGGATTTGCGTCTACGCTCGGGTTCGAATTGGCGATTGGAAAGGTATATATGGATTAGTCGCATTAATCGACATTGACATGGAGCTAATGTGTTCTAGATTGGAGGGTTTGTTGGGAAGTCCACAGCAAACGTGATAGCAAAGGTCAGCAATGATCGAATGACGATCGGACTTGCTAGAATCATGACACTGACGGAGAATAGAAAACTGGAAACTTTGCTTGGGTCTTTTGGACTGCCGTCTTCATGAATCTTTTCACCAATGCCGCTTCTGCCGTATTCTGGTTCTTCAATAAATATTGCAACAAGAATTACAAGGGTCGACGCGACGATGCCACGGATGAAGTATTGACGGAGAAGAATAAGAAATTCGAGTTTCAGAAGGTATTCCAGTTACCGTGGATGTTCTGGGCAGTGTTGGCCTTCTCCTTGTTTCAGACCAGCACGGCATCAATTTTCAGCCAGAATGCCACCGAATTGGCAGAGCAGCGTTTCGCGGTTGATTCTATCAAGGCTGGATGGTATAGTTCGCTTTCACAGTATGCAGGTATGTATATGGCGAAACCTTACCAATTGATATTTGGAGTTAACATCATGTAGGATTCTTCTTAGTACCCTGTCTGGGTGTGTTTATCGATATTCTCGGGCATAGAGCGTCTGTCTGTGAGTGATCTCCATTTTCATCACATACAATCTGAAATTCTATACTAACGTGTAATAGTGTTCACATGTGGTCTGGGAATGATGCTGAGCATGGTTCTCCTCAATTATGCCGTTTCAACCGCTGGAACGGGTGCTTCCTTTGGTATCTACGCCATAGCAATGTCCCTCGGCCCGACATCTGTCATCGATAGTATCCGCACAACACTCTGGAATCAATCCGTATTCGGCTCCGCCTACGCCCTCAAAGTAACAATGAACAACGGGTAAGCAAAACGCAATCAGTCCGTCTCTTCCTCAATCATCTACTGACGTATAATCACCTTTTAGCATGAGCATCATCATTCGAATCATCACTGGAGCCTTACAAGACGCCGATGATAATTCTTATCGGCGTGTTATTCAGGTTTATCTATTTTTGGCGGCTGCGTCGCTGGTTGTGGGTGCTGCTATACTGATCGGATCGCTTACAAGCGACTACCTAGCACCTTTGCAGTGGACTCGGAAGAAGCGACTTACTTCTGGTGTTGAGATTATCGCGGCGAATAAGGAGCGGAGCTTGGTTACAAATGCTAAGCGCACGCGCAGAATCTCGCTGGGTTGCTTTGGTGCATTGCTCGCTTTGACGGTGGGCGCGTGGGTGGCATATATCTGGGGCGCAGTGACGGGTCATAATTCATGATGTATTAGCCGTAACGTAAAAGACAAGCCTAGTGTCTTGTTTTGAATGATATTTCCTAATTAATGTTCCATAAGCGAAAAAGGATCGCGAAATACACATCGCCATGAATCGATTGACCTTTCCCTTCGAGCATGTATGCTATCCATCGAACTGTTTACACAACACCTAGCTAGAAATAAAAATAAAACGAAATACCGTATCCACAGAACTTAGTCAAGACCAGATCGCGGGCCTCTTTCTGATCCACTCAGAGTCATCATTTTCAACCTCATTGATCAGCCAAGTTGCAACATCCGCTCTTTGATTCTTCATCGCCCATCCATTCTTTCCAACATATCCAGCTTTAGATGATTTGGGTGGCCCATTTCCCAAGAACCCCAACCGAAAAATAGTCCAATCCAATCCGTCTTTCGTAGCCTCTGTATCAAAGACCTTTCCAACGCTGACAATATCCCTATACGCTGAATTGGCAAGTATCCGAATCAAAAGGATACCCAAGAAAGCCATGATTGAGAATCCGTCATTCTCATCAGGAATACTTGCAGTACCCATTGCAAGGATTCTCTTGACTCCCCATCGCTTCATCAAGGGAAAAATCAAACGATAGGCGTCTGTGAAGGGGGTGCCAACAACATTCCCGGCAGGACCAAGTAGCGATACAATGACATCTTGACCTTGGGTTGCATTGGATAATGCTTCTGTGTTGGTCAAGTCTCCGCGAATTATCTATATGACAAATGTTCAGAAAACGCATACCATCCAGCGACAGCTAGATTACCTTGATGTTTGGATGATTGGAAATATTAGAAGGGAGTTTGGAGGGCGTCCGAGCATATATAGTGACGATATGATTGCGTTCTAAGGCCGCTTGGACTGTCAAAATACCCGTGGGGCCTGTAGCGCCCAATATGAGAATCTTTTTGCAATTATTTCCAGACATAGTGCGAGATAATGTTGACAGAGTAGGATAGAGAAAAGAGCACCAGCTTATATAGATTCCAGACCGATGACGAAGTCTTGGCATAAAGCATCCGCTCAAATGTCCGCAAAAGTCCGCTTAATCACCCGCTCGCAGGCCGCCTCAAACTCCGCTCAGGTCCGCACCTTCTAACTCCGTCTCCGCACCGCATCCGCATCACACGACGCCGCAGCGGTAGCATTGTCATTAATGATGCAGTTAGGACCACAAAAATCTCTGGCTAGAAAATCCTGTCTGCGGTGCAGAAGCCAAAAGCGAAGATGCGACAGAGTACTTCCCAAATGCTCACTTTGCATACGGTAAAGGACTTAACCTATTCTCCGGCACCGCATCAGCTGCATCGCATATTTTATAAGACTGACTTGTTGCAGTCGTCAGCATGGTTGCAAATATGTCGAATCAACACCTCCTAAGCCTACCAGGGACTTTTCGGAACACGAGCAAGGACTTGCAACTGGTCTGGCACCCCCTGATGTAAAGGTAGATATTGAAAATCATCTATCTGGTATCAGTCGAGCAGAATTTGCTGCCAAATACCTCTCACACATACATCCATGGTTTCCAATAATCCCAGATTCGAGTCTATCAGAAGAATTCACAACCACCTGGAAAGACGCCACAGTGGAATGCACCCTTTTATATTTCACTGTGTTCCTTTTGTTTTCCGAACCTGAAAGCGTACAAAATAACGATATTCCTTCTCCAGATTTAAAGCTAGCCTACATCAAATCTAAACGCTGGACTGTGCTATTGGAAGCAGCTGGATCGAATTCCTTGGACCTGATACGCTCGAGACTTGTTCTTACCTTGTTCGAAGTTGGGCATGGCTTGTACCCAGCCGCTTGCATCTCATTCGGTGCTGTTATTGGAGCTGCAGAAGCGCTTAATGGTCACAGTGATCACAACAGCTTGATGACGAGACCCTCCGATGAAGAAATAGCGGAAGCATGCGTGGTCACTAGCGTACTTGTGATCATCGATAGGTTGGTCATAAATCGCCCTTCAAGCCGCACAGTTTGATTATGAATCATATCAGATTACGACGTCTCTAACATTTATTAAAGATTTATGACAGCTGAGAGTAGTAAGCGGCATTCGCTCACAAGGGGAAGGCCACTGCTCGGCCGACTGTCTCTAGTCTACCCACAATCTACTTTCACTGGATGTGATTCGAATCACGCATTCTCACGATTACTTGAAGCATCATCCTTGGTGGAGAAAGTTCACATAGCTCTGAATGAGCCAACTAAGCGGCATGCATTTAATATCGAGGAAATGAGAGTCATCGTGCAAACACTAAAATCATTCGAGGCTGTTCTGCTGCAGGAGATACCAGAAAAGGGAACCATCTACTCTGGCGCTATTGTCCTTTGTGAAATGTGAGCTTTCCCAATGCCTTTCTGTCATCCTTTTTAACAGTTATAGTGGGCTTGTTCATGCATATGATGCTGGTACAAAAACAGATCCTAGTGACGTCGATACGGCTCATTGCCGAGCAGAAGCACGCAATGCTTTAGATTGTCTACTCAAGGCCAAATTGGAAATGATACAACCGTACTTAGACGGAGCCGAAGATATTGATTTCAAGGATCTTCCACCATTCTTGACATACCTAGTGTACAAATGTGCGGCAACGGTGACCGAAAAAATCCGCGTTGGGGAGGAATCTCTATTCAATTTGAGGGTTTTGAAAGGGCTTAGAGGGTTTTTGTCTCTATTGAGTCAAAGATGGCTTGCAGGAAGTAAGTTCTCTTTAGAGAATATGGAATGCTTCGGTACTAAATAAGAGCAGGGCGATATTTAAGGCTGCTTGATGAAGAGACTACTCCTCGCATGATGAAATCGATACAATGAGTACGGGCAAAATTTATGATTCAATGTCGCCTTTTCTACCTCCTACTCCTCTCTTCTACTCTCCTTTTCCCTGGATTACCTATTTTTTGGTTATTTTTAGCGCCACATGGGTAGGATGGTACTCTCTTTTCCCACACGGGTTACCCTAGGGTACCCGTGGTCAGCTATGCAGTCCACGTATATCTACCCGCCTCGTCTGCCTGATCTACCGGAACTGATTCCCAGCCCGCTGTCGATCAACTGGATTTCATGGGAGAAGATGAGGTGGATGATGATGACCACCATCCTTACAATGACCTGATTTTTGATGCAAAAATTGCTCAATTCTGATATATACAAACTAAACTTTGTTAATGACAAAGTTCAATCCAACTCTACCTAAACTGCCCTGTGCAGATTGTTGCATCTCTCGAATGGTCCCGTTGACCTTCCATTTCGTTCCAGTCTTTTCGCCTATTTCGTCCCAAAGGTCTTGCCATGTCTCAAGGTTATGACGGTACCATCCCGGGCCATCCTCGTTCTTATATGTGGCCCGGTTACGGGGGTAAAGGGTCCCGATTTGCCTTCCTACTATCATTGCTTTGCTTGCATCTTTCTTGAAGAATTTCACCAGTCTTGTACCCAAAACCACCTGGTCTTCCCAATCAAACAGATGGAACAATGCCGCCGCATGAATAATATCTACCTTGCCGTTTATTTCATCGAGTGAATGGTCGTCCGGGTTCAGTAAATCACCGGCCAGAAATTTACCCTCAAATGTGTCGCGATCTTTGAAGAGGTCATAGCCTAAATTGAGGAAGCCCTGCTGAATATCGGCCCCTATGAGATTTGCCGCGGGAGCGCCATCCATGACAAGTTGTCGAAGTACATAACCGAAAGCACAACCGGCATCAAGCAAGACGCCTCCAGACTTGAGGCACTCTAGAATATTGGAATACTCTGGCGAACTTGTGATGACACAATCGAGGAAGATCCAATGGCTAATACATCCGTATGGGAAGACCTTCCATCCTTTCTCACGCTGTAATTGGGTTAGCTATAGCGCACTTTGCAGAAAATGGGATGGGGACTTACAATATCTCTTAGATGGCTCTCGACTTCATTAGCCGGGATATGGCTGTATGTCTGGAGCAGTCTCCATACTCTCTCTTTGTCGGCTGGTAGCTCTTCGTAGTAATCGAAACTACTCGCCTCAGTCGGAGTGTGGTCTGTCATTTGGATTGTGGTTAAGCTCGCTGGGCAACCGCAGGTCCGATGTAGAAAAAGAGCACGGTAGCGTCGATGTTGAACTTTTTTGCAAAGCGAAAAACTTTTTCGCTTTGCAAAATTGGAATGAGGTATAAAATATATCGAAGTTAGCACGCTCTATACCATTTTCTATATTCAGTCCATATGTAACCCTATTAGGTAAGTTAAAGAGGTTCACCGTCTTCTAAATAGGAAACCGAAGTTTTTGAGTCATCTTTCAGCTATTGACTATTAGTAAAGTCCATTCTCAAGCTGTCATGCAATCTGAATCCATGTACTGAGCTGAATAAAGTCCTATGTTGCAGTTCTGCATTCTTCTCTTTGAGTCATTGCATATAAACGTTATCACTTGGCCGAACTATCAGCTGTCTGAGGGGTAGTTAGTGACTAGCCTCTCAATGGATTATGAATAAACTGTACAGCAGCCTGCCGTATATCTCCGTCGAAGCTGAGCTTCGATGGAGATACTGTATGTAGATTCATAAATGTCCATGTGGTCGCAGGGGAGACTATTTTTGAATTCGACTACATACACATTGTACATGCACTGTACACTGTGTACAGTATGTACTGTACCTACACTGCCACCTGGCCAGTTGATTCTGATACTGTACTACTAACAGAAGACGTGGTACACAAAAGATACTCTTTAGAACGAGGGATTCAACGCATAAAATTGTGTACCTTGCATGTACCAGGTACATTTTGATTATGGCGGATCTGGCCCACATATTTCCTATCCGGGTATGTTGTCGCCACCGCCACCACATACGCCAGCAATGCGCCACGCACGTTAGTCAGTGTTGATCAGACTCAAAAGGGACTACGAGATGATGATGGGCGGCATTCAGAAAGCCTCAGTGACGCGATGGCTGGGTTGGTTTAGGTTGGGTGTGAACCTGTGTAACTAAAATATTCCGAACTATACATACTATACTGTACTGTATGTACTATACTTTACAAGATGGCACTGTGGCTTCTTCATGGTTCCATATGCTCCATACTCTATACTCCATCTACTCCATCAACTCCATACGGGACATAAAATTCGGAGTGCTCAATGTAAAAAAGTCTGACGGTTCTCCAGAAGGAGTTGCGCTGTGGAGTGGACGAAGTGGATGAAGTGGAGGAAAGAGCGAAGGATGCGTCCCTTCCGCGTTTTGTCCTGATTAGGTAATCCAGTTCATTCATCTCCAATTGGACATTTCCTTCACTCTTTCACTTTTCCCTTTCGCACATCACCAGGGGAGCTCCAAGATCAGCATCCCCACTTCTCACCAGCTCACGCAATGACCCAATGCCCCTCTCTGTCATGTCTTTTACTACAGTATGTACAGTACAGGTACGTATTGAACTCACAAGTTTCTTCATCCCTACGTCCCTTCCCTAACTTCCCGATAGACCTGTGGAGAAAAGGGGCATATACCTCATCGAGTTACAATGCTCATTTGTCCTTGTGCCCCATGGCGCTAATTAGATCGCCTGGACTAATTTTCCCCAGCTGTCCACAGCCATAAACCGTGGTCAGCCCCATCTCCACCTGACAGATCGAGGTACCATCTGTGGTTTAATATACTCTTTTCTGGCCCTTAGGATCCGCTTCTGCTGCAATTCTTTTTCTTTTTTGTGAGAGCGGGTGGGGATGAAGATCTGCCCACTTTTTTCCACACACACAAACCAACAACATTTTGTTCTCTCCACCGCTCGATGACTGATCAATTTGTATTGTTCGCCTTCTCCAAATCGCCCTTTCTCTCATACAACTCTCGCCTTCGAAGGCCCGAACGTCTAAACTCGACTGGGAAAGGATTTCATTGACGATTCCTTCGCGCTCGCGTTTGCGCCGGCCACCGGCCCGTGCCCTTTGAAACCGCCTTGTGAACTCGAAGTATGCATGACTCTGGTCTACCAACTCCTGGTCTTGCAACAACGCAATGGAAGAAGCGAAGTCGAGATCGATCCAAGTTGCTGAACATGGGGCTGATCGCAGAGCAAGGGAGTTATATCGCTACTATCAGCCTGGTGGACCAACACGCCCGCTACCTGCATGGCTGTGCTCTACCGCTGAAGATGAACCAACAAGCTCATCGGGTAGCTCAAGCACCCCCGTGCGTGATACTTCGGTAGAAGGGAATTCAAACAGTAGTGCCAGCTCGCAACCCTCAACTGCGATTGGCCCCGAGGCATTGGTCTTAGGATTATCCAACAATACTCTAACATCTTTTGCGCAACTTGCAGCTCTGCGTTTGAATGTGGAACGGGCTTTCATATGTGTTCTGGATCGAGATCAACAATTCATGCTGTCTGAGGCCACTAAGTCAGTCAATCTTAACGACAACGCGGTTCATGACCATCAAGATGGTATTTGGACTGGAAACACTACTGGCCGCAAAGCTTGGAAAGTGTGTCAGGTAAGTTTATAACATAAGTGTGGACGACCACTTGATCGTTTCTGGAGTAACAGCTGAAGACTCATGACTTTCCTGTTGTCTGTGGTAGGATACTGTTGCGCTCCCACCTGCCGATCGCGAAAATGCCGAGTACCCATTTTTGGTCGTCAATGACCTTTGCGAAAACGAACGTTATAGTCATCTTAACTTCGTTCAAAACGATCCCCATTTCCGATTCTATGCCGGAACACCTCTCACGACGGACAATAACATCAATTTGGGATGTTTCTTTGTCATGGACAAGTCCCCGCGCGATGGATTGACCACATTGGAAAAAGACACCCTTGGATCAGTAGCCATGTTGGTCATGGATTATCTGAAAGTGTGCCGACAGGCTTCAGAGGGCCGTCGATCTGCGCGCCTTTCCCGTGGATTGAGCTATTTCGTCGAGGGAAGCTCCAGCTTCGTGGAAAGTGGCGATCCCTCGCAGACTGCTAGCCTTGCCCCAGAAGGTCAATCTGTAACACCATCTTCAGCTAACAACCGAGTTAGTGTCTCCGGGGACTCTCGTGGAAGCAGTAATGGTCACTCGGTCCAATTCGATCAATCATCTCATCCAGAATTTCAAATTTCATCAGGTCCCTCCAACAGCCCGCCGAATGACAGATCACTCAGCAATGATGCGCGATCAGTTAGCTCCGGCGGCTCCAAAGTAGATGCTGGGACATCGGGAGGGGCAAGTTCTCTCCCAGAGTGGATCACCAACAGCAGCAGAAACCGACTGCCTCCAGATGACTCCCATGGAAATTCCTGGTGTTTCCGCAGGGCTGCGAATTTGCTTCGAGAAAGCTTGGATTTGAGGGATGATGGTGGTGTGATTTTCTTTGAATCTCAAGCCACTCCGTTATCCAATGGGGATAGTGGCAGTGATTGTTCTATGAGCGACTCTACAGGGCCAGCGACGGTTTTGTCTATGTCAACATATGACGAACCATTCGCGCCTCGCGCTGGCGCTATTAGCGAGTCCCCCGCAGCTGCACTCGATCGATCGTTTTTGCAATTGCTTCTCCGACGATATCCCAAGGGGAAAATCTGGTCTTTTCATCGAGATGGCTTGATTTCAACATCTGACGACGATGACCACCAGCCTCGCGATAAACCTGCTTTCCAATACACTCGATCACCTCCAGGGGTTCCTCCGATCGATATGACAAGATCTCAAGGTAAAAAGCGACGGGCTGCCGAAAACACCAGGTTGAACGAATATTTTCCCAATGCGACACAGATCATCTTTGTTCCTCTTTGGAATGCTGTGAACTCACAATGGTTCGCTGGCTGCTTCTGCTGGACCACTGCTGAGACACAAGTCTTCTCATCCGCCGTCGAGCTTAGTTCCCTTCTTGGGTTCGGCTCGTCTATAATGGCTGAGTACAGTCGGGTCGAGTCGCTTATTGCCGATCGACAAAAGGGAGATTTCATAGGCAGCATCTCTCATGAACTTCGCAGTCCTCTTCATGGAATTCTTGCCGCGGCTGAATTCCTGAACGGGACGAGCCTTACTGAATTCCAAGAATCCTTGCTTGAGACTGTCAATGCTTGTGGACGGACTCTTCTTGATACGATGAATCAAGTACTCGATTTTAGCAAGGTTGTGTCTCTTGAGCGAACATGGCGGTCCCTGAAGCGCAGGAAAGAGTCGCCACTCGACTTCAAGGGAACTGACAAGCTGGCCTCTCACCTCGACTCGTATGTTGTGACAGACCTCGCGATATTGGCTGAAGAGGTTGTGGAGGGGATCTGCTTGGGGCTCGCCTATGGACAAAATTCAGGCGCCCCTGCAGACTTGTCAGTTCTCTCATCCAATAGTCTTTCCAAAGCACAATCCAATCGGTCCAAAGTGGACGTGATTATTGATGTAGCGCATGGCGATTGGGTTTATCGCACTCAGCCAGGTGCGCTTCGACGTATTATTATGAATGTTTTCGGAAATGCAATGAAATATACAGACTCTGGAAGAGTCACCCTGAGCTTGGAAGCCTCCAGCCAGTCCGAGGGTCGCTCTCGTAGACAGGGTTTAGAAGACCTTGTCACCTTAACGGTCACGGATACCGGACGTGGTATATCCGAAGAATTCCTCCGTGGTAAGCTTTACACACCGTTCGCTCAAGAGGATCCTCTTGCCGTGGGGACCGGGTTGGGCCTTTCAATTGTTCGGAGCTTGGTCAAAGCGCTGAATGGCAATATACGCGTGCGTTCTCGCCCTGGAGAGGGCACAATGGTGCGCGTGTCTCTGCCTCTTGCCAGGCCCGTTGGCGAGGAGAGCCCGCCTGTTGACCAAAACCCTGATAACCAGCATCAGATGGAAACTTCGACTCAAACACTACTGTTGCGTGAAGGTTTCGCTGGTAGACGGGCTGCGATCTGGGGCGTGGAACCCAAGCTTCTTCCACAGAATCAGACATGGGCTGAGATTGCGAAATATCTCACCGAATGGTTTGGTGTCGAACTTGTTTCATGGCCATCTCCGCTGCCTTTGGATATGCTTGTTATAGAAGAGTCTGTTTTACCAGAATTGCGCAATACGCCACTGTCTGCAACGCTGCCATCTCTTCTTATCCTCTGCAATAAGCCACAGGATTACCGCATAGAGCAGACCGAATGGCTTGCACTTGCCACATCGGTCGATATCATTCGGCGGCCATGTGGGCCTCACAAACTGGCACGCAGTGTTCTGAAATGTTTCCAGAATTCTCGCTCTACAGTCGTCACTCCTGCAAGCATTGTCCAAAACCCGATGGAGTCAATCGACCTAGCCATCAGAACTCCCCCAATTGCATCCGCGGTAACATCCGAAGTAACGTCACCAGTCTCGACTACAGGTGCCTTCTCAGCAGATGTAACTTCATCGCCAATAGTGGTTGAGTCCGGCCCAAAATCTGTTGGCGAGGCCTCTCCCAATGCTCCATCAGTAGTCAGTGGAGCTCCTGAAGAAGTTGGAGCCGCGCCTCTCCCTGCCCCCTTGGTAGAAGGTAGCATTTCTTCTTCGCGACTGGCGCGGGTACTTGTTGTGGACGACAACAGAATCAATCTCAACCTGATGATGACGTTTTTGAAGAAGCGTAATCTCGTCGATCTTGCCTCCGCAGAAAACGGCAAGCTTGCCGTTGAGGCGGTCGAACGAATGCCCACGGGCTTCGATATAATCTTCATGGATATATCTATGCCCGTGATGAATGGGTTCGAAGCTACGCGTGCTATACGCGCAATAGAGAAAGAGAATGGCGACCGCCGGCCAGCGGTCATCATTGCTCTCACTGGATTGAGCAGTTCCCGGGATGAATCAGAAGCGCTCGCGTCTGGAGTGGACATGTTCCTCACCAAACCCGTCTCTTTTAGAGAGGTATCGCGGCTCCTTACGAGTTGGGAGAAGGGCGAGTTGAGAAATAGACAGAAGACTGCTGTCTGAGATCCTGTCATTCTGCCACCGAATTGTTCATCTACCCCCTTTGCTTACTTGCGGTCCTCGGTTATCGGTGGGTGGGTTTGCTAGCTATGCCTCGGCGTTTCTAGGTAAACAGAATTATAATGCAACTTTTTTCATTGATTTTGCCAAGTGAGAGTACATTGATCATATTGCAGAATATCATCATACACCCCACGTCGGCCAATGAATATGGTGCTTTATAGTTCTCTCCGAACGTTTCAAAATACTGTATTTTCCCCCTGTTTACTTCTTTTGCGTTTTCTTCCGTGTCTCCTTTTTTTTTTTTTTTTTTTTTGTTTTTTT
>Ga0209673_1001308_pt1 | contig 25209 bp, 17 predicted proteins | sample AraplaCol_mMS_r2_2_FD_184274 | JGI IMG/M metagenome (GOLD analysis project Ga0209673, IMG submission 184274) | Arabidopsis root microbial communities from North Carolina, USA - plate scrape MF_Col_mMS_r2 (SPAdes) (version 3) | ecosystem: Host-associated > Plants > Roots > Endosphere | place... | reverse complement strand
AACTGCGCTTGTCGGCTTCCTTGTAGACCTTGGCGCAGCGTGTCTCGTCCCCGCAGCGCACCACGTAGACCATGGCTTCCTTGCCGCTCATCAGCTGTCGTACCACGGTATCGATCAGGCCTTCGTTGACCAGCGCCTGCAGGCGTGGTGGTGCTTTCATGAATACCGCTCCGTCGGTTCCAGCGCCCGGGTCGAGAGGAAGGCCCTCAGGCTTTCCGGGCCGATCTGGTAGACCGCATCATGCCTGCGACATGAAAGCCGGCGGCCGACCACTATCAGTTTTCGCGCAACGCTTCAAAGGCGGGGAGCGTTTCCACGTCGCTGTTGCCGGGATTCGCTCGGCCTAGGGTTTGTACTTGGATGCCGTCGCAGAATGGATTTCACGAACCAGCCCAACAAGCAAAAACGGTTCGATCCTTCCATCCTTTCCATCCATCACTTCATGAATCGCAAGGAACTTCGAATGACTCTTTCCTCCAAGCTCTCCAAGCTCTCCAAGCTTTCTTCTATTGCTGCAATGGCCCTTGCGGCCGCCGCCGGCGCAGCTCATGCCGAAACCTATGAAGGCGTTCATCCGCTGACCTCCGCGGAAAGCCGGGCCGACGTCGCTGCCGGCGGCGTGGTGGCGGCGCGCATTGGCAATCCCTATGCGACGGGCGTCGACGCCGGCCCGATGCACGCGCCGGTGGCCGCGAACAGCCGCGAGGCCGTGCGTGCCGAAGCGGTGGCCACGGCCCGCAATGCCGATCCGTACGCCGAAGGCGCCTCGTCGGGCGTTGCACCGATCGCCGCTGGCGCGGTCGACCGAGCAACGGTTCGCGCCGAAGCCTATGCCGCTGCGCGCGGCCATGCGCTGCCGCTGTAGTCGCGTCGCCTCGTGATCTGAAATCCAGATCAATTAATCCGAATTTTCGATTTCGCGGATGACAACGGGCCGCCTAAAGTCGGCCCCGATGAATGCCATTGCACCGCCTCCACTGCTGATCGGCTGCGCGGCCGGCTTTTCGGGCGATCGCACCGATGCCGCCGGGCCCGTGGTCGACACGCTGATCGCGCGGCTCGCCAGCGGGCCGGCGCAGCAGCGTGCCTTCCTGATCTTCGAAACGCTGGCTGAGCGCACGCTTGCGCTCGCCCAACTGCGCCGCCGCGACAACCCCGAGGCCGGCTACGAGCCCTTGCTCGACGCCATGCTGCGGCCGGTGCTGGCGCGTTGCCTGGCGCACGGCATCCGCATCGTCAGCAACTTTGGCGCGGCCAACCCTCGCGCCGCGGCGCGCCACATCGCCCGCATGGCGCGCGAGCTTGGCGCCGCCGCGCCGCGCATCGCGGTCGTGGAGGGCGACGATCTGTCGGGCCCGGAACACCGCGCGCTGCTGCACGAAACGTTGGGTGCGCAGATGGAGGGGCTGCGCATCGTCAGCGCCAACGCCTACATCGGCGCCGAGCCGATTGCCGCCGCGCTCGACGCTGGCGCGCAGATCGTGGTGTGCGGCCGCGTGGCCGACCCGTCGCTCACGGTGGGCCCGGCCATGTCGCACTTCGGCTGGCACCCGGACGACTGGCACCGGCTGGGCCGCGCCACCATGGCCGGCCACTTGCTGGAGTGCGGTGCGCAGGTGTGCGGCGGCTACTTTGCCGACCCGGGCTACAAGGACGTGCCGGGTCTCGAAGCGGTGGGCTTCCCCATTGCCGAGATCGATGCCGAGGGGAACTGCACGATCGGCAAGGCCGATGCGACCGGCGGCCTCGTGAGCGAAGCCACCGTGAAGGAGCAGCTGCTGTACGAGGTGCACGACCCGAGCGCCTACCTCACGCCCGACGTGGTCGCCGACATTGCCGAGGCCGAGGTGAAGCAGCAGCAGGGCGCAGAGGATCGCGTGGCGCTTTCGGGCGTGCGCGGGCACGCGCGGCCGAGCCACTACAAGGTCAACGTCTGCCATGAAGGCGGCTGGCTCGCCGAAGGCGAGATCTCCTACGCCGGGCCGCGCGCCGAGGCGCGTGCGCGGCTCGCGGCGGAGGTGCTGCGCCAGCGGCTCGATGGGCTCGCGCTGCGCGTGGACCTGATCGGCGCGCTCAGCATCCTGGGCGACGACGCCGGCCGCATGCTCGCAGACACGCCCGACACGGGCCTTCGCGACGTGCGCCTGCGCGTGGCGGCCACGCATGCTGAGCGTGGGCAGGCCGAGCGCCTTGCGCGCGAAGTGATGGCGCTTTACACCTGCGGACCCGCGGGCGGCGGCGGGGTGCGCACCGCGCTCACGCCACGGCTCAACACCTTGTCGTGCCTGCTGCCGCGAGAAGCGGTGCCGGTGCGCTTCGAGCTGCTCGGCGCGGAGGCCCTGGCATGAACATGAACACGGCAACAGACATGGTCGAGGTGCCGCTCTACCGCGCCGCCCACGGCCGCACCGGCGACAAGGGCGACCGCTCCAACATCAGCGTGATTGCCTGGCATCCGGAGCTCTACCCGTTGCTTGTGGAGCAGCTCACGCCCGAAAGCGTAGCGGCCCGGTTCCGCCACCGCGCGCCCGCACGGGTGCAGCGCTTCCTGCTGCCCCGGCTGCATGCGATGAACTTCGTCCTCGACGCGGTGCTCGACGGCGGCGTCAACGATGCGCTGAACCTCGATGCGCACGGCAAGGCGCTGTCGTTCCTGCTGCTCGACATGCCCATTCGCGTGCCGAGCGCACTGGCACCGCTGCTGGCAGGGCCGTAGCGGCTGCATCCCCTTTTTCCTAGCCATCCATCCGGAGACAAAACAATGAAACGACGTACCCTGACCCTCTCTGCCACCGCGCTCGCCCTGGCGCCGCTTTGGGGCCACGCCCAGCAGCAGGCCTTTCCAGAAAAGCCGATCACCTTCGTCGTGCCCTTTGCGGCCGGCACCGCCACCGACCAGATCGCGCGTGCGCTGGGCAACAGCATCACGGCGGAAACGAAGCAGCCGGTCGTGATCGACAACAAGGCGGGCGCGAGCGGTTTCATCGCTTCGCAGCAGGCCGCCAAGGCTCCGGCCGACGGCTACACCGTGCTGATCACCACCAACACCACGCATGCCGCCAACGAGCACCTGTTCAAGAAGCTGCCCTACGACCCGGTGAAAGACTTCGCGCCCATCACGGCGCTCGGAAAGGGCGGCCAGATCATGGTGGTGAACCCGTCGTTCCCGGCCAAGAGCGTGGCCGAATTCGTGGCGCTGGCCAAGAAGGAGCCGGGCAAGTACAGCTTCGGCAGCGGCAGTTCGTCCAGCCGCATGGCAGGCGAGCTGCTGCAGCAGATGGCGGACATCAAGCTGCTGCACGTGCCCTACAAGAGCAACACGCTGGCCGTCACCGACCTCTTGGGCGGGCAGATCCACATGATGATCACCGACGCGGCCACCGGCCTGCCGCAGGTGAAGGGCGGCAAGCTGCGCGCACTGGGCGTCTCGAGCGCCGCGCGTTCGCCGCTCGCCCCCGACGTGCCCACCATTTCCGAAGCCGGCGTGAAGGGCTACGAAATGGGCTACTGGTTCGCGGCCTATGCGCCCGCCAAGACCCCGCCGGCGGTGGTCAAGCGCCTCAACGAGCTGCTGGTGAAAGCCGCGAAGAGCGAATCTGCGAAGGCCGCTTTCTACGAGCCCACGGGCACCGAGGTGTTCACCACCTCGCCTGACGAGCTCGCCAAGTTCCAGACGGCCGAGTCGCAGAAGTGGGGCCGCATCGTGAAGGCCGCAGGCATCGAAGCCGAGTAAGCGCAGAGCGGCCGTAGCGGAGACCGGCACCGCACAAATACCTCAACGACGGAGACAAACCATGAAACGCTGGAGCCTGTTGGCTGCCACGGTGGCTTCGGCCGCCCTTTTTCTGAGCGCTTGCGGTGGAAGCGGCGGCGGTGGAGGCGGTGGCGTCGTGCTGCCGCCGCCGGCCGCGACAACACCGCCCCCCGCCGCCGCCGAAGCGCCGAAGTTCAAGCTCGCCATCTCCAAGACCGAGGATGTTGCCGGCACCTTCGGCAGCGTGGGTGCCTACGAGAAGATCACCGGCACCTTCACGGGAGAGGTCGATCCCAAGGACCCGCACAACGCCATCATCCAGGACCTCTCGCTCGCGCCGCGCAACGCCAATGGCAAGGTGGAGTACAGCTCCGACTTCGTGCTCTTCAAGCCCAAGGACATGGGCAAGGCCAACGGCGTGCTGCGCTACGACGCACCCAACCGGGGCAACATCGTCAACCTGGATCCGTACTTTGCGTCGCGCGGTTACGTGTTCCTCACGGCCGCCTGGCAGGGCGACGTGCCGGCCGCGGCGGGCAAGCTCACGCTCCAGGTGCCGGTGGCAAAAAATGCGGACGGCAGCATCATCACCGGCCCCTACCGCGCCGAGCTGCTGCCCACTGCCGCCACCAACGATTCGCTGCCGCTGCCAGGCGGGCCGTACAACTCGGCGATGCAGGCTTATGCAACGGCGAGCCTGGACAACACGCAGCCCGGCTACGTGCTCACGCGGCGCATCAACGAAGCCGACGCGCGCCAGCTCATTCCTGCGAGCGAATGGAAGTTTGCCAAGTGCAGCGCCGCCGCACCGTTCCCCGGTACGCCGGATGAAACGAACGTGTGCCTCAGGGACAAATGGGACCCGGCCTACATGTACGAGCTGGTCTACGTCGCAAAGGACCCGAAGGTCATGGGCCTGGGGCTCGCGGCCGTGCGCGACATGATCGCCTTCTTCCATCGCGAGGCGAGCGATGCCGCAGGCACCGCCAACCCGGTGGCTGCCGCCATCAAGAACACGATTGCGTCCGGCGTGTCGCAGTGCGGCAACTTCATGAAGACCTTCATCCACCTTGGCTTCAACGAGGACAGGGCGGGGCGCAAGGTGTTCGACGGCGTGTACGCGCAGATTGCGGCGCGGCAGACCAACATCAACATGCGCTTTTCGATTCCCGGTGGCGGCGGCGGCGTGCGCACCGACCACACGGCCTTTGGCCAAGCCGGCACGCGTGGGCTGTCGAAGGACTACGTGGACGACGTGGCCCAGCGCCGCGGCGGAATCTTGTCGCGCTGCGAGGCGAGCGGCACCTGTCCCAAGCTCTTCATCGGATTCAGCGGCACCGAGTTCTTCGTGCTGCAGGGGTCGCCGCTGCTGACAGATGCCTGGGGCACGGCAGACCTGGTGCAGCCCGGCAACGCGCGCATCTACTACTACGCGAGCACGCACCATCTGCTGGGCCTTCCGTCGCTGCCGGGCGCGAGCGCGGGGGCGCTCTACGCCACCAACGCGAACGCCGGCGTGGTGCCGGTGGTGCGCGCGCTCTACCAGAACCTCGAAGAGTGGGTCGTCAAGGGCACCGCGCCGCCCGACAACCAGGTGCCCAAGCTGGCCGATGCCACGCTGGTGCGGCCGCAGCAGCTGAAGTTTCCGGCCATTCCGGGCGCCAGCTACACGGGCCTCGTCAACACCTATTCGCTGCTCGACTGGGGGCCCAACTACCGGCCCCAGGACGAGACCGGCATTGCCACGCAAGTGCCGCCGGCCTACCTGGGCCGCGACTACGCGATTCTCGTGCCGCAGGTGGATGCCGATGGCAATGACATCGCAGGCATTCGCAGCATCGACGTGGCGGTGCCCGTGGGCACCAACACGGGCTGGAACTACACCAGCAAGCCGGGAACCATCGACCTGGCCGGCCTCTTCGGCTCGTACTTTCCTTTTACCAAGACGCCGGCCGAACGTTCGGGCAGCGGCGACCCGCGGCCTTCGCTCCAGGAGCGCTACACCGACCAGGCCGGCTACGTCGCAGCCGTGACCGCTGCTGCCAACGACCTGGTCGCCAGGCGCTTCCTGCTGCAGGTGGATGCCGATGCGGCCATTGCGAAAGCAGCGGCGAACCCCGTGCTGCCTTAGCGCGTGTTGTTGCTCGATGCGGCGGTGTGCACCGCAAAGCCTTCTTCACCCGGCGCAATGTCGTCGCGCAGGGTGAGGGCGGGAATCTCGTAGTCGCCAAAATTCTGCGGCCGAAACGGGATCGGGTCGGCGGTCCACAGCGTGTCGAGCCGGCGGCCCAGGTCTTCGGTGATTCGCTCATAGGCGGGCGTATCGACCTTGCCGGTGCGGTACACCACGAAGGGCGGCAGCACGTCGAAGCCCGGGTAGTAGAGGATGCCGTGGTGAATGGGAAACAGCAGGTCGTCCATCGGCCCGTTGATGCCGCGCGGGCTGTAGTGCGAAGCCCACCCGCCGGTCGTGACCACGAGCATGGCGCGCTTGCCGGCCATCACGCCCTGGCCGAAGCGGTCGCCCCAATGACTGTCGGAATGCTCGCCCACGCCGTATGCAAAGCCATAGGCGTAGACGCGATCGACCCAGCCCTTGAGGATGGCTGGCATCGTGTACCACCAGAGCGGAAACTGGAAGATCACGGCATCGGCCCACAGCAGCTTGGCCTGCTCGGCGGCAACTTCTTTGCGCTGGGTGCCGGTCTCGAAGGCGCGCAGCGAATCCGTAATGGGATCGAAGGGCGCGCCGGGCTCCAGATGCGCAAAGTCGTCGGCGGCGAGCGTCGGCTTCCATTGCATGGCGTACAGGTCGGACACGCGCACTTCGTGTCCGGATTGCTCGAGGTGCTCGACCATGAACTGCTTCAACGATCCATTGAGCGAGCGTGTTTCGGGATGGGCATGAACTAAAAGGATTTTCATGCACGCAGGTTAGGTGTCCCCAAGCTATATTGGAAATGAATATTCAGAATTCCAGGAATAGCGATGGACAATTTCAAGCGGCTCGACCTCAACCTGCTGCTCACTCTGGACATGCTCCTGGCCGAGCGCAGCGTGACGCGCGCGGCGCAGCGCCTGAATCTGTCGCAGCCTTCGGTGAGCGTGCAGCTCGCCAGGCTGCGCGAGGTGTTCAACGATCCGCTGCTGGTGCCCGCCCAACGCGGCATGCGGCCCACCGCGCGCGCCGACGAGCTGCGCGAGCCGTTGCGCGAAGCGCTGGAGGCGTTGGGCCGCGCGGTGGCGCCCACCAAGCCTTTCGACCCCGCGGAGGCGACCACCACCTGGCGCGTGGCAGCGGCCGACTACGCCGAGTCGGCGATCCTGCTGCCAGCGTTGGCAGAGCTCCGAGCCGCCGCGCCGAACACGCGGCTGGCCGCGGTGGAGGCGGTGCCCTCGCGCATGGCAAGGCAGCTGGAGCAGGGGGAGATCGACCTGTTCTTTCACACCAGCGTCGGCGCGCCGCCCGGGCTGCACCGGCGGGTGCTATTCAACGAGCGCTACGTGCTGGCCGGGCGAGCGGGCCATCCGCGGCTGAAGAGAAGGCCTACGCTCGCGCAGTTCTGCGCGCTGGAGCATGTGGTGGTGTCGCTTGGCGGCGGTGGCTTCGCCGGGCCGACCGACGATGCGCTGGCCGAAAAGGGCCTGGCGCGCCGCGTCTCACTGTCGGTGCCGCACTTCCTTTTCATGATGTCTGTGCTGGCCAACACAGACATGGTCGCGATGTTGCCCGAGCGGCTCGCGCGCGGCGCACCGGGGCTGCGCGTGGTGGACGCGCCGCTGGAAGTGCCGGGCTTCGAGATGGCGATGCTGTGGCACGAGCGGCGGCACCGGGATCCGGCGCACCGATGGCTGCGCGAGCGGATTGCCGCAAGCCTCTAGGCGGCTTCGAAGCCCTCGGTCTTTAATTTGCTACTTGCCAGAGCCGAAGACCCGCTTCAGCACCGGCACCGCCGAGAAGACATTGGGCCACCCGGCGTGGCATGCAAGCTGCGAGACGATTGTCGGGGTGGCCGTTTGCAGCAGGCCGTCGTCGTCCATCCTCCCGCCCAGGTGATAGGAAATCCGGGGAAACTGGCCGGCGATCACGTTCCTGAAGCAGCCCGCATGCGGCGCGGCATCGGGCTTCTCCGCGGCATATCGCGAAGCCGCAGGCTCAGGAGGCGGTCCTGCCAGCCCCGGCCGCGCGAGATGCCAGCGCCGGCTGTGCTGCCCCTGCTTCGCGAACACATGCGCGAGGTGCTTTTTCACCGTGTTGACGCTGATGCCGAGCTGCTCGGCAATCTGCTTGTTGGACATGTCGAGGTTCATCAACGAGAGCACCTCGTGCTCTCGCGCGGTGAGCCGTACTGCAGGCGGTGACGCAAGCGCCGAACGTCCGCCGGCCACCGCCAGCCGCAGCACCGACAGGTAGAGGGCCTGCAACACTGGGTTCGGAAAGCCCAGCGTGCCTGCCAGCACGGCATCGAGCGATTGTGCGAACTGGTCGGCGCTTGCCCCCCACTCGACGCAGCCGCGCGCCTGGATGCGAATCGCCGCATCCAGCCCTCTCGTCGAGGGATGCTCCCAGCAAAGGAGCCAATCGGTGCCTGGAAAGCTGCGCCGCAGATCGTCCAGTTGTCCGATTCCCTCGGTCGAAATCAACGCGATGTCCACCAGCAGCAGGCGAGGCACTCTTTGCCGGCAGCAGGCCTCCAGGTCCGCAATGCTGTCCATCTCTGCGTGCTCGACCCGGTACATCCGCTCGGGCCGGTGTCTCGACGCCAGCAGGCCCGTTTCGAAGAGCGCGGATGCGCGGTTCCAGCAGCTTGCGATCAGGACTGAGACACAGGCTTCCACCGCAGGATGCGCCGCAGGAGACGGGATCTCGAGCCAGGCGGGTCGAAGACTGCTTGCTGTGCGCAACGCGGGGAACGCGAATGGCGACAGCGGGCGAGAGCCTTGCGTTGACGGCTGCGAATCTGCCCGCCATGCAGATTCCAGCCCCGCAGACGAGCGTGGGACTTGTTTCATGTTTCCCCCGGGCGTTTGTTGAGTGAGCCCTTGGAAGTAATGATAAAGGTTTACACACTTTTCCGGATTGATTCCGGGCCTTTGCAAGGTATCGAGTTGTACGGCGGAGCCAAAACGCGATGAGTTGTGCGCCGCGTCATCCTTTGGGTGACAACTTTAGAACTATGGACAGTGCGCGGGCCAAAAGTTCAGCATCGGCTCCCCTTTGCTGATAAGTGAACCTGGTCAATTGCCAGTGAACGCACCTCGTTCGGAGTTGCGCTGTTCGCCGTCGGCGTTTTTTTAACTGACTCGAGGAGCGTTTATGCCTGTAACTTTTACACCTGGCTCGTCCGTCACCCTGGACGAATCCGCCAATTTGCAGAACGCCACCGCTACCCCCTCGGTTGCGGGAGACGCCAACGACAATGACAACCTCGTAGCTTCGCTGCCAAGTACCTTCACCACCCGACTGACCGCCGCGGGCGCGGCAGCCCCAACCAAAGCCGCCTTGAGCGGCTATACGGGAACCGGCGCCGGCGCCACCGCATTCACGTTCAGCGCAACCGGCGCTGTCACCGACATGTCGTTCACGGACTCAGCCGGCGCTCCGCTCGCTGGTTTAGACAGTGGCCTCGATACGGCCAGCGGCGCCAGTATCTTGCTGTACACCGACACGACCAACAACAACGTCGTCTACGGAAAGGTCGGCAATGTCGTCGTATTCGCGGCGTATCTGGAGGAAACGGGAAGCCCGGTGACCGGCGCCAAGATCTGGATGGTCCAGTATGAAGCGATAAAGAACCCCGATGCGAACAACCCGGACGATTCAGTCAACCTGCTGAACAAGGTTTACGTCAGTGTCAGCCAGGATGCGGAGTTCAATCTCGCCGACGCGCCGTCCGGCCAGAACCTGTTCCTGATGTTCACGAAGAGCAACCCGACGGTTGACGCCGACGGCCGGATTACCGACGTGACGATCATCGCGACCGGAAAGGATCCGGCAAACCAGTCTGGGGCCAATCCCAACAGCACCGCCGACGACATCAATATCTCGACTGGTGACACGATCAACTCCAGCAAGGCCGGCGGACCGACCACGTTCGGCACCAACAGCCAGATGATCGTCGAGCAGGAGGGCATCCGCTTCACCTTCGTGACCGGCGCGAGGGCGGACGTCACCATTCCGAACCTGGACCAGAACGAGGCCGATCTGGAGTCGAACATCGACTTCACCGGCATGTTCGGGGCGAGGACTGCCGATTTCGACATCGTGCAGTTGCAAAGCGGAAAGACGGCCCAGGTCAAGGTCACCGCATACAGCACGGCGGTCGAATCCGGCAACAGCTTTATCGACGGCTATGCAGGCGACCAGATGATTTCGATCACGAGCGTGCGGGTGCTCGACTCCGTCACCGGGGCGGTTCTCGAAACCTTCTCGTCGTTGCCCAACCCCAGCGAGGGCGGACTGAGTCCGACCATCAGCATCAACATCAGCGGCGGCGTCGCGACGATCACCGGCGTCAAGGCCGGTTACTCGATCGAATACACGACGTCGGCCGACCACAACCGCGTACTCATCGAAAACGGGGCGGCCCTCAATGCCTCGGGCAACACCCACGCGGACTTCGACATTGGCGGCTTCCGGTTGCTGCAGGTTTCCGCCGCAACGGCAGAGGTCGGTTCGATGATGATGTTCGAGGACGATGGTCCCTCCATCGTGCTGGCGACGCCCACCGATACTGCGGTGGTCAACACGCAGGACGCCGACACCATCGGAATCCTGACCGACAGCGCGATCACGAACTTTGCGACCGCCTTCGGCACGACTTCGAGCAGCTACGGTGCCGATGGGGCGGGTTCCACCGGCTCGGTCTTCGCTCTTGGCGTGAAAACGCAAGGCGGCGACTCCGCGCTCAAGAGCGATGGCGCCACCATCTACCTGTACCTCGTGAGCGGCAAGGTCATCGGATCGACGTCGGCCACCGAGGCTGGCATCACGACGGGCAACACCATCTTCGACGTTGCGGTCAGCGCCACGGGTTCGGTCACGCTGCAGCAGTTTGCCGAGATCGACCACGCGCTTCCGGGGGCTTCATCGAACTACGCGGCCCAGCAGGCCACGATGGCCGACGATCTGGTCACGCTGTCCGATACGGTAACGCTCACCGATCAGGATGGCGATACGGCCTCTGACTCCAAGGTGCTCAACATCGGTGCCAACATCAAGTTCGATGACCACGGCCCGTCCATCGTGATGGCAACGCCCACCGACACGACGCTGGTCAACACGCAGGACGCCCAGACCATCGGTGCGGGCACCGACTCCGACGCGCAGAACTTTGCGACCGCCTTCGGCGTGACCTCGAGCAGCTACGGCGCCGACGGGGCGGGCTCCACCGCCTCGACTTTCACGCTCGGCGTGTCAGCGCAGGGCGTCTCTTCCGGACTCACGAGTGACGGCGCAACCATCAAGCTGTACCTGGTGACCGGCAAGGTCATCGGATCGACGTCGGCCACCGAGGCCGGAATCACGATTGGCAACACCATCTTCGACGTCGCGGTCAACGGAACCGGTTCGGTCACGCTGCAGCAGTTTGCGGAAATCGATCACGCGACTCCGGGCGTGGGATCCAACTACGCAGCCCAGCAGGCCACGATGGTCGACACGCTAATCACCTTGACCAATTCCGTGACGCTCACCGATGGCGATGGTGACACCGCCAGCGATTCGAAGGTGCTCAACATCGGCGCCAACATCAAGTTCGACGACCACGGCCCGACGGTGACCGCCATCTCCGACCTCACCGGAGCGAACGACGGCCAGCCCATTGCCGGAACGTACAACTTCGCCGTGGGTGCCGACGACGTGGACAACGCGTCGACAGACGGCATTGTGCTCACAGGCCTGACCGGAACGACCGGCGGCGGCCGAGCCATAACCGATGCGACCGTCACGCACTTTGCCGAGACCGGCGACACGGTCACCTACCACTTCAGCTTCAACTACTACCCGGGGCCCACGTCGACGACGACGCAGGCTGCAACCGGCACGGTCATCTTCAACAAGATGGACGGTACGTACAGCTTCGACCTAGACCAGGTCTTCGGTGGACAAACGACGTTTTCCACCAGTGCGCCGCTGGCTTCCTTCAATTACGACACCGAAGGCAACAACTCGCCCGAGATCGTAGTCCAGCAGTACAGCAGTGACTTCTTCGGCGTGCTGTCCGCCAGGGCGGCAACGCCTCCAAGCGATTCCAGCGACCTGGTGTCAAGCACTGTCGGTGATCACGCGTATGTGGCGGGCGACACCTTCAATAGCATAAGTGCGGGTTTTGTCAATGTCGCGACCGACACCCTCGGCGTGAACTCAGACACCGTGCAGGCCGGCGAGTTGCTGAACTTCGATTACTACAGGTCGAATCCGGTGAGCGACCCCAATTTGACGAGTCCGCCGCAACGACCCAACGCGACGATCGTCGGTACTGACAGGGCCTACGCTGACGCGATCAACATTACGATCGATTCAATCACGGACGGCGAAGACGTGGCTGTCCTGCTGAAGTTGGTCAGCAAGACGAACGGCGACCCCACTACCACGCTCCTGATTGCCAACTCTGCGACGGATTATCAGTCCGCCGGAGGAGGCATGAAGATCGTCAGCATCGGCACCGACGACTACGACAGCGCCAACTACAAAATCGCCGGCGTGCAGGTCGTGAGTAGCACTGAAGATCTCACCGGCAAAGGCATCAGCCTGAGTACCGGTGCCGAGGTGGACCTGACTGCGGCCGGGATGAACTACGCCGATACATCTGACAACGACGTGTTCAAGATCATCAAGATCGACGTGATCACATCGACCACCATCAACTCGGACGTGGACCTGCACTTTGCAGGCGAGCTGATCGACGGCGACGCCGATTTCGCGACGTTCGACTTCGATGTCCACCTGGAGATCGATGGCATGGCCAACCTGATCGGCACCACCAACCAGCCGGAGGTCGTGTAGCGGTCTCTTGAGCAAGGGGGGCAGGAATGCCGCCCCTTGCCACTTCGCCTGTTTCCAGGCGAACCGATGTCCAAGGAGCGAGTTGGCATGAAAGCTCAGGAAAAGTCCGGCGAACTGCGGCAGGCGATGACGGCGCTCAACGCCTACTTCGTGCGGGCGGCCTGGTTCAGTGTGTGCTCGGGCCTGCTCTTGCTGGCGCCGAGTGCCTACATGCTCGAGGTGTATGGACGCGTCGTGAACAGCCGCAGCACGCTCACGCTGGCGATGCTCACGTTGCTGGTCCTGGCCGCCTTCTGCCTCATGGAAGTGCTCGAGTGGGCGCGCGCGGAGGTGATGTACCGGGCCGGGCAGAAGCTCGATCAGAAGCTCCGAGACCGCGTGTTCGTCGCCATCTTCGAGGCGGGTCTCAAGCGCCTGCCGGGCGGGACCGCGCAGCCGCTCAACGACCTTCGCACGCTGCGGGAGTTCTTGTATTCACCGCCGCTGCTGGCGCTGATGGAAGCGCCGGTGGCGCTGGTCTTCATGGGGCTCATGTTCGCCATCAGTCCTGTGCTGGGCTGGTCGGCCGTGGTGGGCTCGCTGCTGCAGGTGTTCGTTGGCTGGCTCAACGACCGGAACACGCGGCCGCCGCTGGTGTCGGCCAATCGCTGCGCGATCGAAGCGCAGCAATATGCAGATGCCGCGATCAGAAACTCGCAGGTCATCGAGTCGATGGGCATGCTGCGTGACGTCCATCGCCGCTGGATGGGCAAGCGGCGCGAGTTTTTGCAGCGCGAGGCCGTGGCCTCGGACCACGCTGGGGCCTACCAAGCCATCAGCAAGTTCATGCAAATCACCATGGGTTCCCTGTTGCTCGGCCTGGGTGCCTGGCTGCTGCTGAAGAACCAGCTCAACGGCGACGCCGGAATGATGGTGGTCGGCTCGATCCTGGGCGGCCGTGCCCTGGCGCCGCTGGTGCTGCTGGTGGCGCAGTGGCGCATGGTGGTCCAGGCGGCCGATGCATGGCAGCGGCTGGGCAGCCTGCTGAGCGCCATTGCGCCGCGGCCGGAAACGATGCCCTTGCCGCCGCCCAAGGGTGCGCTGCAAGTCGAAAACCTTGTTGCAGGCGCTCCGGGTGGTGGCGCTGCCATCTTGAAGAACGTGGCCTTCAGCCTGCTGCCCGGCGAGGTGCTTGCCGTGGTGGGGCCCTCTGCCGCGGGCAAGACGACCCTGGCACGCCTGATCGTCGGGCTTTGGCCGACGGCGAGCGGCAAAGTGCGGCTGGACGGCGCGGACGTGTTCGCGTGGGACAAGACCGAGCTCGGTCCGCACATCGGCTATCTGCCGCAGGAGGTGGAGTTGTTCGAAGGCACCTTGGCCGAGAACATTGCGCGCTTTGGTGAGGTGCGGCCCTCCAAGGTCAAGGAGGCCGCGCTGGCCGTCGACCTGCATGCCTACATCACCAGCCTTCCGCTGGGCTACGACAGCCCCATCGGGCCTGAAGGCACGGTGTTGTCGGGCGGGCAGCGGCAACGGGTTGCATTGGCGCGTGCCCTATATGGCGAGCCCGCGCTGGTGGTGCTCGACGAGCCGAACTCGAGCCTCGACGACGCCGGCGACGCCGCGTTGACGGCCGCCATCCTGAGGCTCAAGGCGCGGGGCACCACGTTTGTCGTCATGACGCACCGCACCAGCGTTCTGTCCGTGGCCGACAAGATGCTGGTGCTGGCCGACGGCGCGATGCAGGGGTTCGGCCCACGCGACGAAGTATTGGCTGCGCTGCGGAAAGCGGGCGAGCAGGCGATGGACCGCGTGCGCAAGGCCGCGAACCAGCCCGTGTCCAGACAGCGCGATGCCGAGAACGCCGCGAGCGTCGCGCCAGAAGAGGCGGGCCCACAGCCATGAAAAAACCACCGTTCTTCAACCGCAGCGAAATGGCGCGCGCCCTGTGGGGGTTCCGAAAGGAGTTCCTGCTGGTTGGGGCGCTGAGCTTCCTGGCCAACCTGCTCATGCTGGGGCCGACCCTCTACATGCTGCAGATCTTTGACCGCGTGCTGTCCAGCCAAAGCGAACTGACCTTGCTCGCTGTGTCGTTGATTACGCTGCTTCTGTTCGTGGCGCTGGCCTTGTCGGAATGGCTGCGCTCGCGCCTTTTGGTGCGTGCCAGCCTGCGCTTCGACCGGCAACTGAGCACGCGGGTGTTCAACGGGAGCTTCCGGGCTTATCTCGGGCAATTCGGCCAGTCGGCGTCCAACAAGTCCCGTCCCTTCTCGGACCTCAACCAGATCCGGCAATTTCTTACCGGCCCCGGTGTCTTCGCGCTCTTCGATGCGCCTTGGACGCCGATCTACATCGCGGTGATCTTCTTTCTTCATCCTTGGCTCGGCATCCTCGCACTCGGTTTTGCGTTGGTCCAGGCCGCACTGGCATGGTTCGGACAGCGGCAGACTGTCGCGCCGGCGGAAGAGGTCTTGAAAGCCGCGGGTGAAACGATGGGCGACCTGCAGGGCAAGCTTCGGAACATCGAGGTGCTCGAATCGATGGGCATGATCGCCAACCTGCAGAAGCGCTGGAATCGCCAGCATGCGGCCTGCATGGACAAGGGCGCCAGGGCGCAGGGCTTTATCAACCGCGTGGCCGGCTGGAGCAAGTTCATACGCTACAGCCAGCAGTCGCTTGCATTGGGCGCAGGCGCGCTGCTGGTGATCGACGGCCAGTTGACGCCAGGCGCCATGATTGCGGCGAACGTGCTGATGAGCCGCGCACTGGCTCCTATCGATCAGCTGGTCGGCACGTGGCGCGGTTTTGTCTCTTGCCGCAGCGCATTCCAGCGCCTCGAAAGGCTGTTGGACGAATACCCCCAGCAGGACCATGTTCCTTCCCGCGCCGCACCGACCGGTGCCATCAGCCTGCAAGGCGTCTTTGCAGGGGCCGCGGGCCGCGCCGCACCCATCCTCAAGAACATTTCGTTCGCGGTTCCCGCAGGCACCGTGGTCGCGGTGCTGGGCCCTTCGGGTTCGGGCAAGTCGACGCTGGCGAAGGTCATGGTGGGAATATGGGGCGCGTCGTCTGGCGCGGTGCTGCTCGATGGCGAGCCGATCAGCAACTGGAATCGCCTGGAGTTGGGGCCGCACATCGGCTATCTGCCGCAGGACGTGGAGTTGTTCGGCGGCACCATTGCGGAAAACATCGCGCGGCTCGGCGAAGTCGACTCGCGCAGGGTGATCGAAGCCGCGAGCAGTGCCGGCATGCACGAGACGATCCTGCGTTTCCCCAAGGGCTACGACACCCCCATCGGCGACGCAGGCAGCCTGCTTTCCGGCGGGCAGAAGCAGCGCATCGGGCTCGCGCGTGCGATCTACGGCGACCCTTCGCTCATCGTGCTGGATGAGCCGAACGCCAACCTCGACGACGCGGGGGAGGCCGCCCTGGTGATCGCCATACGGCAGTTAAAGGCCAAGGGAAAAACGGTGTTCCTGGTCACGCACCGCCAAGGCGCGATTTCCGTGGCCGACCGCCTCATGGTCCTGAGCGACGGCGTGCTGGCCGCGGACGGGCCGCGCGATGCCGTGCTCGCGTCCCTTCGCCGCCCGAAGCCTGCGGTGCGGACAGCGTCGCTGGTGCAGTCGGCCTGAGGCGGCGCCTTCGTACTCCAGTCATCGATTCATCTCCGGGAGCTTCAAATGGCCAAACCGAATCTTCTCAGGGACGTCACTTCCAACCCCTTGCCGGCTGAAGACGTCGAACGGTCGCAGGACGATGCCAATGGCCTCAAGAGCGATTTCGGCCGCGCGGGGCGCATCGGCGCGTGGGCACTGGCCGCCGGATTTGGCGGCTTTCTGCTGTGGGCTGCCTTTGCGCCGCTCGACGAAGGCGTGCCGAGCCAGGGGCAGGTGGCCATCGACACCAAGCGCAAGGCTGTCCAGCACCAGATCGGCGGCATCCTCAAGGAGGTGCGGGTGGGCGAGGGCGATCAGGTCCAGGAGGGCCAGTTGCTCTTCAAGCTCGACGACGCCGCGGCCCGGGCCAGCTTCGAAACCGTGCGCCAGCGCTATCTGGGTTTTCGCGCAATACAAAGCCGGCTGTTGGCGGAGCAGGCGGGCCAGAACACCATCGACTTTCATCCGGACTTGCAGGCGGCGGCCTCGGACCCGCTGATCCGGCAGCAGATGTTCAACCAGGAGCAACTGCTCCGGTCGCGCCGCGCCGCCTTGCGCGCCGACCTGCAATCGATAGAAGAGAACATCCAGGGCCAGCAGGAGTTGTCTCAAGCTTATTCGAGCATGCTGGTCAGCCGCCGAACGCAGCTTTCGCTGCTCCACGAAGAACTGGGCCAAACGCGCAAGATGGTCGGCGAAGGCTTTGCCCCGCGCAATCGCCAACTGGAAATGGAGCGCCAGGTTGCGGAATCGAACACCTCCATTGCCGAACTCATCGGCAACATGGGCCGCGCGCGGCGCTCCATCGCGGAGCTTCGCCAGCGTGCCATTGCCAGGCAGCAGGAGTACCACAAAGAGGTGGAAACCCAGCAGGCCGAAGTCAGCCGCGAAGTGCTTGGCGACTACGAGAAGTTCGTCGCCTTGCGCGACGAACTGGGCCGCACCGAGATCCGCTCGCCCGCATCGGGCCAGGTGGTGGCGCTGGTGGCGCAGACCGTGGGCGGCGTGATTGCGCCGGGGCAAAAACTGATGGACGTGGTTCCTGCCAACGAGCCCTTGCTGCTCGAGACCCGTGTGCCGCCTCACTTGATCGACCGCATCCGCGCCGGCATACCGGTGGACGTGCGCTTCTCGTCCTTTGCGCATTCTCCCCAACTCGTGGTGCAGGGCAAGCTGGTTTCAGTCTCTGGCGACCTGCTGACCGACCCGCAGACCAACGCGAGCTACTACCTGGCGCGCGTAGCCGTAACGCCTGAGGGCCTGAAGAAGCTCGGCAAGCGTTCGCTGCAGCCGGGCATGCCGGTCGAGGTGGTGTTCAAGACCGGGGAGCGCTCGCTGCTCGTCTACCTCCTGCATCCGCTCAGCAAACGCATTGCCGCCTCGATGACGGAAGAATGAAGGTGAAGCAAAAAAAACTGCTGCTGGCATTCGCTGCTGCTGCCGCCGCCGGCCTGTTCTCCGGCGAGGCTTGGTCGCTTGACCTGTCGCAGGCTTATGGGGAAGCGCTGGTTCAAGACTCGACGATCCGCGCCGTGCGCGCGGCCACGGACGCCCGGCGCGAGCGCTTGCCGCAGGCCCGGGCGCAGCTGCTTCCCAGCGTGTCGGCGAGCGTCTCTCGCTATCGCAATTCGCTGGAACGAACCTCGCCCGATGGCTCCGGGCAGTTGGTCACCGCCAACCTGCGCTACACCAGCAGCAGCGAGGCGTTGACCTTGCGGCAGCCGCTCTTTCGCATGCAACTATTGGCCGACTACCGCCAGGCGAAGGCGCAGGTCGACGATGCCGAGGCAACGCTGGAGCGCGAGACGCAGAACGTCGGCGTGCGCGTGAGCGGCGCCTATTTCGAGGCGCTTCTGGCCGAGGAGCATCTTGCGCTGGTGCTGGCGCAGAAGACGGCCTACACGACCCAGTTCGATGCGGCGCAGAAGCGGTTCAGCGCAGGCTTGGGCACGCGCACCGACATCGATGAAGCACGTGCGGCGCTGGACCTCAACGTGGCGCAGGAACTCGAGGCGCGCCAGAACCTGGACTTCACACGCAGGCAGATCCAGAGCCTGGTCAATCGCCCGATCGACCGGCTGGCGCCGCTGGATTCGTCCAGGATGCGGCTGGTTCCGCCGGTGCCCGACCGGCTGGAAGCCTGGGTCGAGCAGGCCGAGGCCAACAGCCCCGAACTTCAATCGCTTGCCGCGCAAGTGGAAGCGGCCAGATACGAGGTGGACAAGGCCCAAGCCGGCCACTACCCGACCCTGGACGCCGTCGCCCAGTGGTCGCGCAACGACAGCGACACGATCACCAGCATCAAGACCCGCTACACCAACCGGTCCATCGGCCTGCAGCTCAACATTCCTCTTTATGCGGGCGGCTATGTGAGTTCGACCGTGAGGCAGGCGCTCGCAGGGCAGCAGCGCGCCGAAGAAGCCCTTGAAGCCATGCGCCGCGACCTGGGAGTCCGCCTGCATCGCGAGTTCCGCGGCGTGACGGAAGGCGTGCTCCGGGTCCGTGCGCTTGAGCAGGCGGTGCGTTCCGCGGAGCAGGTTGCCATTTCGAACAGCCGATCGTACGAGGCCGGCAGCCGCACCTTGCCCGACGTGCTGAATGCGGAGCAGCTGAAAGTCTCCGCGCAGCGCGACCTGGCCCAGGCCCGCTTTGTCTACATGCTGTCGCGCGTACGCTTGCAGGCGCTTGCGGGCGGCCCCAAGACCGAGGTCATCGACGAGATCAACGGCTGGCTCGTGCGTTGATCTGGCCCGTCAGATGACCGGCACGCTGGTCTCCTTCAGCACGCGCAGCACGAAGTGCGACTTGCTGTGGCGGATGCCCGGGATCTTGTAGAGCTTTTCGCGCAGCAGCCGTTCGTAGTCGCGCGTGTCGCGCACCGCGATGCGGATGTAGTAGTCGTAGTCGCCCGACACGAGATACGCCTCCTGGATCTCCGGAATGGTTGCGAGCACGCGGCCGAAGTCGTACAGGGTCTCGTCGGTGTGGCTTTCGAGCGTGACCTGGACGATGACCGAATCGTGATAGCCGAGCTTGGCCGGATCGACGTCGATGGTGTAGCGCTTGATCACGCCCTGGGCCTCGAGCTTCTTGATGCGCGTCCAGCAACTGGTGGGCGAAAGGCCGACCTCGTTGCCGATCTCCTGCAGGGTCTTGCGCGAATCGAGCAGCAGCACCCGCAGGATCGCCATGTCGATCTTGTCGAAAGATCCTTCTTCCTTGATGGGAGTTTTACGAAGGGTTTTCATTAAACGGGGTGAATAAGACAAAAGAAAGAAGCAAATTCTGCATCAGAACCGGAAGAATCGACGGCATGCGACTGCTCGACCTTCCTCCGACTTCTTCTCCCTCCCTTCAGCACGCGGCCTCCGCCAATGCGGCCCGCGTGCGCAATGGGGCCGAGGCCCTGCTCGACACATTGGTCGAATGCGGCGTCGACACTCTTTTCGGCTACCCGGGCGGCGCCGCGCTGCCGCTTTATGACGCGCTACACGGCGAGCCACGGCTGCGCCACGTGCTCGTGCGGCATGAGCAAGCGGCCGTGCATGCCGCCGAAGGCTATGCGCGCATCACGGGGCGCGTAGGCGTGGTGCTCGTCACGTCGGGGCCGGGCGTGGGCAACACCATCAGCGGCCTGCTCGACGCCATCAGCGACTCGGTGCCGCTCTTGTGCATCAGCGGGCAGGTGGCGACGGGCGTGATCGGCACGCAGGCCTTCCAGGAGAGCGACGCGCTGGGCATGTCTCGCCCTGTGACCAAGTGGAACCAGCAGGTGCGCGCGGCCGACGAAGTGCCGCAGCTGGTGCGCCGCGCGCTGGCGATCGCCGCGTCAGGGCGGCCGGGGCCCGTGCTGCTCGACGTGCCGAAAGATGTACAGCTCATGAGGCTTGGCCGCGGTGCCGAACCCCGGCCCCTGCGTGCGCTGCGCACGGGCAGGGCCGCGCTGCCGCCAAGGGCCATGCTGCAGCGTGCGGCCGACCTGATCCGGACTGCTCGCCGGCCGGTTCTCTATGGTGGCGGCGGGCTGATCAATTCGGGGCCGGCCGCGTGCGAAGCCTTCACGCAGCTGGTGCACCGCCTGCACGCGCCGTGCACGCTCACGCTGATGGGACTCGGCGCCTTTCCCGCATCGGACCCGAAGTTCATCGGCATGCTGGGCATGCATGGCATGCTCGAAGCCAACCTGGCCATGCACGAGGCCGATCTTGTGGTGTGCGTTGGCGCGCGCTTCGACGACCGCGTGACCGGCAAGCTCGACGAGTTCTGCCCGCATGCGCGCAAGATCCACATCGACATCGATCCAGGCAGCATCAACAAGGTGGTGAAGGTCGACGTGCCGATGGTCGGCGATTGCGGCGACGTCGTCGACGCCCTGCTTGCGCTGCTGCCCGAGGACGACTTTCCGCCGGAGCGCCTGGCGCCCTGGTGGCAGCGCATCGAACGCTGGCGCGCGGAAGACTGCCTTGGCTTCACGCCGCGCGGCGATGCGATCCTGCCGCAGCAGCTGATGGCGTCGCTTCAGCGCGCCATCGACGGGCGCGATGCCATCGTGTCGACCGACGTGGGACAGCACCAGATGTGGGCCGCGCAATACCTGCGCTTCGATCAGCCCCGGCGCTGGCTCACGTCGGGTGGCGCCGGCACCATGGGCTACGGATTGCCGGCGGCCATCGGCGCGCAGATCGCGCACCCCGGCGCGCTCACGGTCTGCGTGAGCGGCGATGCGTCGGTGCTCATGAACATCCAGGAGCTTTCAACGGCGGTGCAGCACCGCGCGTCGGTGAAGCTGGTGCTGTGCAACAACGGCTACATGGGCATGGTGCGGCAGTGGCAGGAGCTCAACCACGGCAACCGGCTGAGCCACAGCTGGAACGAGGCGCTGCCCGATTTTGTCGCGCTGGCCAAGGCTTTTGGTTGGGGGGCGCGGCGCGTTCGTGATCCGGCCGAGCTGGAGGCGGCGCTGGCTGAATGCCTTGGCAGCGAGGGGCCGTTTTTTCTCGATGTGCAGGTTGCCGCGCAGGAGAACTGCTTTCCGATGATGCCCGCGGGGTGTGGGCATCATCGGGTGATGCTTTCGAAGGACCGGTGGTACGAAGAAGAGCCCTGAGGTCTTGCTCCCTCTCCCTCTGGGAGAGGGGGAAAGAAGTGGCCGGTTTGGCTCCCTCTCCCTCCGGGAGAGGGCAGGGGTGAGGGCATGTGCCTGTGAGAAAGCGCAGCCGTTTCGTAGAAGCCGATGCCCTCACCCCAACCCTCTCCCAGAGGGAGAGGGAGAAAGAAGGGGGGGGCTCGGCCCCAGGGAGAGGGGGAAAGAAGTGGCCGGTTTGACTCCCTCCCCCCAAAGGGAGAGGGAGAAAGAAAACGCTCAGGACTTGATGAACGCCAGCAGGTCCGCGTTGAACTTGTCCTTGTGCGTGTCCGTGAGGCCATGCGGCGCGCCCGGATAGACGATGAGCTTGTTGTTCTTCACCAGCTTGGCCGATGCCAGGCCCGAAGCGGCGATCGGCACGATCTGGTCGTCGTCGCCGTGGACGATGAGCGTCGGCACGTCGAACTTCTTCAGGTCTTCGGTGAAGTCAGTCTCCGAGAACGCCTTGATCGAGTCATAGGTGTTCTTGTGGCCGGCCATCATGCCCTGCGCCCACCACGCGTCGATCAAGCCCTGCGACACCTTGGCGCCCGGACGGTTGAAGCCGAAGAACGGACCGGTGGGCACGTCCTTGTAGAACTGCGAACGGTTCGCGAGCTGCGCCGCGCGCAGGCCGTCGAACACCTCCATCGGCAGGCCACCGGGGTTTGCGGCGGTCTTCAGCATTTGCGGCGGCACGGCCGAGATCAGCGCGGCCTTGGCCACGCGCTTGGTGCCGTGGCGGCCGATGTAGCGCGCCACCTCGCCGCCGCCGGTCGAGAAGCCGACCAGGATGGCGTTCTTCAGGTCCAGCGTTTCGATGACGGTGGCCAGGTCGTCGGCGTAGGTGTCCATGTCGTTGCCGTTCCAGGGCTGGCTCGAGCGGCCGTGGCCGCGGCGGTCATGCGCCACGGTGCGGTAGCCCTGCGAGGCAAGGAACAGCATCTGCGATTCCCAGCTGTCGGAATTGAGCGGCCAGCCGTGGCTGAACACGACGGGCTGGCCCGATCCCCAGTCCTTGTAGTAAAGCTGGGTGCCGTCCTTGGTGACGATGGTGTTGCTCATGAGTTGCTTTCCTTTTGAAGATGCAGGAGCCGCGCCGGCTTTCGGCGCGGCGGTTGAAGCGGCGGATGCCACTTGGGAGAAGCCGGTCCCCACGAGGGCCCCGGCTGCAACGGAAGCGCCTCCAACCAGCAGGCTGCGGCGGGTCGGGGCGGCGGTAGTGAGATTCTTGCTGTTGGGGGACATGGTGAGTTCCTTTTTTGACGTGGTGGTTAATGCAAAACTAAAACTATCGTTCGTATGAATATCGTGTGCGATATAAATATGAGAGAAAACAGGAAGGCGGATGCGACAGGCCATCACGCATTCCTGTCGAGGTTGGAACGCAGCGTTTTCAACTGGGTGCGCAGCTTGACGATGTCCTTGGGCGGCAGCTCCATGGCTTGTGCAAGGCATGACGGAAGCGCCTTGGCCTTGCCGCGAAGCGTGCGGCCTTCGGCGGTGAGCGACACGATCACCTGGCGTTCGTCCGTTGCCGACCGCACGCGCTGGATCAGGCCGCGCGCTTCGAGGCGCTTGAGAAGGGGAGTGAGGGTTGTCGTTTCGAGCGCCAGCCGTGTGCAGATCTCGGACACGTTGACGCCGTCCTGCTCCCACAGCACGAGCATGACGAGGTATTGCAGATAGGTGAGGTCCAGGTCGCGCAGCAGGCCGCGGTACACCTTGTTGAGGCTCAGCATCGTCGAATAGAGGGCGAAGCAGAGCTGCTCGTCCAGCGCCAGCGCATCGGCCTGGGGGGCGGCTGCGGATTTGGCGGGGAGTTGCTTGGAAGGCATGGGCCGGATGATATATCGCATGCGATCTAATTGCAAGCGACAGGATGCAAGTGCCTGATGTGCACTTCCGGCGTTTGTACACCTGGCGTACGGCAGATGAAAAGGGGGCGGCATTTCTGCCGCCCCCTTGTCCCCTTGCTTGAGCCCCGCTACACGATCACTGGCTGGTTGGTTGTGCCGATCAGGTTCGCAATGCCATCGATCTCCAGGTGCACGTCGAAGTCGAAGTTCGCGAAGTCGGCATCACCATCGATCAGCTGGCCTGCAAAGTTCAGGTCCACGTCCGAGTTGATGGTCGTTTCCGTGATCACGTCGATCTTGATGATCTTGAACACGTCGTTGTCCGCCGTATCGGCATAGTTCATCCCGGCCGCGGTCAGGAGCACCGGGTCATGGGAACTCAGGCTGACACCCGAGCCGGTGAGGTCTTCGGTGCTGCTCAGCACCTGCACACCCGCGATCTGGTAATTGGCGCTGTCGTAGTCGTCCTCTCCGATGCTGACGATCTTCGTGTCTCCTCCGGCCGATTGATAGTCCGTCGCGGAGTTGGCGATCAGCAGCCGGGTCGTGGTTGTGTTGGTCGATGCATTGAACAACTTCAGAAGGATCGCCACGTCTTCGCCGTCCGTGATCTGATCGATCGTGATGTTGATCGCGTCGGCGTAGGCCTTGTCCGTACCGACGATCGTTGCGTTGGGCCGTTGCGGCGGACTCGTCAGGTTGGGGCTGCTCACCGGATTCGACCTGTAGAAGTCGAAGTTCAGCAACTCGCCCGCCTGCACGGTGTCGGAGTTGACGCCGAGCGTGTCTGTCGCGACATTGACGAAGGCCTTGCTCTCACTGGTGAAAATTTCCCCCGTCGCAAACGCGTGATCGTTGCCCGACATCAGGTCGCCGGAGTCACTCGGCGGCTTGGCGGAACTGGCGGACAGCACGCCGAAGAAGTCGCTGCTGTACTGCTGGACCACGATCTCTGGCGAGTTGTTGCCTTCGGTGTCGTAGTTGAAGGAAGCCAGCGGCGAGCTCGTGGAGAACGTCGTTTGTCCACCGATGAGCTGATCCATGTCGAAGGTAAAGGTACCGTCCGTCTTGTTGAAGACGACCGAGCCGGTTGCCGCCTGCGTCGTCGCCGACGTGGGCCCCGGGTAGTAGTTGAAGCTGAAGTGGTAGGTGACCGTGTTGGCATCTTCCGCAAAGTGCGTGACGGCTGCGCCGGTGATCGGCCGACCGCCGCCGGTCGTTCCCGTCAAGCCGGTGAGCACAATGCCGTCGCTCGCAGCGTTGTCCACGTCGTCGGCGCCCACGGAGAAGTTGTAGGTTCCCGCAATGGGCAGGCCGTCGTTCGCTCCGGTGAGGTCCGAAATGGCGGTCACCGTCGGACCGTCGTCGTCAAACCGGATGTTGGCGCCGATGTTGAGCACCTTCGAAGCGCTGGCGGTGTCGCCATCGCCATCGGTGACCGTCACGGAATTGGTCAAGGTGATCAGCGTGTCGGCCAGCGTGGCTTCCTGGTCCGCGTAGTTCGATCCCACACCGGGAAGCGCGTGGTCAATCTCCGCGAACTGCTGCAGCGTGACCGACCCGGCCGCGCTGACCGCCACGTCGAAGATGGTGTTGCCTGCCGTGATGCCGGCCTGAGTGGCCGACGTCGATCCGATGACCTTGCCGGCAACCACGTACAGGTAGATGGTGGCGCCATCGCTCTTGAGGCCCGAGTCGCCACCTTGCGTGGCCACGCCGAGCGTGAAGGTCGAGACGGTGGTGCCCGGCCCGTCGGCGCCGTAGTTGACCGTCGCCGCGCCAAAGGCCGCTGCAAAGCTCTGCGTATCGGAGTCGGTGGCCGCGCC